>Ga0131853_10025498_pt1 | contig 10655 bp, 8 predicted proteins | sample TergutLab28metaG_FD_92764 | JGI IMG/M metagenome (GOLD analysis project Ga0131853, IMG submission 92764) | Labiotermes labralis P1 segment gut microbial communities from Petit-Saut dam, French Guiana - Lab288 P1 (version 2) (version 2) | ecosystem: Host-associated > Arthropoda: Insects >... | reverse complement strand
TTTATTTTTTATTAGATGTTGTTTGTGGGGTGTTTTTTTTTTTTTTTAGAGGGGGGGGGGTTTGTTGTTGTGTTTTTTTTTTTTTTTGTTGTGGGGGGGGGGGGGGGGGGGGGCATTGTTTGGTCCTTCCATCCCAGTGAAACTGTTGAACCTGACTTATTTTCTTGAAACTGGGTGTGAACTTTATGCCATTGGAGACCATCCCCAATGTCATATTCTTTTTTCCTGTACATTTTGTGTCACAGCAATAATTAAAAGATCATTATTGCTATGCGTGTGAAATCTGTTTTAAAGTCAACCTCCGCAAACATTGTGATGATGGGAAATGTTGAATTCATAGCCAGCATATTTAATATTTAGAGGACCTTTACTTAAGAAATATGCCATTCACAAAAATGGAATAAAACAGCACTTACTTTTTCTTGCCAGGGGGGTATTTAAATTTATAACACACTTTATGAAAAACGTGAGTATTGTTTGAACATACAAGACAGAATTGTTACATAAATGGTATTTTTTAAAAATAAAACAGAGATTATGCATCATGCCTTAGAAAATGAAGTCAGTTTTCTTTTTTGCTGAAACCATATTTACCCGAATGCAAGACAACTCTAAGTTGACCCCACCAAACCAAGACATCTGCTAAGAAGAAATATTTTGCCATAAATTTCATACACATAATACACAAAGCATGTCACATTCTATCTACCTTTACCAATCAGTGTCACTGTCTCGATTGTCACAGTCAGTGCCTTTATCTTCCTCACACTCCTAATATTCCCAGCCTCTTCACTGCCATTCCACAACATGTCATTCTCATCCAATGCAGTGGATATATACATCACTTCTTACAACCCTTCACATTCACTTCTGGTGAGATGCACTGCTGTGCTGTTAGTGATCGACACTGACTAAATAATACATTTATATTTCTTAGTTGTATTAAGAATTTTAAATACATGTGTTCTGGATTTTTGTATTCCATCTGTGGTCTGATCACTCTTTGAGTTCATGGTTCTTTTTATGGCTTTTGATTTGTGGTTTCGTCCAGGTTTTATTTTTGGCTCTCATAAGTAGTTTTCAATTTTTAATAGCCATTTTCCTGTTACAACCCTTGGACTAGAACTGTTGGCAGGTGCAGCCAGTGACGAAGTAGCTTGATCTAAGGGGCCTGCCAGATTAAGTGCTTCTTTAAAAACTCAGGTGATATAAAAAAAAAGATTTTGTCAATTAACTTTATTCCTTCTCTGTACTGTCATTTGTCAACAAGTGACGATTTGGCGATGCAGGCCATCATTTGGCCCTACATAGTCTGGTTCAGGGGAATGTGGTTTGGCACTTCATATGCAAATTTCAGATGCCTTCACATATTTAAGCACCAAATTTAAGGAAAAATCCTTGCCTTACATTTGAGTAAATATGGTATATGAAATGGATTTCCCAAGTCATCAATGTGGTACTGTGTGTTGACAATCATCAGCAGATATTTACTCCTGATGGCATAGCAATCATGAGCAGAGCTTGTGCCTTTGTTTGGAATCATCTGTGTCTTCAGATGGCAGTTTTGGTTCCCAGCCCTCCACACTTACCCCATATTATCTTAATTCCAGAAAGTTACAGTTTGTTAATACCTATGGGTTGTCTTGAAAGAGCCTATGATTTTACTTGTAATTGTTCTCCCTCTGACAACAGCATTTCCTTATATCAGAACTTACCACATGCTGTACTGTCATCCATCTCATGGGCCTATCATGCCTGTGCACCAAATAACATCTGTATATTTCCAATAATTATATGTTGAGGTAGTACATACCTTGGCTTGCATGATACAGTATTAATGTATTCCCTTCTGTCATGGAATTTTTAAGCTACCACACAAGAGTAAGGGATTATACCTGTATGCAAATGAAGTGAGTAAGCTTTTGAAAGCTAGCGAGTTGTCTTAAGTGCTCTTGTGATGATGTACATCAGCATTTGCTACATTGACTCACCCTTTATGTGAAATTTGAAGATTTTAGAGCTGTATGTTCTCACTTGGTTTTATTTAGTCATGACTGAAATTTCAGACAGTCTTATCATACCAGGCTAGTGAGATGATGGATGTTACCCAGATTAAATTGTGACTGCTGTCCATATAGCGTCATCAGAATCTTTTAAAGTTGAATGCTTTTTGTTTGATTTTTGTTTTGCAGATTTCATTTGTGATATATGCAAGAAAACTTTCAAGAGGAAAGCTATGTTACGGCAACACATTTCAGTCCATCAAAACAAATTTGATAGAGAAATATGGTGGTGTCCCTATGACTTCTGCCCGCGGTGAGTGTGACAAGTCACTTATTGATAGCATCACTTACATTCCATATCACAGATCCAAATTTCCACCACTCCATGTTGCATCATCACAAACATTATTAACATTTTAAAGTACAGAATATTTTATGCCCTTCCCCTCCAATGTTGAATATAATCTCTCTTATGATAGTCCTACCTTTCATTGCCATTTGCATGGCAGCCAGCTGTCATTAATTTATGTACTTTATTTTATTGGTACTGGACTTGTGCAGATGTACAGAATCAGAAGCAAAAATATGTGTGATAGATAAGTTGGACGGGGTAATGAACACTTCTGTATTCAGATGTCATTATGTTGTAAACAAATCTGTGAACTCTTTCATCAGAAAGGATTATAACAAGAATGGGGGAAACATTAAGATCACTTCTTCAACTTGTGCAACAATATCTTGCATGTCTTGAGGAATCATTCTTTGAAAATATGGGAAGGGCCTTGTCTGTATGGCTCGAAGACGAGATATAAAAGTGTTTGCCATTCTGTGGTACAGTAGTGAGGGAGAAGGCCATGCCAGTAAAGACTGGTTTGAAAACTGCAACTGAAGTCCAAAAATCTAGCATTCAAGGTTCTCATTTTTCTTGATAAATCCCTGTGGCATCTGCAGGACCCCTATCTCACTCATACCTCATCCAGATATCCACATTCAGCATCTTCAAAGAACACCGCCTCACTCCTGCAGCTGCTTGACCAGTGAGTCCTAGTGACATTAAAGGAGTGGTATATTCGCCACTCATATTGCAGTCTTGGATGCAAGTGAGGAGACCTTTGCTATTGTCAATGAATGCTGGAAACTGTACCTCATAACACTGCATTGTATATACAGACATTTGTGAATGACCGGAAGCCCGCGGTTCTCTCTGTTGCCACTATTAGATGTTTTGGGCTGAAGTTATTAATTACTTGGAGAGATACCCAACCAGTAGGATGATAGAGAGAACATCCTTATGTTAGCCCAAAAGTTTCAGGATAAAGATTCCCAGATTGGGAGGAGGGTGATAACCAGGAAGTCTTATGCTGCTAAATTAACTGAGGAGGGTGTTGAATAGCTGACAGCACATGGAAACCAAAACTTTAAGAAAATTCTGACATTGTTGTGGAGAGGCCTCAGCTGACTACCAGTGCTCTGAAGAAAGACCTGCAGGTGCCAGATAACATACTTTATAATTTCTTTGAGATTGAATGTTTCATGGGATAGGTACTTGAAATTTTAGCACAAGATGGAGGTTGTCATAGCAGCATACAAGGAGGTTTGCAAGAACACAGAAGAAGAAAACGCAATCAGACTTTGCCTCTTTCTTCACAAAGTCTTCTGTTTCCACCTCTGCCTGCATTATGCATCATTGTTCAGCCAGCAATGTTGACATCATTCCAATAACACCAGCACAAATGGTTTTGTGTTTATTAATCATTCATCCCTTGTTCCTTTATCTTTCTTGCCCCTAACCCCGTTTTTCCCCATAAGGTCATAACTTCACACATCATAGTTGCACCATTCACGGAATTTTTTAAGAATGTGAGTGGTATATATTGTACCAATGTGATTTGTGTGTGTGTGATGAATAGTTGCAGTATGTACAGTAACAATATGGTTTTTTTGATTATGACTTAAGTACCTGTGTGAAGTAGAAGCCTGTCTGAAATGGAAGGCTCTTCATTGCCTTGATCACATCACAACCAGTTAGTATTGCATATAGACAGTTATGTGCTAGAAATTGCTTCATTTGAGTAAACGTTTGTTTTGTCATGGCTAGAGTCTACTTCCATAAGAGAAATCTTACTCAGCACATCAAGTCGAGTCATGAAGGAAAGAAGTATGAGTGTACATACCCAGACTGTGGCACCAGACTCTGTAGTCAGGTAAGTAGAATTGAGGTAAACAGAATTATTTTTTCTTGCAGTCAAAATGTGTTTTCAAGGCCACCTTCAACTTATATGATATTTGTATGTAAGGTTTCAGGTATGACATTTGATACCCATTTCTCCACCTGTGTAGTGCAGTCTACATTAGCCTTGATTAATAAGCTGGATTTAATTTAATAATTGTCCAACAAGGTGTGACTTACTCAGTTTATTACTTTTCTGTAGTCAGCTCTACATGTTTCGGGTGCTACTATCATCCGCTCTCGTTGTTGAGTTGTTCCAACTCAACAACGAGAGCGGATGGTAGCAGAGCCGGTTAATCAATACCAGAAGCTGTAATTACAGTGTACGAGCTCCTGATGATGGATGTCAGCACCCGAAACATGTAGAGCTGCCTACAGAAAAGTAATAAACTGAATAAGTCACATGTTGTTGGACAGTTATTAAATTCAATTCATGATGCACGGACCCATGTATATAAAATTAATAAGTTGGAGTTACATAGGAGAATGTTTCCAACTAGGCAGTAATCATCAGCATATATACATATGTTTGACATTCCAAACTTGAATATTTGGGGCCATTATATATAGAGTCAGTTAAAATTAAATTGTCATTTTTATCTTAGCTTGTTAATTTTATCATTTTTTCAGTGGTTACAAGGGACTTTGCCTCTTGTGGTAAATTGGCCTGGACATGAATCTGACCACTTACCTCCAATCTAGTGTGAAGATTAAGTATGACTGAAGCTATACCTCCTCACCCCCATGTTCTTTCATGGTGTTCACAGAGACTACTTCACCTTTACCTTTACATTTGTTATAGGATACAGAGAATGTATGGTATGACAGGTTGTGAACATAATGTAATTCTGACACCCACAACTTGACACAAAAATATCATATACCTTGCATACTGCTTACAAGTTGTGGTACATTAGTAGTACAAATAGTGTAGGGAACTTATTTTCCACAGGCAGATTATTTCAAAGCTAGGTTTTAGTATGAGTAATCACAGCCCGTTTTGTATAGTGGCAAGGAATAAGATATATTGTTGCATGTGTCAGGTAAGAGATCATTGGACTGCAATACCCTGGTCTCATAATTATTGGTAACATCATAATAGTCATACGACATTTTGATTCTCCTTGTAGCAAAAGTTGAAAGAACATGAGTTTCGTCATGGAAAGCAACCTGGGCGCAAAAAGTCTGTTACGTTGCACCGTAAAATACGTCGTGATGCTGGAAAGGTTAGGCGAAGCATGGCAACCTTATTATCTGGTGTCATATTACCACATAAAGAAGAAAAAGCACTATTGAACAACAATTCGTGTGATATTAAAATAACAGAAAATGGGAACAGTGGACTAATTAGAAATTGCACCGAGTTGGAGGATGCTTCAGATCGTCTGTCTTTGCCGTATGAAAGGAAAGAGGAAATAGTCTTGAAGAATGTAAAATTTCATTTTGCTTCACAAGTTGCTGTGAAAAGTGATGATGACATTCATATAGGAGAGCCATGGCAGGGTCCAGAGGTACCAGTAAATGACAGTCATGCATGTGAAAGTGAGAATTTTGTGCTATATGGGAAGGATTGCAGTGAACAAGACTATGAGTTCGAGGAGGTGGTTGAATAAAAAATGGACATTCATCAATAGGTAAGCATTTATGACATTATCATGCTTCAGTGGTTAGGAGACATCTGCCCATTATTTTTGCTACTTTGACAGTTGCAAAACTTCGTTCACTTTTTTGACAGTGGCTGGAAGTTCTGTGGTAAGACTGGTATTTACTGGAAATTCCCATTTTGCTTGCATACACCTGGATTTAATAAAACCCATCATGCAAATTTCCATATTTATATGTTGCAGCCATAATCAAGATCTTCGTGCATCAGTTCAAGTGTTGAGATTCTCTTCGGTATCAAAGAATCATGAAATGGCATTCCATTGGGTTAATAGTTTCAACAGATTGTTATTCATGAATATAGGATCTTGAGTGAGGAGTCCAGTTTGTCTCTAAAACAGGAAAAAAGTAACCACTGAGTTGGAATATTGTAAATAATAGGCTGTTAGAAATTTTATAGTAATGGTAATGATGAACTGTGGAAGACATGTTGTCAGACACTGTAATAGGACTGAGTGAATGTTAGTAATTAAATTATTTCTCTGTTCTAAAATAAATCCTGTATAACAAGTTGCAGTGCTGTTCTCTTGAATTGGCTGTTCTGCATAACTGCCTTGATTCCAAAGAAAATAATGGATGGAATATGAACTTAATAAGGAATTTAATGTTAAGTTACATTATTGTTACAAACATTTGAAAAGTAATATTGTTTGATTTATTCATTGCAATATATTGCCTTTTTGTTACTGTTATTTAGTCATTCTTTGGATAAGCTACCCTGCGAGTCCTGATTATGCCAGTTGAGTAGAAGTCCACTGTGTGTAGACCTTACAATAGCATGGTATTGACTGAAGGATATCTGATTGTTTGTATTCATGCTGGCTTAGCTATTAGCAGAAAGGTAGCCTCTGCATTTGTGACACAGGTAGTGCTGACACTGAACACTGATTTGTATGCTGTATCAGGTTTATTTCATTACACGTTAGTACTTGATGACTGTAGGAATATGACCTGTTATGCATCATGACATACAGAAAATTCCCTCAGTTATTTAAATGTAAACATAGAGGGAGAATATTTAAAAAGGAAATATGTTACGTCATTTTCCCTAACAATTTGGTTGCTTTAATCAAACATTTTTGTACCAAAAGGGGATTATCTCACAAGATATCATTTGAACCAAACAACACTAGAAGAATATTGAAAATCTGACATGAGGTGCTTATCATTTCATATCATTTATTTTCATTCTGTTGTTCCTTACAGGGTTACAGAATCCGTATTGATATGGAAGTAATCGTATTTGCTTAAGAAGTCAAGAAGTGAAGTCGGTATAAAAGTGTACAACAATTTTAGTTATTAGGCCTAGTGTGGACGTAACATAATATAAAGTATATTAATACAACAAGGAAACAGTACTTACTGGACAAAAAATAATTTACATCACTGTATAACAGATAAAGATTTGTACATTCATGTAGTTACATTATATACACAAAAAGATCTAAAATACAGATTAGTAAAAGAAGAAAGAAACATAAATGTATATCTATTTTATTTGCCAAACTTTCAAATACTAATTTAGAACACATATAAATAAATAAGTCAAAATATTCATCCAAAAAATGAAAGGAATTTTCATTCCAAAAATTCCTGTAAAATCAATTTAAATTTCTTGGGATTATCAGACTCTATTTTTATATAAGAAGGAAGCATATTAAACAGTACACTCCCTTCTGGTATTTAGATAAATTCACAGAAGGTTCATGAAAATTAGCATGTTGCCTAGTGTCAATGTGATATATCTCAGAATTGACAAGAAATTTATTCCTATCTCTTATCATAAACAAAAGAAGAGAAAATGTATTGAGAAGGGAGTGGTAAGTTTTCTAAATTTAAAAAATTTTCTACAAGATTCGCTACTTCTACAGCCCATCATGATGCTAATAATGTTCTTTTGCTTAATGTTGGTTGCAGTTTTAATGCAGTGCATTTGACCAGCACCAATGGTGGCTACAGAAAAGGTGAAAATATACTGGGTAAAGTGTCCAGTGTGATTCCTAACTGGTTTAGTGTGTGTCAGGTCTCCTCAGATGTTGGGTTGTTGTACTGCCAAACAATTAACTGATGTTTCAAGGAGTGTCATAACTCTGAAACATCACTGTTTACCAGTCAACATGCAACATTCCAGAAGAATCAGCACAGCACTGCAATGAGAGATTAAATTCCCACATGCAGAGGTCAATTTTTTATTTTCCTTGACCTCTACAGGCAAGTGCTGGCATTGTGCCATTAAATTATTATGACTGCCTCCTTCCAAAGATCCTCAACAAGGATAAAACTAGACTGTCATTGGCCCAGGTGCAAATATTTGGGTTGGCCCATATACATTGCATGGGACTCCAACATTTTCATGGTAAAAGGCCAAACCTGTTCCTGTAGGCTGGCTCACGGGCAGCAAGTGGAACAGTAACAGTAAGTGGTATTGCACGTAACCGCTAAAATTGTGTAATATTTATGGTTTATGCACAGTTTTACATATGTTGCCATAGGGTACAGTGTGGAGGCCTATGATATGTGTAATTTGTTATGATGAACCATTAAACCTGTTCTGATGGGAACAAGTTCCTCCGGTTTATAAATTCTGTCACACTAAGTGATGGTCCATATGATAAGAAGATTTACAAATAACATATTTCCTTAGAATGACGATAAATGATGCGTGTGAAAGTTTTAAATTGTGGCAGTGGAATGTGGTTTCTCAGTCAGCCGCCGGTAGAAAGAGCGCTGTGATCAACAGCAGTCCGATCCAAGGTGTGTGAAAGCACGATCTAGGATTAAGAGTTTTGGTAAGGTGGATAAGCTCTGGTGAAGTTGAATTTCTCACCCTTTAACCTGTAAAGCGGCAGAAATGAAGGTACGGAGACCTGTGGCAGGCTACATCCTTTTTTTACCACAAAACATATGACTACATACGCCGCGAACTACGGGTTACAGGCATGCTAGACAGGATAGATGAATACAGACGGAACTGGCTTTCACACTTGCAAAGAATGCCACAAAACCGAATCCCTTTGAAATCAAACCACTACAGACCACAAGGAAGGAGAACAATTGAAAGACCGAAGAAGCGTTGGCGAAAGCAGCTGTAACTCTGGTTACGGAACGGATCAAAGAATCCAATCCGTGATGTTGATGATGATCTGTGACCCATGCCCAGTCGAGGTTCGCCCCGTTCACAGAACATATATATATATATATATATATATAGCGTCGAAACATACCAATACGTACTGTCGCAAATAAAAGATGAGCGTGCATGCAGTTTGGTATATAGTGCGGTGTGTATGTGTAATCTGTGATGTGTGTTACAGTGTGGTTCGAGTACCCAATGGTTAACAGAGATCGTCTATGGTGAAGGTATAAGACTCATGCTGCTCTGATTTGACCCATTCGTGAGCCTAATGTAGTAAACAGTTCGATATTACGAGTACATTGACACATTAAACTAAGATACAGTATTCATTTCGTTGCATTCCGTAACATACAATGGCCAAGGACAGGTTAGGGGCGTTATAATAACTGCTTTATTCGTTACTCGCAAGAAAGGTGTCATTCAGACCCACATGTCTCCTAATATGGAAAAAAGGCTTTCTTGTGATATATGCAAGAAAACGTTCACAAGGAAGTCTAACATGAGGAGGCATATGTATGGGCACATAGGGGGCATGTTTCATTGTGATACATGCAAGAAAGTGTTCACAAGAAGGGAATACTTGCAGAGACACATGTTTCTTCATGATGGAGAACATTCTTGTGACATATGCAAGAAAACGTTCACAAGAAAGGAATACTTGCAGAGACACATGTCTGTTCATGATGGCCAAGAATATTCTTGTGACATATGCCAAAAAATATTCATAGGAAGAGCTTCCTTGCAGAATCACATGTCTCTTCATGATGGAAAGGGGTTTACTTGTGACATATGCAAGAAAATATTTGGGAAGAAGATTAATATGCAGAGACACATGTCTGTTCATGAATTGGAAACGTTTTCTTGTACTATATGTAAGAAGGTGTTAACTAGAAAATCCATGCCAAACCACATGTCTGTTTATCATGGAAAAGGGTTTCCTTGTGATATATGCAAGAACGTGTTCACATGCAAGGCTAATATGATTAGACATATGTATCTTCATAATGGAGAGGAGTTTTCTTGTGATATCTACAGCGAAGTTTTTGCAAGAAAGAAATCCATGCAGAACACATACGTTCATCAAGGAAAAGAGGTACCTGTTGACATAAGCAAGAAAATGTTAACATGCAAGGCTGTGTCTCCTCAGGCAAGGGAAAGGTTTTTTTGTGACATATGCAAGAAAGTGTTCAGTAGAAAGGACTCTTTGAAGAATCACATGTATCGTCATCAAGGAGTAGAATTTCCTTGTGAAATATGCAAGAAAGTGTTCACAAAAAAGGCTTGTATGATAAAACACATGTTCCTTCATGAAGGGGTAGGGTTTTCTTGTGACATATGTGAGAAAGTGTTCAAACGTAAGGAATCTCTGCAGAATCACATATCTGTTTATCATGGAAAGGGGTTTCCCTGTAACATATGCCACAGAGTTTTTACAACCAAAGGGAACATGCTTAGACATACATCTGTTCATAAAGAGAAGGTGTTTCCTTCAGATAGGTGCAAGAAAGTCTCCGAGAAAATGTCAGAAAGAAAGATCTTTTTCTGCCCTTATAACAACTGTTCAGGGTAAGTACAACATGAAGTGCTTAGAATACTGCTTGTATTAATGAGTAAAAGGTGTTGT
>Ga0131853_10025497_pt1 | contig 10655 bp, 8 predicted proteins | sample TergutLab28metaG_FD_92764 | JGI IMG/M metagenome (GOLD analysis project Ga0131853, IMG submission 92764) | Labiotermes labralis P1 segment gut microbial communities from Petit-Saut dam, French Guiana - Lab288 P1 (version 2) (version 2) | ecosystem: Host-associated > Arthropoda: Insects >... | reverse complement strand
CATAGCGTAGACGTATGAGCGGAAAATCCAGGCGTCCAGCAGGCCGCTTTTTTCCACGCTGCTGGCGCCATGCGGCCTGTCCCTTACTTCCTGGAAAATATCGGCGGCGAGATCGTAGCGGCCGGTCTCGAACGCGACCCTTCCTTCGAAAAACCTCGCGCGGTCGGCCCATTCCGGGCTTCCGGCGTCCAAAAAGCGCGAGAGCGCCTTGGACGCCAGCGTCGCCGACTTGGAAAGGTTTCCCCGCAGAAACTGAGCGGCGGCGCTGTAATAGGACGAAATTCCTATCTCCTGGGAATCGCCCGACTTGTTCGCGTTTTCCAGGGCGAAAAGCATGTACTCCTCGGTGTCGCCTATGCGCCTTTCCGCAAGGCTGGCCAGGGCGAAAAGCCTGTGGCAGCGCGAAAGCCAGGAATGGCCGCTTTTCTGGCAGAGAAGGGTGGCCGTCTTTACCGTCCTTGTCGCCGATTCGCCGTTATGCCAGCCAAGATGGTAAAGCGACTCGTTAAGCAGGGCCTGCGTCTTAATAAGCGGGAAGGCCGAGCATTCGGGCGTCGGCGCGGCGAAGGCGTCGCGTATTTTTTCCTCCCCCCCAAAGTGCAGCGCCAGCAGGGCCGTGATCACCGGCCGCAGCGCCTGCGCCCTCGCGATGCCGACCACGGCCCTAAGGTTTTCCGACTCGGCGAAGGCGGCGAGCGCCGCGCCATCGGAACATGCAAGCTCGCCGTAGATCGCGCGGAGAATAAGGCCGTCGTCTATTTCCCCTGAGCCGCCCAGCTCGGCCAGTATCTCAAGCAGCCTTACGCAGGGCTCAAGCCTCTTGCGCGAGACCCAGTCGAAAAGGCGGCCGCGCGTGAAGGCCCGCATCGAGTTCGTTTTTTCGGCGCCCAGGGCTTCCTCGGCCCGAGCGGCGAAGTCCTCGTGCCAGGGCGCGGGGTCAAGCGGCGTGTCAATCACGCGTAGCACGTGCATCAGGGACACGGAGCGGGAGATCATGCCGTCATTTTTGCCCATTTCGATAAGCGCGTCCGGGATAAGATCTGCCGGAAGGATCCGGCCGACGAGGGCGCAGAGATAGCCCATCTCCCAAAGGTCGGCGGGAAGATCGCTCGGAATCCCCTGCGCCGGCGCCTCGCTCGAGGCGCCGAACCTGCGGGGAAAAATTTGCCCCCATTTTTCGGTTTCCGCCCTGCTCAGGTCCCTTGCGCAAAGGCCCGTAAGAATGAACTCGTTGCGCGCGGCGAGCGCGGCTACAGCCACGTCGGAAGCGGCCCTTTCGTCCAGGCCGATATTTTCGATAATGACGACCGGCTGCGCGCCTTCCTTTCGCGCGCGCTCGGCATAAAGGGCCAAAAGCGCGGAGAAAAATTCGTCGGCCATTTTTATCGCGAAGGGCGACGGATCCTTTCGAAGCCTGTGTCGGAAAAGAAATTTCCTCATGGACATTAGTTTTTCCCAGGTTTCCGGATCCTCGCTCTCCATGGCCATCGCCAAGGGCCAGGAATCGCTTAGCGCGTTAAGCCCGCCCCTGCCAAAGCGCAGGAAAAGCGGCCCCAGACGGAATCCCTCGGCTCCCTGGGCGCCTGAGCTGGAAAAGCCTTCTACCCGGCGATACAGGCTGTCGCGCCGCCCTTCGAAAACCCGGCCGGTAATGAGGACTGAGGGACGATGGCCCGGCTCGAAAAGCCGGATATTTTTTTCCGGCAGCAAAAAGCCCGATCGCGCCGTTGAAACGAAAATCTTTTCTTCTTTTAGCTTGAAGAACGCCAGGTTCGCCCAGTTCCCCTGCTTTTCCACGGTGACGTAAGGCTTCAGCGCCTCGGAGGTTTTTTCGTCAAGATAGACCCCGCCGCCGTGAAAGCCACCGGAAAGAAAGCGGCAAAGCCCTTCGCAGGATTCCGGCAGCGTCTCGCCCAGCAGGATCGCGTGCCCGTGCAGGTCCGCCGTTGCCCCCTCGACGATCCTGGCAAGCCTTTCGATAAGGAAGAGCATGTCAAGCCAAAACCCCGGCGAGTTTTCGTTAAACGAGGCGCGCAGGGCTCCGCCGCCGCCGGTGATCTCGCCACCGGATTCCAGCGCGGCCTTGACCGCCATATCATTGATGCGCGGGACAAGGTTCGGCCTTGCTCGCTTTATCTGCGACATAAATCTGATGTAAAAGGCCATTTGTGCCATATTGGATTATCGGCAGTATTTGAGGGATTACGCGCGCGGAATACGGTAAAAATGCGCCGTTCGGAAAAGCGTTACCTCGGCATGTCCGCCAGGGACGAAATCCAAAAGTCCGCGCCGGGTAAGAGCGTCTCCTTTCCTACGGCGATCACGCTCATGCCGGCGGCCCGCGCCGCCTGCACGCCGGCCAGCGCGTCCTCGAAAACAACGCAGGCCTGGGGCGCAAGGCCCAGCGCCTCGGCGCCCTTCAAAAAAACCTCGGGGTCCGGCTTGGCCCTGGAAACGGAATTCCCGTCGATCACCGCGTCAAGAAGGGCCGAAAGGCCCAGCCGCTCAAGAACAGGCCGCGCGTTTCGGCTGGCCGATCCCAGGGCCGCAGGAGCGCCGTTTTCCCGCAAAAACAACAGGTATTCCCTCGCGCCGGGCAAAAGCGCGCTTTCGTCAAGCCCGCCAAGGCTTTGCGCGTACCAAAGGTTTTTTCGTTCGGCCGCTTCCTTCCGGGCGCGCTCATCCAGCTCCAGGCCGCCGATCTCAAGGAGGATTTCCATCGAGCGCATTCGGCTTACCCCTTTCAGCCTTTCGTTGTCCTCTTCGCGGAATTCAAAGCCAAGCTCGCGCGCCAGGCGCCTCCAGGCCAAAAAATGATAGCGCGCCGTGTCGACAAGAACGCCGTCCAGGTCGAAAATCGCGCCGCGTATGTCCGCGCCGGCTATGCCGAAAAGCTGCCGGGATCGTTCGCTCACGCATTCCTCCCGGCAAGCCGCCGCGCGATATTCTCGGCCTCTTCCCAACGCTCGTCCATCGAGCGGATCAGCGCGATTTGGGCGCGGCATCTTTCAAGATTATGAACGGGCCGCGAAATTTTGTAGTAAACGTCGCCGTCCAGGTAGTCGGTAAGAAAGCGCAGGGCCATAATATGCGTAAGGTTCCGCCCGGATTCGGCGGCAAGGTCAAGCTCGGCCTGCGTAAGGAAATCGCCGGCCGCCGAAAAGTAGCCGTCCAAGAGCGCCTCGAAAAAGCCCATGTCAAAGACGACCTTTTCCAGCGCCCTTTCGTCCTCGGCGGCGCGATTCGCGACCGTGCGAATCAAGTCGCCAAGGTCGTAAAGGCTCGCGCCGGGCATCACGGTGTCCAAATCCACGACGCAAAGCGCCTGCGCCGTTTCGTTGTCAAGAAGGATATTGTTGATTTTGACGTCGTTGTGGCAAATGCGCTCGGGGATTTTTCCCTCGCGTAGGGCCCGAACGATTAGGGCGCCGCGCTCCTCGTTTTCCCGCATAAAGGCGATCTCCGCCTCGGCTCCGGCGGCCCTGGAGCGGGGATCGCTTTCCAGCGCGCGCCTGAAATTTTCATAGCGCATCTCCATGTCGTGGAAGCGCGGGATCGTGTCGCGCAGGCGCGGCGCCGGCAGGTCCGCAAGCTGTTTTTGAAAAAGGCCGGCGCATTCGCCCAGGAAGCGCGCGCTTTCCGGCCCGTCGATCGTGTCTTTTGAATGACTTCCTTCTATATAAAGGTACGTTCGCCACCATCCGCCGGCGGAATCCCGCGCCCAGGGCTTGCCGTCCCGCGCCGGAACCACGCTTAGCGCGCGCCGGCTTGAGTCGGCCCGGCCGAGCATCTTGCCGGCCAGATGCTCCGTTACCCTGACGATATTTTCCATTACCTCGTCCGGCTTCGTGAAAACCAGCTCGTTGATCCGCTGATGAACGTAGCGCGCGCGGACGCCGGCCTGGTTCCAGACGGAAAGAAAGGTTTCGTTGATATGCCCGTTTCCAAAAGGGGCGGCATTGACGAAATCGCCGTAAATCGCGAACTGAGGGATAGCCTCTTGCAGCATTGCGTTGCTCATGGCGCATTGTACACGCCGGGCGAGCTTTGCGAAAGACGCGCCGGAAAAAAACGCCCCAAAGCGCGAAATTTCTTCGGAAGGCGCTTGACCAAACGCCGCGATTTCGGTAGGATCATAGCATGTGTAAATTCGCTGTTCGTCCGCGTGAGCGGTGGGCGCGGAATTGCCCTTGTAGCTCAGTTGGCAGAGCATATCCATGGTAAGGATAAGGTCACCAGTTCGATTCTGGTCGAGGGCTTGGGATGGCGCGCCTGGCGCGGCCCATATTTGTTTGACGAGAGGTTGATTTATGGCAAGCAAGAAGAACGTCGTGGAGCTTATCGCGCTTCAGTGCAGCGAGTGCAAGCGCCGCAACTACACGACCAGCAAGAATCGCCGGAACACGCAGGAAAAGCTGGAATTTCGCAAGTATTGTCCTTTCGATCGAAAGCACACTGCGCACAAGGAAACCAAGATAAAGTAGCCCGACATAGGCGTATAGCTCAGTTGGTAGAGCGGCGGTCTCCAAAACCGCAGGTCGCGGGTTCGAAGCCTGCTGCGCCTGGACGCGCCTATGGCGCCTTAAAATGGGGAGAGCATGAGAAAGATAATTCAATTCGCCAAGGAATCCTACGCCGAGCTTCGGAAGGTGATTTGGCCGAACAGGGAAGACGTGATTAGCTCGGTCAAGGTCGTGCTTATCTCCACCGCGATAGTGGCGGCGATTTTGGGCCTTATCGACATGCTCTTGCTCTTGGGCATTAGGGCAATTTTTTAGCCGGCGCCGCCGAAAGCGGAAGGGAAAAAATGGCTACAGGCTGGTACGTTCTTCACGTCTACTCCGGTTACGAGAAGAAGATAAAGAAAGTTATCGAAAAAATGCTGGAAACGGGCGATCTGGAGCGCGAGGTCGTCAGGGACATCAAGATCCCCAGCGAGAAGTTCATCGATAAAAAGAAGGACGGCAAGGACGTCACGATAACCCGGAACTTCCTTCCCGGCTACATTCTCGTCGAGATGGACGTTTCCGACTCGGATCTGGGCTGGAAGATTCCCTGCTCCAAGATCAGGAACGTTCAGGGCGTGACCGGGTTCGTGGGCGTTCCGGCCGGGACGAAGCCCAAGCCGCTTAGCAGCGACGAGGCGCGCGCCATTTTGCAGAAGTCCGGCGAGATGAAGGGCGAGCGGACGATTCGCGCGCGCCAGAGCTTCGAGCAGGGCGAGCAGGTAAAGATCACCGACGGGCCTTTCAACACCTTCTCCGGCGTGATCGACGAGGTTTACGCCGACAAGAACAAGCTCAAGGTTATGGTAGGGATTTTCGGCCGGAACACTCCGGTCGAGGTCGATATGATGCAGGTGGAAAAGGTTTAGGACGCGATTGCAGGCCCGGATTCGGGCTTTGAGAGGGACGGCTGCAGGTTTTGCCCGCGCGCCGTGTGGACACAGCCGGTGGGAGGGATTTCGCGCTCCGCGCGAGGCCCGTTTGTCCGCGACAAAGCGGCAAGCACCACAAAGGAGAAAGAATGGCAAAGAAGAGAGTCGTGGCTTACGTCAAGCTGCAATGCCCGGCGGGAAAGGCCACGCCGGCGCCGCCCGTGGGGCCGGCGCTGGGGCCGCACGGCGTAAGCTCGCCGATGTTCGTCCAGCAGTTCAACGACAGGACAAAGAACATGGAGCCGGGGCTTACGATCCCGGTGGTGGTGACGGTCTACGCGGACAAGTCGTTTTCCTTCATATTGAAGACGCCGCCGGCCGCCGTTTTGATCAGGAAGGCCGCGGGCCTGGAAAAAGGCTCGGCCACCCCGCACAAGGTCAAGGTAGGCAAGCTGCCCCGCGCCAAGCTGGAGGAGATCGCCAAGCAGAAAATGCCTGACATCACCGCCAACGATCTGGACGCGGCGATGAAGATCATCGCCGGAACCGCCCGCTCGATGGGCATCGAGGTTGAAAAATGAAGCGCGGAAAAAAATACCGGGAAAGCCTGACCAAATACGACCCCGAAAACGTTTACGGCCTTGACGAGGGAGTCGGGATCGTCAAGTCCCTTGCCTTCGCCAAGTTCGACGAGACCGTCGATCTTTCGGTCAAGCTGAATTTGAAAAAGAGCCAGTCCGTGCGCGACACGCTTGTTTTGCCCAACCAGTTTAGGGGCGAAAAGCGCGTCCTTGTTTTCTGCAAGTCGGAAAAGGAAAAAGAGGCCCTGGACGCCGGAGCCGCCTTCGTGGGCGCGGACGACCTTATCGACAAGGTAAAGGGCGGCTGGACGGATTTCGACGTGGCCGTCGCCACGCCGGACATGATGAAGGACGTGGGAAAGCTGGGCATGGTTCTGGGGCGCAAGGGGCTTATGCCCAACCCGAAAACCGGCACGGTAACTTTTGACCTAAAAGGCGCCCTGTCCGAGCTTAAAAAGGGCCGCACGGAATTCCGCGCCGACAAAACCGGCGTGGTGCATCTTGCCGTGGGCAAGGTTTCGATGGGATCCGATCTGATCTGCGAGAACGTTCGGACGGTGGTGGCGGAGATCAAGCGCAAGCGCCCGGCGGACGCGAAGGGCGAGTTCGTTCGTTCCGTTTCGGTGGCCGCGACCATGGGCCCTGGCGTGTGGGTCTCGGTGGGGGAATAGGCGAACAGCCAAAGGAGTAATTATGGCGATTGTTGCTAAAAGATTGCAGGAGAGCAAAACCCAGGCCATCGGCGAGCTGAAGGAAGCCCTGGGCTCCTCCGAGGACTTTATTTTCACCGATTATCGCGGCCTTACGGTGGAGCAGATCACGGCGCTGCGCCGAGGCTTGCGCGAGAAGGAAGTTACCTACAAGGTCGTAAAAAACAGCTTCGCGCGCATTGCCTTCGAGCAGCTTTCCATGCCGGACGTTTCGGCCTACCTTGTCGGCCCGACGGCCGTCGCGGTGGCGCCGAAGGATTCGAACGAGGTGGCGAAGATACTTTTCGAGTTCGCCAAGGAAACCCCGGCCTTGCAGGTAAAGGGCGCCTTGGTCGCCGGCGCGATTTACGACGCCAAGCAGACCGAGGCCTATTCGAAGCTGCCGGGCAGGCTGGAGCTTATTTCCATGCTTATGTCCGTGATGAACGGCCCGGCGCGCGGCCTTGTTTCGGCGCTGAACGACGTTCCGTCCAGGCTGGCGCGCACGCTCCAGGCCGTCGCTGACAAGAAAGGCGGCGGCGGGTCTGGCGCCGTTGAAAGCGCCGCCGACAGCGCCGCTTCCGATGGGGCCGGAACCGCTGAAAGCGCCGCCGAAAGCGCCGCCTCGGACGTAGCCGGCGCCGCTGAAGGCGCCGCCTCGGCCGAGGCCGGAGCCGCCGAAGGCGCCGCCTCCGAGGGCGGCGAGTAGACAGATTTTTTTGCGCGGCCTCGTCGAGGCGCGCGGGGAAATATCCGGCCTTGCTTGCCTTTCGTTAAGGCGCGGGGCCAAACCCGTCAGGCTTCCGGCTGCTGCCGTTCCTGACGGGAAAAAAAAGCCGGCATGTCCGGCGCGCGCCACGTATGAGGCGCGCGATTCGCAAAGACGAAGGAGAAGATAATATGGCAGCGACAAAAGAGGAAATCCTGGAAGCGATCGCGTCGATGACGGTTTTGGAAGTGTCCGAGCTCGTTAAGATGATGGAGGAAAAGTTCGGCGTTTCGGCGGCGGCTCCGGTAGCGGTGGCCGCGGCGGGCGGCGCGGCGGCTCCGGCCGCGGCGGCAGAGGAAAAGACCGAGTTTACCGTCATCCTTGAAGGCTTCGAGGAGTCCAAGAAGATCGCGGTGATCAAGGAAGTCAGGGCCGTTACGAACCTTGGCCTTAAGGAGGCGAAAGACCTTGTCGAAGGCGCGCCCAAACCGCTCAAGGAGAATGTCTCCAAGGACGAGGCCGCGAAGATCAAGGAAACGATCACCGCGGCTGGCGGGAAGGTTAAAATTGACTAAGGGGATGGCTTCCCTTGGGCCTTTCGCCCGAGGGAAGCCGGCCGCTGATTTTGCGCTGCTGGGCAGCAGCGCGGCAGCTTTCGCTTTTTAGCCCTCAATGGGCCGTTCGCTCGAAGCGACGGCTTTTTTGAGGGTTCTTGGCGTGTTTGGGCGCGGATCGCGGCCCGGGCGCGCGGCGGGGTCATTTTCGTGGAGGGAACCGCCGGCTTCCGCCGGCCATCGCGCGGTTCCTAAGGAAGCGTCGATTAAGCCCAATGGGGGTTTAATCGGCGCTGCTTAACCGCTTCCGCGAGCGTCAGCGAGCGGAAGCTAAAGGAACCGCTGAATTCCTTATCAAATCGGCGGTTCCCTAAAGAGCGGCTCGCGGCCTTTTGGCCCAAACCGCCGGGCCATTCCCGACCAATACGGCCGGGGACGGCCCAATCGAAGGCAGGGAGGATCAGCGATGAAGGGAAACTTGGCCGGCAGGCGCACGTACATAGGAAAGGACATAAAGGACGTTGCGGAGCTGCCGAATTTAGTTGACATACAGCTGCGCTCTTACGAGGCGTTTTTGCAAAGGGAAAGCGCGCGAAAAGGCGAAAAGCTGGCCATGCAGGGGCTTGAGGAAGTCTTTCAGTCGACTTTTCCCATAGACAGTCCCAGCGGCGACATGAGGCTGACCTACGAGTATTACACGCTTGACGAGGAAAGCGTGAAATTTTCCGAGTTCGACTGCAAGCAAAAAGGCATAACCTACGCGATACCGCTTAAGGCCCGCGTCAACCTTATTTTTCAGACCACGGGCGAGATTAGGCAAAAAGATATTTACATGGGCGACATCCCGATCATGACCGAGCGGGGGACTTTTATCATCAACGGCGCGGAGCGGGTCGTGGTTTCGCAGATTCATCGCTCGCCGGGCGTCATCTTTAGCCATGACAAAGGAACGTATTCGTCCCGCCTTATTCCCTACCGGGGAAGCTGGCTGGAATTCGAGATTGACCAGAAGCGCGAGCTTATTTACGCCAAGGTTGACAGGAAGAAGCGCATCCTTGGCACGATTTTCCTGCGGGCCTTGGGCTTTGAAAGCCGCGAGGACATAATCAAGGCTTTTTACACCTCGCGGACCATCGATGTCAGCATGGAAAACAAGGAGCTTCTGACCGGCCAGGTGCTTGCCGCCGCCGTATGGGTAAAGGACGAGTCCGGCGAGCGCGAGGGCATGAGAAAGCTGTACAACGCCGGGGAAAAGCTTCTTCCGCACAGCGTCGACGACATACTCTCGATGGGAGTGCCCTCGATCGAGGCGATCAGTTTCGTGGACGCGGACGGCTCGGGCGACGACAAGGCGGAAAACCGCTCGCTGGATTCGGCGATACTGATCAATTGCTTCGAGCGCGAGGAAGTGAAATTTTCCAAGGAAGGCTCCGAATCCGACGAAATCACCAGGGAGGAAGCGCTTGCCTCGGTTTTTTCGGTGCTTATGCAGGGCGAGTCGATTTCCACGACGGCGGCGGAAAAGGAGCTTATGGGCATGTTCTTTTCCAGCCGTCGCTACGACCTGGGAAGGGTAGGGCGCTACCAGCTTAACAAAAGGTTTGACTTTGACGCCTCGGTCGAGGATCACACGCTGACGATGCAGGACATCGTGGCAACGATGAAGCATTTGATTCGCGTCTACATAGGCGACGAGAATATCGACGACATCGATCACCTGGGCAACAGGCGCGTGCGCTCGGTGGGCGAGCTTATGGCCGTTTTCCTTAAGACGGCTTTTGGCCGCATGGAGCGCGTGGTCAAGGAGCGCATGAGCCTTAAGGAAACCGACACGATCAAGCCGCAGGACCTTGTTTCGATCAAGCCGGTGGTCGCGGCCATCAAGGAATTTTTCGGGTCGAGCCAGCTTTCCCAGTTCATGGATCAGGTAAACCCTTTGGCCGAGCTTACCCACAAGCGCAGGCTTAACGCGCTGGGGCCGGGCGGCCTTTCGCGCGAGCGCGCCGGCTTCGAGGTTCGCGACGTGCATTACACCCATTACGGGCGCATGTGCCCGGTCGAGACGCCCGAAGGCCCGAACATCGGCCTTATCGTTTCGCTTGCGAACTACACGCGCGTCAACGATTACGGCTTTTTGGAAACGCCGTATCGGAAAGTAAGCAAGGGCGTGGCGACGAAGGAAGTCGAGTACCTTTCCGCCAAGGACGAGGATCGCTACTTTATCGCGCAGGCCTCGGCCAGGCTCGACGATTCCGGCGCCTTTGCCGACGAGCAGATTTCCTGCCGCCGTCAGGGGGACTACACGGCGCGCGCCCCCGAGGACATTCAGTACATGGACGTTTCGCCTAAGCAGATAATCTCGGTTTCGGCCTCGCTCATTCCGTTTCTGGAGCATGACGACGCGAACCGCGTGCTCATGGGCTCCAACATGCAGAGGCAGGCCATGCCGCTCGTCTTTCCCGAGGCGCCGAGGGTGGGAACCGGAATGGAAGGCAAGTGCGCCTACGATTCCGGCGTTCTTGCCAAGGCCGTTCGCGGCGGAACGGTGGCGCGGGTAACGGCGAGCCAGGTGGTGATCAGGCCGGACGAGCCGGGCGCGATGAAGCCCCTCACCCAGGTCATCATCGACGAGGACGGCAACGACGTTTATCGGCTGGTTAAATTCCAGCGCACCAACCAGGACACCTGCTACAATCAAAGGCCCATCGTGAACGTAGGCGACAAGATTGTCGCCGGGCAGGTAAT
>Ga0131853_10025496_pt1 | contig 10656 bp, 6 predicted proteins | sample TergutLab28metaG_FD_92764 | JGI IMG/M metagenome (GOLD analysis project Ga0131853, IMG submission 92764) | Labiotermes labralis P1 segment gut microbial communities from Petit-Saut dam, French Guiana - Lab288 P1 (version 2) (version 2) | ecosystem: Host-associated > Arthropoda: Insects >... | reverse complement strand
TATCTATCTATCTATCTATCTATCTATCTATCTATCTATCTATCTATATGCGTATTGCAGCTGGATGTCTCACGCTAAGAATATTTATTTATTTATATATACTTATTTACATTTGTTTATGTGTGTATTTGATTAGGCTTACAGTGGTACAAGTTGTATTTGGTAAAGAATTATATGACAATTAAAGAATGATAATCTGTAAAGCACTCATGATACGGTTCGGCTTGTGCTTCGACATTTTTCTAGAGGGACTGAAGAAAGTCAGGAAAAATATCTGTCAGTGTAGACTGTTTCTAGTCTGAGATTCGAACCTGGAACCTACCGCGTATATGAAGCTGCCCGTTTTACCGCTCCGATGAATTTTACAGTCAAGGGTCCGTGCATCGTGAAATATATACCAATAATTGTCCACCAGAATGCAGCTATATACAGTTTATTTATATCTGTAAACCGCTCTACATGTTTCGGGTGGTATCTCCACCCATCATCAGCAGCTCATGTCACTGTATCCACAGCATCTGGCATTAGTAAAACAGTAACTGCAACCTGTCGTGAACGTGGTCACTGTATGCACAGCATCTCCTGTCGTGAACGTGACTGGACCGGAACAGCAGTTCCCGTCTAGTCACGTTCACGACAGGTTGCAGGTACTGTTTTACTAATGCCAGATGCTGTGGATACAGTGACATGAGCTGCTGAGGATGGGTGGAAACATGTAGAGCGGTTTACAGATATAAATAAACTATATATAATTTTTGACGTTTTGCTGACCGTGCATCTCAGTATATTTATATCAGTATTTAACCAACTTGTTGCACAAAATTTGTTTCACAATAAGTTTTATTTCGTGCCTGTACATGTTTCGAGCACATGTGCTCGAAACATGTACAGGCACGAAATAAAACTTATTGTGAAACAAATTTTATGCATCAAGTTGGCTAAATACTGAGATAAATAAACTGTATATAGTTGCATTTTGTTGGACAATTATTGGCCATTTTACCGCATCGTTTGTTGTTCACTGTTTATGGAAAGTTTCAGTCGGCACTTCTCTGTCAGTTTGCAGCTGCGGTGCTTATGGCTCTCAGCGTCATTATTATCCCGCCAGCTTCTTTAGATGTCATTTTAGGTTCAGCAATTTCACGTGTGGCTCCGTCATAAAAATAGGAAATGAGACACGATATTTTGCATACAAAGAGCAGTTGACGGAAATTAAAATGTGATACCATTGTGCGGTAGATTGAAGGTAAATGTGCCTCGGGAAAGCGCATTCTAGCGCTGTCAGGCTGAAGTTTTGTGGGGTGAAAGTAATTCTGTTTGCGAAGCATTACTATATTGTATGGCTCATATATTTTCTAGATTTATCTAGTGCATCAGACATGCCAACAAATAAGTTAGGGGAAAAATGAGATGTTGTCAAGGTACTTTTTATGTTCCAGTAACTGTGGAATAATGAAATATCGTTGTGTTTTCATTTTGCTGTACAGATAGTGGTGCTTGCAGACACAGTACAGTAGTCTATATCACTTACATTCTACATTACAACTTGAATGCAAGAGATTTATAAATCATACCGAACGAAGTTATTCGACACCTGAACGGTATATTTTGAAGTTTAAGAAGAGACTACATTAAAAATAAAAGAAAACCCCCAGCATAATATTGAGACTGATATGTACTGTAGCTGGCAGGTGGTGTAGCTGGTGGAGTTAACAGCATTCTGACGTTGAGAGTGGTTTATAGTGCACCAAACTTAAAAACGTGTGTACTTAGTTTTATTAACGGTATTGTGCTTTGGTTCAATAAGCATACATGGTATATGGGACATATCAATGAAAATACTACGCACCAAACACGCAAAGAAAAACATTTATGAAATATTACACAAGTACTGGCAGTACCATCGCTGTACTTCGGTCAGGATGTTTGTCACAAACTAATTTAGGGAAAGGAAATTGAATGCTTCGTTCGTTCGGAAGTAGAAATATTCTTGGACTGTATATCGTTTTCAAGGCTACAAATTGCTTTCTCTAACGCAAATAATTTGAGAAACTTCAATATGAAGGTTATCTCAGAGAACAGAATATTCGATAAGACGCGTTTGTGTTCATTTCGTACTGACAACCTACCTCGTATATCCTGTGGTGTGGTTATACTTGTGTTGTATTAAAGCCGTTTGCTTTCTAGCCTCCACGCCTGCACGGGCTTGGCTGTTTACACTAAACAGTACTCTCAGTTAAGAAGAGAATAAACAAAATAAAGGTTGGTCCTGCAGGTGAGGCCACCAATATGAGGCCATTTTTATTTGGATGGTTGGTGGGGGGCGGTGTTGATGGAATTATTCGTGAGAGGACGGTGAAATTATTATGGCTTCTTCCCATAAGGCACTGACTACAATTTTTTCTGACAGCATCCAGTTCGCCGTAGGGCTGTTTTGATTTCTGCACGTCGCTGTCACACCCAGAACGTCTTGTGGCCTCTTGTTCGCCCGCTAACAATGACGTATCCCTCGGATAATGGCGGCAAGATTGTGTTGAAACTTGACAGCATATGATTACAACATCATTCAGAATCTCTCTGCATTTCCTATAGAGTATTTAGAACCGTATATTTTGTAAGCGTCCCACAACAAAGGGTATCCCCCCCCCCTACAAATAGTATTAACTTTGTACTTTGTAATATAGATGCATATATTATTTTGTGAAGCAGGAACTGAATGTTTTTACGGCATATTATTCAGCTAAAATTCACACGTCAGAATTTTTATGATGATGGGAAGGGTATTCAGGAAAATCTGACATATTTGTATCTCCAGCGACGATAGGAAATTACAACGGAGAAGACTTATATAAAGCGAGAAATGTTTGTGGCTAATGTGAACTTGGCACGACTTGAGGTAGTTGTGAGTCTTTAGACCTGGAGAATGTAAATCATGTAGGCGGATAGACAGTAGTTTCAGAAGAGATGAACCCTCTCAGATTTAGTTCAAGTCTAAACCAAGCACTTTGAGGATTATTGTCATCTTCACGTGGTAAACTGAAAGGAACGAATTCAATCTGAAAGAGATTTGGGTTTGTTTGAACACCATTCGCTTCTCACTTGCTTTGCTATATCAAAGTGCTACTTACATCTATATCATTATAGGTTTCTGTCTCATAGCAACTTCGATCCATACTTCACGGATTTATTCGAATTTTCTTATCCATTGATTCTGAGTGCCACAGAGCTCTCTACGTTCTGTTTTCATGTTGTTTATATGTTCTGAGTGTGGCCTAGGTCTTTAGACGCTGCTCATTTCTCGTTATATCTGTTTGCAGATTATGTTATGCAAAACATTTGGAGGATATCTGACGGTAATGGATTGGAGTTGGCAGTGCCTATGCTTAGTACGGTGACAAGTCTAATTAGCAAAGAGCATGATCTTACTCAGAAAACCAAGAGATTGTGCCAAGACTGAATTAGGAATTGTTAAAGGACAGTCAGTATCACGAACAGTGATGCTGTTTGCTGTATTGATGTAAGATACGCTGGCAGCAGTGGGTTGCAATACTGAAGGGCATTATTGCACCTAGGGGACAGTAAATACATATTGAACTCGTAGAATGCTTGTGTGTTCTTGAGTTCAGAAAGTTTGTTTGTTTGTTTGGCCCCGAACAGTGTGGTGTGGCGGTTGACCTATATTGGGAGAAGCGCGGTTCGAATTTTTTACAGGACTTGATTGAGATTTTCGTGATCTTACTCGGAACCTTCAGACGGTTGTCGGGATAATATTTCCATTATGTCGAGAGAGTTTACTGCCAAATCTTCTCCAGTCCGTCGTTTGTTAGCTGTCTTACCGTTCGACCCCATACAGTGAGTTACTGACGGCACTTCTCAAGCACACGTAGCAATTATAATACGACAACAAGGAGTTCCGTTCAAAATCATACGTACAACCTAATTTCCTACAATGTGCGTAACAGTATTACTAATCATGTGTAGACAACACACCCAGCAATTGATCCAAAAACTTACTACATGAAAAAGAATCGGATACCTATATGTTTGAACACAAAATAAAATTTGTACTATATTTAATTTAACGATGTATGCAATTGTATTTTCATTATATTCCAAACGTGTTTTAACTAAACCCAATTTTAATAATTTAGTAATTGTAAACACAACAACAGTTGTAACCACATGAGATAATTCTAAGTTGAAATGTCGTTGTATTTGTGTCCTTGAAGGCGGCCAGTGAATCTGGCCGAAATATGTTCGAGATACAACTGCAAATAGAAAGGAGTATTGTGCAACAAGTTGGTTTTGGTTCTTTTTGAAAAGAAATAGAGGTTAGCCATCTTGCTGCAACTGAAACAGTCAGGTATCCACATAACGTCTGTCTGCTTGCAGTACTCAAGCGTGCCACGAAGCGCGTTGTTCGTCATCCATTTAATAAGTTTGCTGATTTTGGCGGAAGCTCATTACAAGTTTTTGTGCAGTTGCCGTATTACGCGACTGGATGTTTCTAAATTTGTTATTTAATCCGTTGATTAATGGAGTGTGAATATGGAAGACGTGCGTACTGCCGTGACGTATCAACGGGAATCTAACCTGCAATATGAATTTTTTTTTCGTATGAACTTGATTACTTAAGAACCAAATACAAACAAAATTAGATCAACCACCTTGAAAGAATGGACAGCAACAGACTCCTGAAACACACCCTCAACTACAAACCCCGAGGACGAAGAGATCGTGGACGCCCCAGGAAAAGATGGCAACGCGTCGATGCCGGGACAGGTCAAACGACCTACCTAATCCACGGAGGAAGATGATGATGATGATGATGAACTTGATTACGAAATTTCAAACCTTGCAGTATGGAGTGATATAGTTTAGGTTATATAGGATGATATCACGTGTTCACAGAAGTAATTAGGGTTTGCGTGATCGTTTTCTTATAAACTTCTTAATCCTATTTTCTTATGACCTACGCTATCTAACCCTTTATAGAGTAATATGAACTTGAAAACTATTCAAAGAGGCCGTTCTTACCGCCCAGTTAACACAATGCGACTAGGTTTTGAAAATCAGTAAGTTAATACTGCATGGAGGAATGCTTATGCTTTGTTCTGAGAACGAAACAAAGGTCATAAATTCACTGTCCGGGCAGAACTTAGAATTTTGTAATGTTAAACTTGGTGGTACGTATAGTAACGATTAGGCGTTAAAAGGGTATTATGATCAGGTACGAGAACAGTCCTTCAGAGATGTGACATTGGCGTGTGATATTTAGTACTTGTAGTTTCCTCTTATGTCAACTGTGAACCCCTGCCCTGAGGCGAAGGGCATAAATTATGAAGTAACTAAGACATATTCGGACCTACGCGAGACGAAACCAGAAGCAGGACGTACTGTTCTCCAGACCTGTAGCGAGGAACATAATAATTTACGACACACAGAATTTGTAGGATGTTGAAATGTCCGAGGATGATTTTGGTTGGTCAGGTGTGGCAAAGATAGGGAGATGATAAATGCTTCTACAGTTTTGGTGCTGAACTCCTCTTTGAAAATGCCGCTTGGAAATACTGCGGAGTGGTGGGGGTAAATAGAGATGGATCTTCGAGAGATGGAAAGATGTTTATCTCCCCTTTCTAGGATCAACTGTCAACCATCGTCCGGCTTGCAGTCTTGTTTTATTTTCCTCCTTTACCAATATCTCTACCTTCGTTGACCTGCGCATCGTACTTTATACCCTGACGATGGGGGCAGCAGGTTAATCCGAAAGTTTGACACCTGACTATGAATGGACACGGAATCACGTCTTCTGAGTAAGACGGGTCATGTGGATGGTGGATGGACGCCGGACGGACGTAATTCGTAGCTGTGTCCAGTCCGGTCATTGTTGTTTGAGGTGCTGACGGGCAGTGTTCTGCTGTAGCAGGAACAGCATCTCCATATCAAGTAGGTCTGTCTGACAGTGGTTCAGACGTCAGAACAAGACGGCTCAGAATGCATTAACGGCGTGAACAGAATTATACGTGCCTGAGAGAGAAGCGTAAACAGACAAGCGACTGGCAGCGAGTCTCGTAACAGTACCTGCCTCGTCCGTCTTAGAGACGTGTAGATTATTAATGAGGTTAATCTACTGTTAGAATGCTACTTGTAGTTCCGTACAGAAATAATTTATTTTGAAGACTTTTGAGACATGAGTGTGCAACCCCGCTGCCCGCAAAGTTCTCTTATGCGTCACGCGACTACATTTGTAAGCTGTGTTATATAGTGTATAAAAATTACACAATAATTTAAGAGGGTGGGTATACCACTTACTGAGATTCTTTTTAAGCATCCTGTACCTCAATTTACCACCCATATTTACAAGTATTAAAACATTCCCCCAAGTCTTATAAACGAAAAATATCTGATTTTTAAAATTATGGATGCACCGTGTAAAAGGTAAAGCAGTCCCGTTACAGGCCTGGACAGGCCCAGAGGGTTCCAGGAAGTTAAGGTTCCTAGTTTTCATGACCACGGCACAGGATGGTTGTAAGGTTGTATGTACCGTGTATTGTACAGAATTATTAATTACTAGTTACTAATAGGCTTTACTCAACGTTGACGACGCACATACAGCCTTACCAGGACTCAACCCATATCAGAGTTTCGGGGAGGTTTCTAGATGATAACTAACATCTAGTGATGATTGCAGGACCCCCACTTGCAGTCTGTATGGTGCTCGAAGGAACATGTCCTGTGGCTGATAGTCTCGCAGTTAGTCAAGAAATTCTCGAACTTCAATGCTTGGGTCCTCGGTACTTTAACTTGCTTCAGATCACCCTTCTTGCGTCTGGAGTTTTGAGGTGGTTGGTACATTTTTGGAAAATTTAAACATCCCTGATTTAATGATGCCCGAAGATTCACTGCCGCGTCCACAAGAGATCGCGTATTCGACCACGCCCACACGCTCCATTTCGTGGAGATTCTTTGAAAGTTGTTCACTCTCCTCTGCCCTGGTTGTCGAAATTATCTCATCCATTCAGATTTTCCGGTTACAGTTTTGCGTATATAGCTTATCTCTCCCATAACGTCTAACATATACCGCCCATTTCATTTCTGGTTTCTTAAGTTCCGACTGTCTGCGTTGGAAACAATATCTTTTCTCGTTTCTCATATTTTGGTAGCCTTAGCGGTGTCTTTGAGAATTCAGAAAGTTTGTATTATTTTAGAATTGATGGCAATAAGAACATATGCTGGCCCTTCCGAACGCAGTGCAATGAAGAATTGATGATTGCATATGGAAAATGTGATCTGCCGTCTCCTCCCCTCCTCGTCTCAGTCGTATTTCCCATCCCCGTTTCTATTTTCGAACTAGAAAACTAAATTAAGGCTTAGGACAAGGCTTTGAAATTCTGCTTGTTCATTTTTTCCTCTCCGTACCCACCCTTTCTCCCTTAGAGTTCCTAATTTCTCATCTCCCCTCACTATCCTCCCATTCTAACGATTTCATTTTTCAAACGCGAAGCTGTTATCTTTTAAATAAAATTACAATCCTGTGTTAGTGACTTCGGAAACGTAATTCTTCTCGTGGATGTTACTGTAAGGCAATCATGGAATGCAGTGAGGGAATTGAACTGAACTTTTGTTGTTTCAAGGCGTACACTGACGCGAGTGCTGTGCAAGTGTCTCGTCTTCTTATCTGTTGACACAGCAGATGGCACTGAACTCCTTGCAGGCAGTCCGCCAAATCACAAGCTGCTCGGTTACGTCGTCCCTGTCACTGATAAATTACTCTAAAAGAATTCGACGAGTGTGAATATTTCTTGTTTCCGGTTCTCATATCCACGCAGTCAGTACAACGGGTCTTGTCTACGATAAATTAGTCACCCTTCAAAAGCATAGTGCTAACTGTGTATGCTGCGGATCTCCAACCCGCAGCCCTTGGCCACATTTGTAAATTAGGTACTAATAACGTAGTCTGTCCTACGGCAGTTGTGTAGTCTCTTCCAAAGCGAGTTATCCAGTGAGTGCAATCTAGTGCTTCCTCTTTCAGTTTCCAGTATCCCCCTCGTTTCCTTAAGGTCATCCAGTAGCTGCTTACATCTTCTTCCCCGTCTTCCTGTCGCAGATATGTTTCTTCAGTAACGTGTTTTGGAAGGCGGTTCTTAAGCAAGATGTGACGAATCCAGGTGCCCTTCCTTCTTTGTACTGTAGGCCCCACCTTGGATATTCCTTTCCTCCTTGACTCTATGCAATACTTCTTCATTTAAATTATACAAGTACTACAAAAATACACAATGATTTAGGCGGTTAGATATAGCACTTGTTATTTTACACAACGGCCCTCCAACAGCCCACAATGTCGCGTGTGGCCCTCTGCCGTAAAACGTTTGGATGCCCATGGTGTATTCCATACCACGTGCTGCAACTTTCAGAACTGAGCACCTTGCCCTATGGACCTCCTTATTATTCTCAGAACATATAGTAATAATTTCCCTAAAAAACAATGAGAGTTTGAGTTGCATAATGGTGAGGTAGTCTGTTTTCTGTGAGGTAGAAAGTGGCCTTTAGAACGTTATTTGTATGAACAACCAATGCTCCATACTCATTTTCATTTACATTTTTTTTAACGAGAGGGACAAAAGGGCGAAGCCTGGAAACCTCCCAGAAGGCGTTGCTCTTTCGGAAATCAGGGCACTTTGAATAGAAAAGTACTTCCACTGTTATGCTTCGGAAGGCTAACAGGCGAATCGTCGCAACTTGGACCTGCGTCTGTAAATATAAATGTGTGTGTATTTAAGACATCGCTACTTGAGCTCTTCCCAGGTTGAATACCAGCTATGTGACTAATAGCTGTTTGTTTTTGTGACCAATGGTTCACGTGATGCGTTACAGGATCCCAAAGATCTCGCCCACACAAACGCAGTTAAATTTTGCTATTGCTAGCCACTTCATCATAATTTGATATGTGTTCGTCTGAAGAATTTTCGTACTGTGTATACCTACTGAGATATTGCGTCTTTAATTAAAGTCTAATATTTGTATATTTATTTGCGTGTGACTGTTTTTAATTTTAACAAATAAATCAGTGTTTACTCATAGGCCTTTAGTTTACAGACACAGCTGCAGGACATTAGTTACCTGTAATTAGACTGAAATATTTGGCACGATTTTGTTATTTGCAGGTTACTCTGTCGATAAATTTGAATACTTTTGCAGATAAAAACGTCCGAGTTGTGCATTGTATGCCCACAGTGGAATTTTCATTTGTCGTGTTTGCCTGCTGGCCATTTTGTGTGTTACTAGACGGAGACTACCGAGATCGTGAGGACTGCACAGTTGCGCGGTACTGGGTCTTACGTCGTTTATCCTTGAATAAAGTTATGTTTCGTGCGACAATAATCATTCAGGATAACCAAAGTTTGCTTGTACTTTTTAGGCGCGTTGGCAATATTGCGGAAAGCGATTGTTAACTTCGTCATGTAGTCTGTCCGTCCATCCGTCTGTCCGCATGGAACAACTCGGTTCCCACTGGATGGATCTTCAAGAAATTTGATATACGGCGATTTTTCGAATATCTGTCGACAAGACTATGCTTGATTAAAATCCGACAGGACTAACGGTAACATTACAAGAAGGTTTGTGTACATTTGTGATATCTCGCCGAATTCTTAGAACGAGAAACTTTTCAGATAGAAGTCGTAGAAAATGTTGAAGCACACATTTCAAGTTAAATATTTTTTTCCCCCAAAATCTTCCTTTTATGAGTTAATGTGGAAAAATATGATAGAGCCTGAGAGGCCTCAGATGGCGATATAGTACGGCGCTAGGAGATGCGACTTGCTTGCCAATTAACTAAGGCAAGAATACAGACTCACACTCGTAATATGTAATTCGTAGTATTGTTAAGAGCATTACGAAGTATTTTGTAGCTCGACGACGGTGCAAAGGGAGCCCATTGTTGCGTTTCAACTGCAACACTGAACACTATTATATTGCTGACAATTACATGTTTTATAACAACAATAAAAACGGAACATATTGTTGCGTGTAGAGAAGCGAAGTAAAATGAAGTGAAAAATCATCTAAAGGTGTAGTAAAGTGAAATGAAGTGAAGTGAAGTGAAGGAAGGTAAAGTGAAGTGCAGTGTAGGGAAGGAGGTAAAAACGAGACTTTATGGAAAACGTTTATATGAGTAGTAAAGTGGTGAGAAGTGAAGGGTTGGGGTGAAAGCGTGAGGAAAATGTGTGGGGGAAAAAATACTAGAAACTATATACAGTACTTTCTAACCTTGTTGTTGTTTACCTTTTCAACATGTTGTATTTTAAGATGTCTTGTGTGTATTGTTGTTGGTTGTCTTGTGTGTATTGCTGTAGTTGTCTTGTGTGTATTGTTGTCATCTTATGTGTATTTGTTGTACTGTGTTTGTATTGCTGTTTTTACTTTAGATGCCAGACTGCTGGCTAGAATTCAGTATACGGAAGGTCCTGCGAACGGCCACCTCGACACATGTTTTTCTTGGTTTCCCTGTGTCTATAAGCAAATGCTGAGATAGTTCCCAAGATTCCAAGTTGCCACTACATGCTTCTCATGTAGCCCTCCCGACTTAAATTTATTAGTAACCAATTTCATATTTTGTATACATGTAAAATAACCACTGCCACCGGGTGACAACCC
>Ga0131853_10025494_pt1 | contig 10657 bp, 9 predicted proteins | sample TergutLab28metaG_FD_92764 | JGI IMG/M metagenome (GOLD analysis project Ga0131853, IMG submission 92764) | Labiotermes labralis P1 segment gut microbial communities from Petit-Saut dam, French Guiana - Lab288 P1 (version 2) (version 2) | ecosystem: Host-associated > Arthropoda: Insects >... | reverse complement strand
TTATATTGGACCTCTCCCATAAGGTAACCCTTTCGGTGACCAGTTAGGAATCTCGCTTAAAAATATATATTGCATTGCGTAGTGTTTTGCTTTTAACCTACCGCGGCTTTCGCCTTACTGAGGCAGTGATTGGAAACTATTTGGAAGTCTTTTTTTCCAAATAGTTTTCAATCACTACCGCATGAGGGGGTTTTAACTGAGTTATGGGAGAAGTCTATTTTGCTTATTTTCTGAAGAAAATGAAAAGAAGGAAGAGTGTGTCGAAAGGAAGGGTTAGTGATGGCGTTTATACATTTGGTTTATATTTTGCTTATTTTCTTTGCTTTGTTTAGTGTATTCGCTAAAAATTTAAAGCGGGCCATTGTGGGAAGTAGTGTGTTTGGGTTGTGGGTTTCTATTGCTTATATCCTTTATCATGCACCCGATGTTGCCATTGCGGAAGCTGTTATTTCTAGTTCTTTGGCGACCATTTTGTATGTGGTTACCATTAAGAATTATAATGATATTTCCACTAAGTTGCCACGGCCTTCTTGGAAGCAGATTGTGACTTATTTGATTACTTTTACCAGTTTTGGTTTGGTGATTTATTTGACGCATTATTCTACACCGTTTAGTGATTCGGCTTTGGGTTTGCTGGTGATGGAAAGTTTCTTTGAACATGGTTCACAGGTTAATCCTGTGACGGGAATTGTCCTTAATTATCGAGTTTTTGATACGATATTTGAAGCCTTATTGTTGTTGATTAGTAGTGTTGGGGTGCTTCATTTGGTTAATTCTGCGAAGGCAAAGAAAAAAGCCAAAATCTATGAGGATGATCCTTGGCATGAGATGCCTGATTTTGGTGCGGCGGAGAAATATTTTACTTATGTAGAGAAAATTGAAAAGAGGAAAGTCCCTGATAAGGATGGGAAAAAGTCTGTGACATTGCGTTATGAGAAACATCCTTCTGGGGTGATGACCATTACGTTTATGTTGCCGATTTTGGTGTTGATTAGTATTTATTTGATCATTAGTGAGCCCCTTGCGCCAGGTGGCGGATTTCAAGGGGGTGCTTTGTTGTCGGCGACTTTTGTGAGTCATTATTTGATTATGCCTGATCATCCTGTTAGTTTGAAATTTTTAAATGGGGTGGAGAAGCTTTTGTTTTTGGCACTTGTTGCTGTGATTTTGACTTATGTGTTGATGGGGGTTATGGCAATTTTTCCTGAGTTGTATGTGGCTTATTATATTTTGACGGATGCGCTGTTAGGTGTGAAGGTGTTTTGTGGGTTGTCGATTATGTTTATTTGTTTTTCAAGGGAGCACAATAAGGTTTAAGGAGCATGTATGAAAAAAAATTGGTATTATCTTAAATTTCAGCTGATGTATTTCATTTTTGTCAGTGCATTTGGTTTTTTCTTTCCCTATTTTAATGTTTATTTGGAACGAAATTTGGGATTTTCAGGGAGTGAGATCGGGCTCGTTATTTCTATTAGTTTGCTGGCTTCTGTTGTGATTAGCCCATTGTGGGGTGCTTTGTCTGATCGGGCAGGCAAGTATAAAATGCTCTTGAAAATTTTACTGTTTGCTTATGCTATTTTTGCGTGGGCTTTGTTTCAAATGACGGCCTTGTTCTGGGTTATTTTGTTTACGACTTTGATGGAGGTAGTTGGGATTGGGATGTCGCCGATGTTGGATGTGTTAGCTGTTGATTATTGTGAGCGGACTGGGAAAGATTTTGGGAAATTGCGGATTGCGGGATCTATTGGGTGGGTTTTTGGAAGTTATGCTGCTGGTTTTTTGATCACGACTTTGTTATTTGATGTGGGAACGGCGATGTTTTGGCCGTTGATTTCTTTTATGGTGGTTGCTTTCGTTTTGGCACTCTTTATCCCTGATTTGGAGAAAAAGGAGGAAATCGAAACTGAGGTTTCCGAAGTGGGGAAGCCTAGCGTGTGGTTGTTGTTCAAAAATAAAGCTTTTGTGTTTTTGATGGTTTTCAATTTCTTGACGTTGGCCATTATTGATGCGGTGATTGCTTTTGCTGGAAATCATTTGGTGTTAACCCTTGGAGCAGAACCGTCGGCGATTGGTTGGATGAATGTGATTGCGGCTGCGCCTGAGGTGATTTTCTTCTTATTTGTGACGAAGCTGATGATGAAGATGGGTGTGAAGAAGTTCTATATGTTATCAGTTTTGACATTGATTGGGAGATTCGTGATTTATGCTTCTACTTCAAGTGTGGCATTATTTCTGGCGGCTGGTGGCGTCGGGTCATTTATGATGGCAGCTGGTGGGATCGGGAATTTCTTGTACATAAAAAAGCATGTCCAGAAGAATTTGACTGGGACAGCTTTTGTGGTGAATGTGGCAATTTTGACCTTGGGGCGTGCTATTTTTAGTTTGATTTTCGGGGTTATTTATGACTGGTTTGGAAGTTTTATGTTGTTTAAATTTTCCCTTGTATTTGTGGCGATTGCCTTTGTGATTTTGTTGCCAACGAGGCATTTTGATGTGTTTGACGGTGAGTCTGTGGATGTGGGAGAATTGGATAAGAATTGAGCTCGGTGTAGCTCTTTTTTTCAAAGAAAAGCCCCCTTCTAGAGGAGGCTTGGGAAAGTATGTTTTTTGTTTTCAGAAAACATTGCCATAGCAAAGGTTGAGTTTAACCTTTCATCAATATTTTCTTTGGGTTAAGTCTCACGATATAGATGACAGGGATGATTGTTGAGACAGTGACAACTACGATACCCGTTCCAAAAAATAACCCTATTGTTTCTAAATTTAAAGATAATTCAAAAGTTTCTAGCATATCCTCCACAAACATTTCTCGATTAAATCCGAATCGCTCTAGCTGATTTGAATTGAAGGAGAAATTGGTAGAACGCTCACTTGTTAATTCATGCTGAATCATAAAACGTGAGATGTTTTCTGAGAGAAAACTCCCAGTGAAGATTGCAAGAGACATGCCAATAGTTGCTAGGATCATTATTTCGATTAAGAGTTGTGAGACAGTTTTTGCTTTTTTTTCTCCTAACGCTGCATAGATGCCAATTTCATTGCGCCTATCATGCAGGTATAGTGAAATTAAAAGACTTAATATCAGGATTGTTGAAACAATAGAAATTATTAATATCAGTCTTCCTATTTCTTGTAAGGTATCCATGGATGAAGAAATGGCTCTAAAACTGTTTGATAAGTCACTAATGATCCAATAATCAGGTAAAATTTCATAGGCAGCCGCTCTAAAGTCATCAATTTCTCTTGCGTCATATAATTCTAGTACGCCTATAAATGATGCCTCTGATGGGTCTACTAGTAAGTCTTGTCTTCCAAAAAATGCTTCAACTGTTGAACCTATTTCGGCTAATGCTTCTTCCCACACACTTACAAAATGAGTCGTTTGAAAATTTTGAATCGTCTCAACTGCAATTGTTGTTGTGAAAATTGTATTTAATAAAAATTGTCTTTCCCAATTAATTTGTATTTGTGCTGATGAGAAAGGTTCATGTTTTTTTTCGAGCGGAAATTCAGAAAGTTCAAATAATCCGACAATTTCCAATTGAAAACTTTCTGTGGCATAGACATTTTCAGGATTTAAATGCCAATCTTCTTCCCAAGCTCCTGTTCCTAGTTCAGACGGTTGTGGTCTTAAGACATCTAATTCTAATGCAATGACTGAACCTACTGTTAGATTATTCATTGCTGCTACTTCTCGAGAGATAATAATAGGTTTGATATCACTTATAAATTGTTCAGATTCAGCTGAGAAATAAGTGCCTGCAACAAGTTCTAGAATACCTTCGTTAAATTGAAGTGGTATTTCACTTGAACCACCTTGGAAAGTGAACTGACTTGGAAAGTTGTCATTTATAGGAAGTCGTTCGTCTCCAGGAAGATAATCCATTAATTGAAGGGTTTGAATATGGGCGAAACCCATGTAATGATTTTGACTAACTTGTGGAAGTTCCATGATACGTCTTGCCATGTCAGCTGTTATTGGTTCAGCACTACTGGAAGTTCTTCCATCATCATGCATTAAAGCGGCCATATCCATATCAAATGTTAGGAGTGGCCGCATCTGATTTAGTAAGTTTGCTTTAGTATTATTTACTGCTCTTTCAATTGCAATTGCGCCAATGATGATGGTTCCAAGAATGAATACCAATGTAAGTAATAACAAACTTTTTCCTAGTTTTCTTTGAATGCTTTTAATCGCTCTGTTTATATAATTCATTGTCATACTCCTGTCTTAATCTCTAAATTCAAAAATCGTGCAATCATCTTCCTCATCACAGTCATCTGATTCAATCGGAATTTCAATTATTTGGATTTCAAGCCCTTCCCTGCCATTGTTTAATTCTTCTAGCTCAATGCCCAGTGACTCAAGTTCTTCAGCACTAAGGTCTTCGATATTGATAACGCCATTGTTTTTATTGTATGTTGTACTTGGTTCAAAATCATCACTCCCGCACGCTACGAGTAGTAGGCTTAAAATTGCCAATACTATTGATAGTTTTTTCTTTTTGTTCATCATTTTTATTCCTTCTTTCCGCCAATTGTTGGCAAATTTTATTCTACAACCTCTAACGAAGAATCTAATAACTCGCCATAGATAACATTGTTGATTCTATATTCGAATCCGTCTTTTATTCTCGCACATGCAACCCCTTGCTCAAATTGCATGTCATGATAATTTAATGGACAGCTTGTCTCATCTTGAGGAAAAATTGACACAATGAGTGGATGAAGATCATCTGCACCAAGCCAAGAAATAACGATTTCGCTAATATAATAAGAATCAGAATCGACATTTTCAACCTCTGTTTGTGAAATTAGAGTAGCTTCCGATACATAGACCTGTGAGTCATTAACTTCTGCACTTGTGCAACCTATTGTGAGAAAAATAAGCCCCAACACTGGGATAAGACCTAATTGTTTTTTAACTGTCATGAGTAAATACCTCCATCAAATAATGCCTAGACAAATCTATTTTCGGTGAAAACAACTTCATCTGATAATTATTTTAGCATTAAAAACTGGATTCCATTGGCTTTCAATCTGGAATGTATCTGGATATGGTAGAAAACTTGAAATTAACCTGATATAATAGTAACAAGGAAATTCAGATAAGGAAGTGATTCAATGCAAGAGATAGTGGCTTTACTGATGGTTTCTGGGATTATCCTTGTAATGACAATTGTAGTGAAGGTCCTCAGACAAAAGAAAATCAAAGAAAATCAGAAAACCATGCCTAGAAATAGCTTTGTCTTATATCATTCAAATAGTCCAATTGCTATTTTTATTTTAAGCACATTCATCTGCTTTAGTGGCGTTATTTTCATGTCCGTTTCTCCAAACAATCCTTCAAGTTGGGGAACCATTATTTCAATGGGTGTTGTAGGATTAATTTCTCTTTGTTTATTTATCGAATTTATCAAATGGAGACTGGTTGTGACAAATGAAGTCATGACACTTACCACTTGGTTAAAAGGGGCGCAAACATTCAAAATCGAGGATATCAAAACGGTTAAACAAAATCCTAATGGTTTAATTATTTATTTTGAAGATGGTGTGAGAATCGACATTACCAGTGTAAATCATTTAGGCCAATTGACGCGCCTTTTGAGCGAAGCAGGTAAGTTTGATTATTTACAACAACAAGAAAAACTCAACCAAGTGCGAAGGTTGAAATTAGATGAACAAGCTTATAAATTTGAAATGAAATACAGCAAAGTACTTATGATATTTTATTTTCTCTGTGCTGTTGGAAGCATGACTATTTTCATTCTCTCTCGAGACAATCCCACCGCTGACATTCTAGTTCTAGTTTCAATTTGCTTCGCTTATGGCGCATTTCATCATTTATACTGGAAAGCAACCGTAGATGCTCATGATATTACAATCAAAAACATCTTTAGGAAAACTAGGATTTATGCCATCAAGGAAATAACAAGTGTGAATGTTAAAACCAATGGTAATGCTTTTCATATTTTACTTTATATAAATAACAAACGCATTGCAAAAATTTCTTCTTCAGTCGGACATACAGACTGGTTATTAGAGCGGTTGACTAACGAGAGGATCGCGATTTATCATAATGGAAAGCCTAGTTGAAAGCTGTTGAAAACTATTATAAGGTATGGGAAGATATTCACCTAGATTACAGAAAAATCTAGCCCATTCCCCCTAAGCCCATTAGGGATGATAATGAATGTGACTTTAATTTAAGGGTGCGTGGTATAAGTGAATGAGACTGGCAAAAAACTAACTTCCTCAAAACGTCAAAAATTATTTTGGAAAATATTAAAGGTTTCTGTGGCCATGCTTTTGTCCATGGTTACTGTCGTTTCGTTATTAATTTATCTTTTAATGCCACCTTTTTACCGCTCTTTGCAGAGAAATCATATTGAGGGGGTGTTAATAGAACATGAATCTTTATTGACGGAAACAGATTCTGTCAGGGCGGAAATTCAAATGATGCTGGATATTCTATCGAGAAGTCACGCAGGTTTTTCAATTTTTGATGCTGATATGAATTTAGTATTTGAACACCAACCAATTGATATAAATATGAATGTGGATTTACTTCTTGGTAACCTAGATTTTTTGAGTGAAGGAAGTGAGTTTGAACTACGACAAATTGAGAGGGTTCAAGAAAATCAAGCCACACAGCCAACCATCGTTTATTTTAATTATGAAACGCTAGAGGGACATCGTACTGTTCAAATAAGAATTCCAACGCAACCTTTAGATGACGCTAGAGATGTTATTCTACGGGTTTTTCCTATCGCAAGCGGAGTTGCTTTAATTTTTGCTTTGCTAATTAGTATGATCTTTTCTCGTTGGGTTGTTATACCAATTAAAAATATTCAAAAAATAACCACATCAATGGCGAATTTTGACTCAAGAGAGCTGATCCCAATCACAAGCCATGATGAAATTGGAGAGCTATCAAATGGAATTAATTACCTCTTTGAACAATTAAAAATGAGCATAAGTATTTTGGAGAAAGAAATTAAATATGTTAGAGACAGCGAAAATAGAAAAATTGATTTTTTGCAAACCGTTTCTCACGAAATGAAAACGCCCCTCGCTTCCGCAAATTCGTTGATTGAAGGACTTCGCTATAAAATACCACCTTATCGGGATAACCCTGATTACTACCTTGAAGAATGCCAGACCTTCTTAACAAAAGCAATCACGCTGACGAAAGAATCTTTGAAACTAGCGGAACTTGGTCGAGAAGAGGCTGAGATTTTCAATTTGAAATCCATTTTTGAACAATGTATTTCTTCTTATAATGTGATTTTATTATCAAAACAAATTTCATTATCTAATGAGATTCCTGAAGATTTAATCCTCGAAACAAACCTCAATCTTTTTGAAAAAGTGTTGTCGAATTTATATTCCAATGCCATCTATCATAACAACGAAATTGGGATGATTCAGATTAGGTACGATAACGGTCACTTAACAATTTTTAATACTTGCACACCATTAGAAGACGAAGCAATCAATCATTTGTTTGAGCCGTTAACAATGGCTAGTCAAGTTGACTTCTCCACTGGAATTGGCTTGTATATTGTCAAGCAACTCCTTGGGCAGTTAAAAATCCCATTTCAGTTTACTCCAGACAGAGATAAAGCAGGGATGTGTTTTATTCTGGAATTAAATCAAATTATAAAGAAAAGCGAGGATATGAGCTAATGATACTAATAGTTGAAGATGATAAAGTGCAAAATGATGTCTTAGCAAATTTTTTGCGCTATGATGGCTTCGAGGTTGCCTCAGCTTATACCTTATTAGAAGCTCAACAGTTGTTTGATGACCATATTAAGCTAATTGTACTAGATTTAGGTTTGCCCGATGGAAGTGGTTTAGACTTTTTAAAACACGTCAGACAAAATTCAAATATTCCAGTCATTGTACTAACCGCTCAAAATGATGAGTTTACACAATTAAATGCTTTTGGCTTAGAAGCAGATGAATTTATTGATAAACCTTTTTCACCACTGGTTATGACCAAAAGAATTGCAGCATGGATGAAACGATTTTATCCCACGGAATCAAAAGTTAACATTAAAAATTTAACTTTCGATTTTTCAGATTATCGTGTGTGGAATGAAGAAGAGAGTGAAATTATCATTACAAGCACTGAATTCAAAATTATAAAAAAACTTTTTGAAAATAAAGGTCATGCAGTTACACGAGAGGCAATCATTGAATCTGTATGGGGTTTTGAATACCGCGATGATGTTAGACTTCTTGACTCACATATCAAAAATATTCGTAAGAAATTAGCTTCTGATATCATTACAACGATTAAAGGGATAGGCTATAGGATTAACCTTTGATATTTGCACAATACTGACAAAATCTCTCATCAAAGGCTTTTTCAAATTGCTGGTCTATGCTATAATTATGAGTTATACTCCCCTGCCCATAGGGCAAATGCTTGCCCATCTTTGTTGTTCAACGACGATTTTTGCGATAGACTATCACACAAAAATATGATATACTAAAACTCGTCACATTATCAAAGAGATTGTCCGTGATATAAGTTCTATTTACTGAAAGGAATGATTACAATGAAAAAGCTAAATAACAACTCACCAGTAACAACAGGGAGGGTGACTATATCTTAACCCTTTCTGCGAATCCGTAGGAGGATAAATTTAATGATTAGATTAACACAAATCAACTGGAACAATGCAGGACCATTTTCTCGCTTGGAAGTAAACGAAAATCAAAAAGAAGAAATGTTTGATTTTAAACACGTTTTGGGAATGTTATATTGTAAATGGGTAAGCTCTGGTGTTCAACCGTTAATATACGGAATTGCTTATGGTGACACGACTGCTGTCGGTGTGATAGCAGTAAATTATGAAACGGTTGAAGAAGGTCACTACATAAATAACGATACTAAAATTTACAATGTTTGGTCACTATGGATTGACAAAGAACATCAAGGTAAAGGTTACGGTAAAGTTGCAATGGAAGAAATGATAAAACTTCTTCGTTCAATGCCAAATAGAATGGCTGATTGCGTTTATCTATCTTATGAAGCGGAAAACGAAGCAGCTCGCAGACTTTATAAAAGTCTCGGCTTTGTCGATACAGGTGACGACGACTGTGGTAGTGTTGTAGCACGATTAATACTTTGAGAATGAAAATTTTAGGTTTGGCATTTCGAGTATCTCTAGAGAGATGGAAGTGAAAACGGAATAACTAAGTGCTTATAAGTTGCACTTAGTTACTCCGTTTTTGTCATTTTAAAGTTGTCATCTGAGTCATGGAAATTTCGTTTCAATGTTAGTATTATTCCCTTATAGAACCAGAAAATTTTTCTTGTAAAAATATTTTATTCATTTCGCCACAAATTTTTGAAATCAAATCTTATCGGCTTAATTCCAATCAAAAAACGCACCATATAGGTATTCGTGTCGTAATCAAGCGATTCAACGATTCCTTCCCCAAAAAATTTGTGCTTCACTGCTGTGCCAACTGGAAAAATATTATCTTTAGATGGATTGCGCATGATGATTTGTAATTGATGTTCTTCTATGATACGGTTGTCAATTTTGCCGATTCGTGTGATATATTGCTCATCAATATCAAACAAAAAGCGTGATGGTGTTTTCATGGAGCCTCGAATGCCTATTCCTTCGCTTTCTGTCATATATAAGTGTTGTTTGGCGCGCGTCATGGCAACATAACACAAGCGACGCTCTTCTTCAAGTGCTTTTTGAAGACGTTCCTCAAGCGCACGAGATGATGGGAATATTTTCTCAGACAATCCTGCTACAAAAACGATAGGAAACTCCAGCCCCTTGGCAATGTGAGCAGTCATGATCTTGACAGAATCTTTCTTTTCATCTTCTTCCTGCTCTTTATTTAGTGAGATTTCTTGCAAAAATGTTGATAATGTCAATATTTCGCCAAATTCAACTTCCTGTGTGACAATCATGCGAAGCAATTCAGACACGTTATCAAGTCGTTCCATTTCGCCACTTTCACGTACATATTGCTCATAACCTGTATCAATCAATAATTTTTGTAATAATTCTGATACTTGTGTATTTTCAGAACGCTCTCGTATTTCTTCAATGGTCTGAACAAATTTTGTTGCACCACTTCCTTTGAAAATAGGATTATTGAGATGTTTTTTTAATGTATCATACAAAGTTGCGTTTTCTTTTTCTGCGAGCTCTTTGATGAATGCAATTTTTTTCTTCCCCATTTTACGCCGCGGAATGTTAATGATACGATTGAATGCTAAATCGTCGCCACTAGCAACTAAGCGTAAGTATGAAAGAACATCTTTTATTTCACGTCGTTCATAAAAACCTACTCCGCCGTAAACACTATATGGAATATTGTGTTTCAACAAACCTTGTTCGATAAATTGCGATATATACGCTGAACGGTATAAGATGGCAATATCAGAGTATTTCCCGCCTGCTTGTAGATGACGGTTGATTTTTTCAGCAATATATGCACTCTCGTCTGTATCTCGCTTGCCATGGAAATGTTCAACGCTCGCACCACTTGGATTTTGCGTGTATAATTCTTTTTCAATACGGTTTTGATTTTTGACGATTAAGGCGTTAGATGCATTGACTATTTCCGGTGTAGAACGGTAATTTCTATTTAGAAAAATGGTTTTAATTTCACC
>Ga0131853_10025493_pt1 | contig 10657 bp, 4 predicted proteins | sample TergutLab28metaG_FD_92764 | JGI IMG/M metagenome (GOLD analysis project Ga0131853, IMG submission 92764) | Labiotermes labralis P1 segment gut microbial communities from Petit-Saut dam, French Guiana - Lab288 P1 (version 2) (version 2) | ecosystem: Host-associated > Arthropoda: Insects >... | reverse complement strand
CTACACACACAAACCACACACACACACGCACACACACACACACAAGCACACACTACACACACACACACACACACATAAGTACATACTACACACACACACACACCACACAAACACACACACCACACACACACACACACACACACACACACACACCACACACACACACCACACACACACACACACACACACACACAAAAGCAGCACGCTACATTACTGGTTGACATGTAGACGCAGTACGCCTACTTTTTTTCGTGGTACGAGAACTGAAAGTCTGGTCCTCTGATATCGGAACAAAATGGTAACATGTACACAGAAATACGGACATCCTACCTGTATATGACCTGGTATTCCTGCTACTCCTGCAGCCTTGGAAAAAGGGATAGAATCAGCACTACCGTACATGATAACACTATTCTGTACTGAATTAAGTACATGCATTTTGAATGCATTGAAATTGTTAAGAGTACTTCGTATCACAGAGTGCGTAGTTTCTCCATACAAAGCCACACGTTTGTTGTATTATCTCTAAGTTAGATACCCGAAATATTTCGATTCATTTTGAATCAGTATCAGGTCTGCAGTTCGTAAAATGGATTGTACAGGGCGTACTTTCTCCGGGTACTTATTCTAATACTATCTGGGCGAGCGGTGAGCAGTTGGTTCAGGCAATGCGCCACAAGACCGGAAGTTCTGTGTTCGATTCCCGGTAATGTCCTTAGAAATTTTCATGTGACACATTCCTTCTGTCCGCCTTCAGTATCCGTGGCGGTCCACTCAGCCTCTAACAGAAAATAACACCATTGGGGTAAAGTTCGGCTGGCGCCTAGGGCTGAAAACTCTGCCGTCCTGGTGTGCCGAATGTCAAAGTAAAGCTAGAAGCTCAACCTTCCATCACCGCTCTGAGTCTTCATGACTTTTTTTACGGGAAAGCTTTACCTTTTAACTGTCAGTATCATTTCACCAATGATAACATGCTTGGCTTAATCTGTCACAGTCAGTCATAGACTTAGCAAGTTACATCTTCTCTGAACAACACAGTTCAGTATCGATTAAATGGGTATTAAATAACATCCTTTTACCAGTTGTTGTACCATTGACTTTAACCAGGGTGGTGAATAACTGGTAGGAATGCTGGTTTCTTATATGATAGCAAATTGATAGTCTTCATGGTGAGTGTGATGCAGCATAGGTATGGTTCCTGTTCATATTGCCATGTTGGCTAGCAGTTAGGAGGAAATCGTATCTCTGGTCTCGTGTGTGTGTGTTGTAAACTCCGATGTTTGAGTGCAGTGTCTGTGTTAAGTGTACAGATGACCTGGTGTCGCGCTGTTGTTGGTGGTGGTTTGTACGTGGCACACAAAAAATTAGCAGTATTAAAGTAATTTACTGTGTCTGATGTTAAAAGTTAAATTCTGAATAGCTCTACCCTTTGGGTTTTATGACTGTTTTATGCGATAATGTATCTTATGCCTTAAGCAGCTTGCTTATTTTGACGCTATATTTACTCCGGGGACCGCGGTGATACAGTGGTTAAGGTGCTGTGCTACAAATCGGAAGGTCGCTGGTTCGATCCCAGCTGGTGTTATTGGAATGTTTCATTGACATAAAATCCTTCCGATCGCACTATGACCCTGGGGTCGACTTAGCCTCTAATAGAAATGAGTACCAGGAAAATTTCCTGGGGGTAAAGGCAGCCGGTGCGTAAGGCTGACAACCGTACCACTATCCTGTGCCGTTGTCATGAAATCTGGGAACCTTAAATTCCTGGAATCCTCTGGGCCACTCCAGGCCTGTAACGGGACCGCTTTACCTTTTTGTATTTACCCCATGGCAATAATAATTTATCAAATAACTATATCACTGATCCTTAAAAAGTTTTAAAATCAAGTTTGTGAATTGTATCGATGGGAGTGATTCAGAACTGAATCAAGTCTTCCGTTGGTGGACTAAACATTCGCCGTTTCTGTGAAAGCCCATCCTTATGTTCGGACACACACATTCTCATGCCGTGTTTCGAAGTATCACACTCTACGAGTCCTCTACCGTGACGGGAACACATGACGATAGGTTTTGTCTGTGTGTCCGCAGATTTTATCTTCCAAACTACACGACAGATTTATAAAAATTTTAGTATGGGCGAGGGGGTTGGTGGGCTCACTGCATCTTACGCGGCTATTATTTTTGTGTGTACAGACAATTGCTAGAAAATATATTTTATGTAATGCTCAAATTGAATTCCGCCGTATGTTTTAAGTAAATCCGATCATCGTACAAAATATTTGCAGTCTTCCTGATGTGGTAACATATCTATCAATTAAAATGTTCAACTGTTATTTAAAAAAATTATTAGAGACGATCAAATAAATGTAAGGAGAAGCTTTTTCCTACTGTGTCTTACTGCGAGTGTTGTAATAGGCATAGTTTGTACTAATAAATTTGTGTCTACCGTTAGTTAAAATTAAGTACAAGGAACATACCTACACCGCTTTGTTAAGGTGCTGGTTTGTGTCGTCTGTATTGTAACTAGGCTGCGAGATAAATTGCCGGTTATATTAATTCAATCACCGGCAGAATCAGGATTTTTTTTATATGTTCTCCGACTGGGTCTGAGAATGATGTTCACCAAACTTCCTGTCTCGTGGTTACGGGATGCTTATTCCCAGGGGCTAAAGCTGTCGCAGTGCGAAAACGATTTACTCAACCCAGTATGAATCTGAAAGATGAAAGGGATTGGAGCTTAAATTTCATTTCCATATAAATATAAATATACGTATAGATATAAATATAAATATGGATATACATATAAACATGTATATATTCTTCATTTTTATCGTAGTGTTGGTTAATTCAGCACAGAGTAGCTGTATCTTTTAGCATTGCGATGTACCAAAATCCGCTGCTTTGAACAGTATGTACTTGCTTCGTAATTATATCTACAGTGACCCAAGTATACAGCTGGTCTTGACCATGAGTACAAGACAAAGGCTCGTCATGGAAATGTGACGACATAACCGGAATGAAATATCAGACTGAATGACTGACTTAATGACTGAAGAAGGTCGTGTCTTCGAGGCTAGTGCCTGATACGAAAGCATTGAAAATCCTGACATTGAACATAAATACTTGAATAAATATATTGCTATTTTTTTTAAAAATAACCCTAGATAGTTTAATCGCAAATGCATATTTTTTAAATAAGGATTTTGTACAGACTTTGCGTAGCTACAAAAATCGATATCAGAAATCGTTTTTTTAAACAATTTTAGCTTGTAGAATATTATTAAAGTAAAACATTTTGCCCTGTTCATATGCATTTAGAAAAAATAATTTTGCACCAGAATTCTTTGAACTTCTACGTCCTAACAGTCTGCAGTTGCGACACCCTGCTTGTTTATAAAAACTTAAAAAAATACCAACTGTATGTCCATTGAGCACAGCTTATGTTTATATTAAAATAAATACAGCGACTTGTTTCGACTGTTTAGCCATCAGGTTGTAGCCTATACACAGCCTGACGTTGGCTGGTTAAATAGTCAAAACAAGTAGCTGGATTTATTTTGATATAAATATGAGTACAATTTGTACTCGACGGACATACAGTAGGGTTCTGTTTTAATGGTGATATTTGCATTTACTTTCAGGTACGTACCAAGAGCGCTTCGAACCATAAATAAAATACCAGACTGTTATTTAATGTAGAAGAAGCAACACTTAATGTATCTAGACGAACAGTTTGGCGTCTAATCTAGAATTTCGTAGCAAATGGCAGAGGTAGGTTTACTGTATTATGCGACTGTGGATTACCCTGACGAGTACCCACGGCTGGACCTGAATGTGTAAATAGGTTACTACACACTAAAGACGTGATTTTGAAACACCTTGTAGTTAATTACTTTTAGATGAGTTTCACTGGAGCATTCCGAGAAGAATATTGGATTGTGGAGAATATGGATGGCTATGGAATTAAACTCCAATATAGCCCTTTGGTATGAATGTCCCATGATTCGCTGCATTGACCCTGAAGTAAAGAGCTCGCTTTCTTGCCTGCCAGCTACCTGTTCTGTATCCGCCGCCATCCGTGCCTGATGTTCATACAATTGGATCCAAAACCCCCACATGTTTGTTCCTCAGTATCTTAATGGACAAGCAATTGCATAATTTATTGTGAAAGATTTTCTGTACACAGGATGTCTTACAATAGTATAAACCACAGAATACGTAGGCTTGTCCGTGCCACACAGCCAGCTACCGGCTGCGATGGAAAATTAATGGGACACTATTACTTAAGAAGAGAAGTGACTTGATTTGAATAGAATTACATTTAGTGGTCATGCGTCTGAGAATTGGCCGTGCTACACACGTGCCCGGCATTTTATGTGCTAGGAACTGATATGAGGGAGAGTTCCAACAAAGGAATCACGGAGAAAACCAGGCGGGCCGGTGCGAATACGTGAAAATAATATACTACGCTTTTTAGACAAACAAGATAGTGACTTGCTGAATAAAAAAAAAGAAAAACTCTTGGTCTGCACAACTGTGCGATCCCACGTGTACATACGAGACGCAACAGGCAAAAAGTACCTCTCTACTGTGATACGACGCACGAATTCCACTTCGCTGTTGACATATACACAATACTATTAGTGTATGAACCATTGTGAGGCCGGAATACAGTACATGAAGGTTTAGTTTTACCATTTTACTATACTATTCCACTGTTTTAATCTTAAGTAAGAGTTTTCATATTTTTATCAGGGTTTAGTGTGAACGAAATGGGATCCCATTGACTACTATTTTTGCTGTACCTTAATTGTTGTTCTTAGTCGGCCTGAAGATGGCCGGTTACGGCCGAAACATGTAGCCAAATGTCACCTAATTGTAATTATTGCATCTTGTTTGATGTATGTTGTGTATTGACGCTGCATAATGTATTATACAAATTTGATAATACACAACGGGATGGCTTCTCAAAAAAAAAAAGAAGTTAAGAAGATTCTAAAGAAGGCCAGTATTTAAAAGATTTTTGGATGATGCTCCGCTGATAAATGTTAACGTGATTTATTATAAATAATGAAACGGTCATATAGAACCTTTCAGTTAAAATCAATTGTTTTACTACGCGCCCTAAATATTGTCTCGTGTTTTTCCTTACTTAGATTATGCAAAGGTAAAAGGTAAACTTTACACAATAAAGTGCCATGAGGGCCCAGATGAGAAAAAGGGTTATAGCTCTACTCTTACCTCAACCTCGGCTGTAGGTGGGGATGGGTGGTCAACGTCACACCCCGGCCGCTTTACCCCCGTCGAAGAAAGCTGGTACCCATTTGTACAGGAGACTGGTTGGGAAGCAGGGCCGGCCTGGAAGGGTGGAAAAATCGCGCCCCCCCCTCACTGAGATTCGATCCCCGATTCACCCAGCTCTTAGCGAGTCGCTATACCGACTGTGCTGTCATCCTTTTTTAGGGGGACCCATGTGCTTGAAATGGCGCCGTCCAATAAAATAAGCAACACGCTGTCTCAACTGTGGTCAAACTATTGATATTGATATTGATATTCCTACTAACCGAAGATTTTCTGTGTACAGAGACCATGAGTAGCTTATACAAAAAATTAGATTCGCAAGTAATTCTTCACATGAAAAATAATCTGGAGTCAGAATGTTCAAACGTAAAGGTAAAACAGTCCCGTTACTGGCCCGGAGGGGCCCGGAGAGTTCCAGGAAGTTAAGGTCTCCAGATTACGTGACAACGGCACAGGATGGTGGTACGGTTGTCAGCCTTACGCACCGACCGCCTTTACTCCCAGGAAATGCTCCTGATACTCATTTCTGTTAGAGGCTGAGTCGACCCCAGGGCCATAGTGCGATCAGAATGATTTTATGTCGATGAAAAGTCCACTGACAGTAGCTGGGATCGAACCAGCGACCTTCCGATTTGTAGCACAGCACCTTAACCACTGTGCCACCGCGGTTCCCAGTGTTCAAACATATATGTTGAATTTTTTAAGTCACACCAAGGAATGGCAGCAGAATTTTTCACCGGAAACGATAGACCATTTTGACGAAGGACAGTGAAACTCTGAATGATTAGGGACATTGTGTACTGCCACCATCTGAACCTACGTGGTCGAGAGAAGTGTTGAAATGGAGAGAAAATGAAATGGAATGGATGTAATGGTTAAATGGAAGAAATGTATTGCAGGAAGTAGGAAAGTAACATGTTAACGTAGAAGTACGGAGACAATGATCATATGCGGATCCCGATGGCCGTGGTGCCTAAAACGTGGGTCTGCGGGTGCTCGCTTACTAGGATTGGTGGTTCGAATCCCTCCGGGGGTATGGAATTCTCTTGTGTGGGTGATGTGTGTTAACAGGTCGAGGTCTGTGCGTCGGGCTGATCACTCCTCCAGGGGAGTCCTACCGAGTGTGGTGTGCCTGAGTGTGATCGTGAAGTTTCGATAATGAGGAGGCCCTGGCCCACTAGGGGTTATTACGTCATGCTAAATAAGGTCATATTCAACAAATATGCTAACAAAACCAGTGTGGTATGTGTATATGTCGTTAAAACACAACTATATTTATTAGTAGTATAATAGGGTATCTACTACATTAGGCACAACTACATGTTTCGGCCGCTAATGCTGGCCATCTTCAGGTTGTACATGGACTTATCGACTAGCTATACAAAAGATACAACATATGTGGGGTCAATTAGTATTACACAAACGTACGTCAGCACAATCTGTTTATTCTAGAGTAAGGCGACATGTTTCGACTAGATGTTAGTCATCTTCAGGCCCCTACAATTTCGTTACCAGATGCTTTGTCCACTTTGGGATCCCATAGTGTTTACATGGGGATTACTTATTAGCTAAAGATGACTAACATCTAGTCGAAACATGTAGCCTTACTGTAGAATAAATAGATTGTGCTGACGTACGTTTGTTTAATACTAATTGATTTTCAAGCACATCGTGATGCCTTCATTCAGAACATTCAGAATATGTGGGGTGTTTTTTTAGATGTGGGTAAGGGGTTTGTGTGGGACCGAGGTCTCGGCCCCACACCTAAAAAGCACCCCACATATGTTATATCTGTTGTATAGCTACTCGATAAGTCCATGTACTACCTGAAGATGGCCAGCATCAGTGGCCGAAACATGTAGCTGTGCCTAATGCAGGTGATACCCTATTATACTACTAATAAATATAGTTGTATTTTGACGATATATACATATACCGCATTGGTTTTGTTGTTCCAATAACACAACGGGGATGACGCACCTCAAAATTGTGCGGTACGTATTTATCGAATTATACTAGAGATAAACTGAGATATCGCATAGGCCTTAATGCAAAATTACCGAAATTTTTGTGCAACTTTAAACGAGTTTTGACAGTATGGGCAATATTTTCTTCAGTCTCTCAACGTAAAATTAAACGAAAATACCTCGTATTTCGATCATTTCATACGCACAGAGAGACCGATAGAGGGATGGACGGACGGTGCAGTTTAACACGAAGTCTGCAAAGTTGCGATAGCTCCTGAGAACACCCCTACTTATCTTCTGTACAGAGACTGTTATTGTAATCGCATTTAGATTAATGTTTATATTACAACTGACCTTACAGACTTGGGTTGTGAAAGTCCGTACTTCAACAGTCTCTGGATAGGGACAGGTGGCTCGCTCTAATGAAACTTCAGGTGGTTCCACAAAAGGCGAGAAACATCTGTACCAGCAGAGAGACTGTCAACTTCTCAAGAAGGATTTGGCTATATTGAGGTAACTGGTAGCACCACATTAGTGGTCGAATGGTTTATATAATTCTTGCCTTTGAAAGGGTTCTGGTTTCGAAACAAATTTCTCACCGATATCGAAAATAATAAAGAATAATGCCTGAGTGGAGTGAAAGCTTGTACTGAAGACGGAATAGAATGAACTTCGTACTGGTTATTTAGACTTAATATCAAGCACGCGTCTGTGAGAGATGTCCAGTATTTTCGGTCTAGCGAATCGACAGAACTTTGGGTAGCTGTGAGCAGAAGCGCTGTTTTTCATTGGTTGTTTAGGAACGCTATGTCGATTGAATAAGTTAGTTTTGGGTCAAGCCTGCCAATAAGACAATTGGGTGGTTTGCATGTAAAGGAACTGGAAATATCTCGTGACTTCTCCGACATTCAGACTTTTTAATGTAACCCGGAATGAACAGTACATTTTGTGCTCTAATCGCGACACTAATAATATTTTCGTCTTATGTGGTCTACATGCCGTTTGCGAGAAGTGACCTTATGCTCACAGCCGAACTGAATTAATTTAACCCCTTCCCCCCCTCCCCCCAGTTATGCATTCTTCCATAGAGACTAACAAGCATGTGCAATTTGCGGGTTGTGTGGGCCGAATATCATATTGAACAGGTCCCAGTGAGGATGTGCATAATATACTCTTTAACGTTGTTTAAAGTTTTGGATGAATCGCATTTAATGAATACAAATGATGCTAATTGGATATGCGATAAAGAAAAGCCGGCAACATCATTTAGTTTTGATCTCTCCACTGTTGGAGATGGGGGTCAGACCCGTTGCCTCGTGACGTGGATGTAGTACCGGGTTCATGCCTGGGGCTTATTTCGTGAGCGATTATTGTTGGTATTGTTCGTTTATTGTTGATTACAATCATTACATGCACGCGCGAGAATGGCCAAGCCGAACTGACCCAAACTCGTGCCAGTGATACCCCCCCAACTGCTTTCTGCACATTGTGTTATTCGCTTTATTTAGAAAATTACAAAGTGCGGAATAACGGTAGTTACGTTTTGTTGTCTTGTTTGTGTAGGAACTGTGATAGGCCTGTGACTGCGGACTGTTGCTGTTATTTTTTCGAGATTTAAGGGACGGTGAGGGGGGGGGTAGCTGTAACTAGTGTGTCAGCATTCGGTCTTAGGAACAAGGGGTGATCTTCACTTGGCCCGGACCTCACCATAAAGAGCAACAGGTTTCGAGACGTTATACAGAGCCGCAGACTGCTTACTGCAGTGTTTCTGTACCTTTGTGAGACGGCGGCCCGGTAAATTCTTTTTTCATAAGACGAGAGCCCGGTCCAAACAAATTTACTCGTAAATACCTTTCCATTTTTTTAAGTTCATACGTTAAACTAACATAAGTATTAGTAATTAATTATGGCATAATCATAAAGAGTATTAGTACACTTATGTATACGGTGCGGCATGTTGACAAAAATAAAATTACATTTAAATTAGTTATCAATCACTGGACTAATGGAATCTTGTAGCATATTGTAGTTTCCTCAGGCCAACATCTGGGTCTGAGTTTTTTGACACATTCATGAATATTTTTCTCCTCAGAATATTTCCACTATAAAACATTTATTCATGAAAATTGCTTAGAAAACTAAAATGACAAATTCCAGGAGAACCTCTCGCGGCCCGGTATAAGTGATGGCAGGGCCCGGTACCGGACCGCGGCCTGGCGGTTGAGAAACACTGATTTACTGCATCCAAAGTAACCGGATATCGAACTTGGAACTTGGGATTGTCGGTCGTCATTGTAGGTCAAGTTTATTGAAAACAGAAGTAAGAGAAATGGCAATTTACAGGTCAGGCTTAGCACACTACAGAAGTAGCGCAGTTGGTACAGTGACCGTTTACGGCTGGATGACAGGTCTCGATTTCCGGCAATGGCAAGTGACTTTTCTATTCACTACCGTAAACGCCGTCGGGGTGTGCAGACGTTACTCGTTACCATTTACTGACGAGTTCAAGAAAGTGTAGGGTTTTGCCTCTACTTCCCATTCATCTTCTTGGTGTGGTGCTTAAAGGATAGGAATACCTCTCCAGGGGTCAGACAGGATGAGGTTGGCAATGATCCAGCAGATGGTCATACACTCTATTACGGTGCTGGAAAAGTTCGCTGTCACTTAGGGTCAGAAATTATGTTCCACACAGCGTGTGTATTTTTTTTATAGAAATAAGCGTAACTAGATAAGCATGTAAAAGGTAAAGGTAAAGCAGTCCCATTACAGGCCCGGAGTGGCCCAGAGGGTTCCAGGAAGTTAAGGTTCCCAGATTTCATGTCAACGGCACAGGTTGTTGGTAAGGTTGTCAGCCTTACGCACCGGCCGTCATTACCCCCCAGGAAATACTCCTGGTACTCATTTATGTTAGAGGCTGAGTCGACCCCAGGGCCATAGAGTGATCGGAAGGATTTTATGTCAATGAAAAATCCCAATGACACCACCTGGGATCGAACCAGTGACTTTCCGATTTGTAGCGCAACGCCTTAACCACTGTGCCACCGCGGTCCAGATAAGCATGTACCAACACATAATCAGTTACAATTCTGCATCAATGCAATAATTTGGTAAAAATTTGTCATATTATTTGAACATAATATCATGTTGCTGCTACAATATATACTCGCGTTTTCTTGTTGCAGAGCGGAACGAAACAAACCAATATGAAATTTATTCGGAAGACCCAATGACATTCCTTAATTAATTCTGGTGTATCGTTCAGAAGCGGACCGCCTCTGTAGTCTAGTGGTCAGAGTTTCTGGCTACAGATACAGAGGTCCCGGGTTCGATTCCCGGCGCTACCAGATTTTCTGAGTAGTAGTGGGTCTGGAACGGGGTCCACTCAGCCT
>Ga0131853_10025492_pt1 | contig 10657 bp, 9 predicted proteins | sample TergutLab28metaG_FD_92764 | JGI IMG/M metagenome (GOLD analysis project Ga0131853, IMG submission 92764) | Labiotermes labralis P1 segment gut microbial communities from Petit-Saut dam, French Guiana - Lab288 P1 (version 2) (version 2) | ecosystem: Host-associated > Arthropoda: Insects >... | reverse complement strand
CCACCTAGCCACAATACCGTGGGAGTCTGCAACCAAGTCGTCTTTCTCATCCTTTACTATATTACATCTAGGCTGGTACCCCTTCTTAAAGTCACTGATGCCCCTATACAAGTCCCTAATGTTCTGGATCTTATTGTTAGTTTCAAGTTCCTCAATTTTAGCTCTACTATATGCCTTCTTTTTGTTCCTGAAATGCCTGCTAACTTCACGCCTTACCTTGCTCAGATTATCTAAACTATAAAAAGGTAAATTACGAAAGTAGAAACTGTGTGTTAATATTTCCGGTACGTTGTAGTCTGGACGTTTTTGGTGGTGTTAATGGTCAGCGAGAAACGAAATCGTTGAACAGAACTTGTCTACATGAACCGCCTGAATTGTTGATATATCGCCAGTCTCAAGCTGGGACAAAAATAATTCCTGCATAAGCAGTCCGTGGAGATACCAGATCACTGAGTAAAAATACTCACCAGATCACAGATCATCTAGTGACGTGTGCCGTGGAGTCATAGAAACGTACTCTGATCGATGGTAACGTAGAGTGTTGGGATGCGAGTAGAGTAAGCGAAAGATAGGACTGGAAGCGTTTAAATATCTCTGATCCCTGGAAAATATGGACGTCGTTGTAGAGCCATGTAGCGGTTTTAAGTACGGTCTTTGTTGGGTGTTGGGTGTCAAATAGTGTAATAAGCGAAATCGGCGGGGAAGGTTAGGGTAGTTCGGATTGGCAGGTCCAACCAAGAATAAATTTCACTTGTACAGTGACATACAGTTGTATGGAAACAGGTATATAGGTAATCATGCTTCTTAACAATAATTGTAAGTGTAGTTCTACAGTGGGATCATTGAGAGGTTATAAAAGGCTTGTCAGTCGATAGTTATTACACGATTCAAAAGATTTATTAGTGCATTGTAACCACACTATGAAGGCATGTGGGAAAAGGGAAGTATAGCGCTTCGTAGTCTACTGCACCATTGTATGAGACAAGTTGTCAGCATTCCATCGCGACCTCTTTATAACCGGCGAAAGAGATCCCGGTACCTTTTGCGTAGGAGTGGGTGGGCCCCACAGCGTGCCTGGTTGTGTTGGCTAATGCAGATTTCACCCTAGAACAGGCCCATGGGGGAGTAGTGGTATAGCTCTACTCTTTTTTAACCTCAGCGCTAGATGGGTTGGGGTGGTCATCGCCACGCCCCGGCCTCTTAACCCCCGGTGAAGTGACCTGCTACCCATTCTGTCCCTGCTAGCAATCGAAATTTCTCGGTCAACCCACCATTAGGTTAATTAATGTAGCAAGCAAACTGTCCGAGCTTCTGTGAGTGCAATACATTTTTTAATAATATTTATTTACTTGATGATTCTGTAATGAATAAATCCATGTAATGGGAATATAGTGAGGCCATGAAAGGAAGTCCTGGTGGATGGTTATGATGGAGCTCAAGGTTTCACACTATCAGTACTGTTGTATTACTCTCTACACCTCCTTGCCTGCCCAAAGTACTTCCAGCTGTTTAACTATATGGAGTGATTTTTATTGTGGACATTTATATGAGGAAAATGGCTGATATGAGAGGATGTAGGAGGGGGCATAGGAAATTGTGTTAGAGGGAAGCAGGACAGTTTGGAGGAGATGGAGCCATGTGAGTTATTTCTTTTGCCCCACTGTAGACTAAATACAGTTGAAAAGTGGTTATACAGTATAATAAATCTGGTGGTGATATGCATGCAGAGCTATACAGTATTGAATATAATGCTGAAATAAGATTTATTTTATTCCACACTATGAATTATGTTTCAGAATGAAGTCATCTTCATTGTTTTCTTGTTACTGCAATGAATAACCACCCAGAAATATGGAAGTAATACAGACTAAGCCTGAATTGGACTCATATTCAGTATCCATGTTGTGCAGTGACACATTGGAACTGACAGATATATTGACATTAATTGCGGTGAAGAGTGTAAATGAGGTATGTGCAATGAAAACCATAGTACATTGAGTTGAAATGTTGCTGTTAAATAAGGTAATGGTTTATGGAGCCATCTTAATTTAGTGTGAAATTTTAAGAGAATGTTCTAGAAACTTGTCATGAAAGGAATTACAACATTTGTTTCATTCTATAAGGGTTTCCCTGGGGCAGTTGATGCAGTAAAAGTAGAAGACCAAAATGAAGTCCCTGTTGAGCATGGGTTTTATCTTCTGGACATGGACAGAGGCAGGTGAGACTTAGTGCATTGATGTTGTTCATAAGTTGCGTGCTTGTGCATCTTGTAGAATTTGTTTTACTCTTATGCTATGAAACGGGGAAATATTTTGGATCTGAGAGAGGTGCACTGTTTGGTAAATGGAAGGTATTACATTGTGGAACTTAAGGATTGTTAGGGTAGTGAAACTATGGGTGTTATGTTACAGAGGTTATATGTCTTGAATGTTGATGTAAGTGACTCCACTGGTTCATAAGATAAACTGTGTTGTGGTTATTTGTTTCTTATACAGACCACAGGTAGGAGAAAAAGAAATGTTTGGCTTTTATTATTATTGAAAGTATATAAATAGCTGGAATGTCTGGAAAGCATTAAACAGAGCAATGGAGAGAAGCAAGAATGTTTATGACAAGTATGGAAAACAGCATGATTGCAAATGTCAAGAAATCTGAACATTTTCAGACTTTTAGAAGTGTTACAACAGAGAAATGTGGTATCCCATTGAATGTTCACATTATAGTAATTGTTGAGCTAGTACGAGTAAAAGGAGGAGATGGTAGTGGAGTGCAGTACAGTTACATGGGAATTGAAGTATCGTAATTTAGAAACAGAATTCCACGGGTTTTTGTAGTGTGGAAATGTTTTAGATTAAATTACATTTTGATAAATATTTGGCTGTGAAAATAAGCTAGAGAAAAGGGGACATGGAAAAGATAAAGTGTAATCATTAAATAAAGGGGAGGACTTGGAAGTATGTACTTTCAAATACTAGAGCAATGAATGGAAGGAAGAAGAAGTTTTAGAAGGCATAAAATATGCAGGAAAACTGTCTCATTTAATTAGGGATATATTCTGCGACTCCATGTTTGTTTAAATGTTGCAATAACTGTAAAATGGACATGGACCTAGTCAGATGTTCCAAAGACTGGCAGCAGTTTAAATGAGATTTTGAGTATAGGAAGATCAGAAAAACAAGGGAGGGAAAGATGTTGTGTGTGAATACATTTGACAGATTGATGAAGACGAATCCCAGAGAAGATTTTGAACAAGGAACTAAGACAAGGAAAAATATACAACCTCATGCATTGTTTTCTTGTTGTGAAATTAGAATAGGAACCTGTAATTTAACATTTGTAACAACATAGATACTTAACAAGATATGAGGTTTTTACAGCATTGTTTAGGAGGATTTAGTTCGTGTGGGGTGAGTGGATCTTTTGTAAGGAGTGTAGTGACTGTCATCTTTCATCACATTCTGCAGATTGTTCTTTGTACCTATTAATATTAATGTGAGAATGAAAACAATGGCTACTATTGATTTGTAATACTCATGCACAACTGCATTTCAGCTGAAAAAGGTGACAGTCTTGTGCAGTGTAGTGAGATATGACTGCCTCACAGGTCTTTCTAAGGAAGTTTTTCCAAACATTTTACTTTATTTTACAGTTTAATGTGTTTAAATGTCTGGGGTTCAATTCCTGGTAGGGACAAGAGATTTTTCTCTTCTCAGAAATCACTACACCAGCTCTGGGACCCACCCAGACTCCTTTCAGTGGGTATCAGGGATTATTTCCAAGAGGGTAAAGTGATTGTGGTGCAAGGCTGGTGTTCAGAATTCATGGAGCAATGCCAGTATTCCTCCTGTATGCCTTCACATCATGGACAGGAACAACCTGACTTTCACAATTTTTATCTGTTCACTACTTCAGTTATGTGACTTTATGGATGTGAGACATTTACAGTGCAGAAAAGTAATGCAAATGCATTTTGATTGGGAGGCTTCTTGAAAAGAGGTGTCGTGGAGGATCTTAGTGCAATAAATTGTGAGGATGGGATGTGAATGAAACTAGCTCAGAACTCTTCTCTGAAGAGGAGGAATTATAGCCATTGTATTATGCTTGTTTTCACTGTGAGCATTGTATGACACTGCAGGATGTTGGGTTCTAAACTGCATGTTGCATGCTGTGTTGAAGTGGTGCCAGTCATTTGATCTTTTGCTGGGTATGCAAATTGTTCCCATTACAGGTTTGTACAGATTGAGTAACACTGAGTATGGGTTTTTCTGTATGACAGTTTGCAGCAGTTACCCAGTCAGCAGTCTGTTGCTGCTGCTAGCAGTATAAATACAACACAACACATGTCAGGTCTCCATGCCCGACATCAAGAAACTCACTGTCATGCCTCTGGTCTTGATAGTTGTCCGACAGTTGTCGATGGAGGACCTTGCACAAAGTGTGGCACAGTATCTCTCGGTTCATATTCCTCAGGAAGAGGGTTTTCTGAAGAGGAAGAAAGCCAACACTACCTCAAAACTGGATGTGAGGCTCCATATAGGCATGGGGAAACACTCCACAGTGAGCTGCAAGTTGGTGAACCGATAAGCAGACCATTTCAGTGCCAAGTATGTGGGAAGCGGTTCATGCAGCCTGGAGTCTTGAAGACACACTCCCTGATACATACAGGTGAAAGACCATTTACTTGTGAGGTATGCAAGAAGCGATTCCTGCTGGCATGGCACCTCCGGAGACATGCACTCACCCACAGTGGAGTCAAACCCTATGCTTGTGACCTGTGTGGGAAAGAGTTCAATCAGTCTTCCAATCTAAAGAGACATTTCCCCACTCATTCTCGTGAGAAGGTAAGAAGAAATGCTCAATTGCTTGATTACAGTTAGCACTGAGCCACCCTCTGTGTTGAATTGTACGTTGGAACAGGACACTTGCTTCTCATTCTGACAGGAAGAACTGAGGTAAGGATTTTGTGGAAGTAAGTGCTGAGGAAGGTGCTTGGCCTAGGAATGGAGAATTAACGGAAGAATGAAGGCAACTGCCATGAGGAATGTTTGTTGTTTTTTTGTTGGAGTTTTGGAATGAAGATTACATTTGTGAGACATGTAATAAGTGTGAGGTAAACAGGAAGTGCCATGATTTATAATTGACAGATTTCATGGCTGTAGGCTGCTTTGTGGACAGATCAGATGCCATCATACTTTTATTAGAACAGATCTGAAATATGAGGTGTGAAATGAGACAAGTTGACTTTTTTTAAGTATTGTAAGCATAGGGTTATGTGAACATGGCAATGAAACTGCATATTCCATAATAGCTTTTTGAGCAACTAAATATCCACCAGCTGTTCAAGGAAGACTGTATGATGGAGTTAATTATGTATAATGGTTTTTTAGCCATTAAATGGTTTTGTTACTAACATGTGACCAAGTAATTACATATTTGAAACCTTTAGAATATGAGGTAGACTGTAGGATATCATTCAGTTCTGTACCTCTTTGACCTCACTGTTGCCATGTCAGTGTTGGAATGTCATTCTGTGGACAGGATAACCAGAGTTTGGCTTCTGCAAAAGGTGTTGGAAAATTCTCTCTTCATTGCTATTTTAATATGTGTAACCTCCAGTCCAACAAATATTACCCTGAATATAAAGGTACAAATTTCTTCAACTTTGGAATATGGTATTTCTTAACAGACAAGCCCATTTTTAAACCAGGATGTTGTTCCTATTGTAATGTCATTCACAAATGTGTGGTGATATTAGGGCAAAGAATTGGAACTTGAATTTAATCTTATGCATTATATTAGCAATCTGCAATAAAACCATGATCAGGTGCCTTTCATGATGCGAAATGTGTTACCTGTCACATATTATATAACTTGCTGTTCAATCTCTTCATCATAAGTCTGTGATTGGCAATAACCTAATATACTGATTTTCAGTTATGCGAAATATGCTGCTGTCTTGTATACATGTCCCTCCAGTCAGACAATGGGTAATTGCTCTTATTCAGTGCCTTAGAAAGTAGATGAAACCTACCCTGCATATCCTTCGTACCTCACAATCTGTTTAGGGTAATTCACAGAGTTCTTGGGATTTACTATGTGGGTTAAGGTCACTGGAAAACATGAGAGGGGATATTTAGTCATCTGTGGGTGGAAAGTGATCCAGGTGGGTGTTATGACAGGCTGGAGACAAGATCGATGCTTCACTTTGATAGGAGAAATAGCACGGGGAATGTTGTTGCACATTACTGACAGGGCAGTTTGTTACTCCTCAAATATTTTTCTTTGCTTCTAAGGTTTCATGCCTATGCATCCTAGTATTTGGCATGTAAAACTTTTGCATAAGTTCATCTTCACTAGAAATTACCATATTTCACTAACAAAAACAGTATCTTTGATGTATCATTACAAATTAGAAGATGGGAACCCTGACTACACATGGTATATTTTCATTACACCAAACCACCTTTCCTGCAACTAACTAGAAGCTCACTTTTTCATATATATGTGGTCTCTAAACATACTTGATGGTTGGCGTGGCTTGATAATCCTGGCACTGAGCAAATCATTAAATTTAAAAAAATGTAATAATTTAAAACGTAAGAAGCACTTGTTAAAGGTTATTCCTCAGTGGCCTACTGGAAAGCTTACTTCAGAGTGATAAACCTTATACATTAACAAATGTACTGTACAACAACATGAAGCAGCCTCTATGCAAGAAAATTTCTGTGCTTGGAAGATAGTCTGTTCCCATAAGTAATATCATGTAGACATGCTAGTAAATTGATGTGGTAGTTTTAAAGATATTCATTGGAAACAAGAGAGGCAGTGGACTTGTAACATTGTGGCGTTTCGCGTAATATTTGTACCTCTTGCGTTATCCTACCTGTCCGCTCGCAGAGAGCACCTTATTAGCGATTCAAAATGTCGTTGGCAGCAATGAAACCAACTTAGGTGTTTGTGTAAAGTGCCAGATATTTTTTTTCCGATTGTAACGAAATTTGTATTTTCTGGACAGATTTTCATGAAAGCCCCCAATATAAAATTTTAGGGAAATCCGTCTAGTGGGAGCCGCGCTGTGGGCGGACGGACGTTAACCCTAATGCCGTGTCACTCGAAGAGAGCGCTCTTCTGACAATGTCGCCAGTAACAATAAAACTTACTCAGGTCGTCATGTAAAGTGCCCGATTTTTGCCAAATTTGGAGTGTTTCGACGGTTTTCATTTAGGTCCCCAGTGTGAAACTCCACCGCAATCCGTCCAGTGAGAGGCATGCTGGTACATGGGGACAAACGGACGTACATGACGACACTTTTCCCGACTATGCGGACTTGCCTAAAATGAAACGGGTGCGCAGGTAGTGTGTCACACACGTGCAGAACATAAATTTATTAAACTGTGTACTTCACAGCAAAATAGTAGAAACCAAATGTTGTGGTAACGTGCATGATGCATTCACGTACCCTGATGGTCCTCTACAACGTCAGTACATTTCTACCAGATTCCACAGTGTAATGTCCAAGGGTACAGCAATCTTTAAAATTTTTCACACACGCTTGTATGTACTGTGTATTAGAGACAGGCAGTAACTCTGGCACTTCCTTAGTAGCTGATATTACAGTCCCAATAGATGGCATGTACCTGTAATGTTGGGTTGTTAATTGAATACGGTTGTGTTAACACGCGAAGGATTCTTCTCTGTTTAACAACCTCACAAGTCCGCTCAGCTCAATGTTTCGAGAAACGTTCAATAAATAGCACATAAACAAGAGAAGCTACAGTATCTGTGCAGGAGATCCATCGTCGGTATATAACGTACATATCGACAGCATGAATTATTGGAGGATGCTGCATTATTTTTGGGATGCTACACCAAAATATTCCACGTCTACGTCGAGAAAGTCGTTAGTAATGCCTTGGAAATGACTAGTGATTCACTACTGTCATTTCGCAGTGTGTTACGGACGGTACATTAGGTAACATATTATGTCCATATATTTCCAAACTGTGGGAAATTGCATACATATTAATACGTAGGAAGTTACGAAGAAATCATTAAGTCAATTGTGTCTGTGTTGTTCATTTGAAGTAATTTCAATGAGTGCATAACAAAGAGGCTGTGGCTGACGTCATGCCACATCTCCGAAGCTTGCTTACGGGCTCAGACTGACTTTGATACACGTGAAAATGTAGGGCATATTTAAGTTTGGATGCGGATCTTACTTTGCATGAATATTAGCGTGAACTTAGTTCTAACCAGTTCCCAAGAAATAGCACATTATGTATGAGACAAAGTTTATTTTGTAAAATAGACATTTGATTGGTAGCTGCAAATTTTGACACATATTTCGGTGACGAGTTTTAACGAAATACGATTGAATTGATTTGTTGCCTTATGACATTTTCTGTATCTCTCGTGGTTTTGCAATAATGTATTTTTATCTGTAATAATTGAACACGAAGATTAATGTCGTGAAAAGTGAACAAAGAATGGGCTTGGTAAATGTTTGTACTACACTGATAGACACGTTTCCACTCTTGTTCGAGTTTCCGTTGTTGATGAGGCAGAAAAACAAACAGTATGAATTCCACACGCGAGTTTTTGTCAAGTCTCGACTACTTTGAACAGACACGGAAAGAGTTCAAGCGAAACGTGAGCCATCCCGAGGCATTGCAACAACCACATTCACATACCTCGTATGACACTGTTATTTTGATACTCCTGGAATCCTTCCTCACATAATTCGCCCCTGTTTCTTGAAATCACAGCCGCTGCTGCGTGATCGCTTCCCTCAGCTTGGCACTGGTAAGTGTACATATAATCGCATGCAATTTACATCTGTACTGACTAACACCATGGAGCAACGCCCCTTTTGAGGATCACCTGATTAACAAATTATACCCACATTTTGTAGAGACAGAAGGTTTATTAGCGTCTAAACAAAGAGACTGCCGCTTGCCATCTTTATTCCTTGAGTTGTCAGTAGTGTCTTGAAAGACAACCATCTCGGTATATGTGTAGATGTTTGCGTCATAATTCAACAGACTTTCTGGAGATAGATCCGTCCGGCATTACATTTAGATGAACTGTTTGTCGAAAACAGAATATCGTTTAAGTTAATATCTAAAATTATGAAGTATGGTTGGCTAAAAATCTTAATTTAATTTTAGATAATTTAATTTCTTTCTTGTTTTAATTTTCTGAGTTTGGAGTGAGTGGGATCTTCCCAGAAAGGCGCACGAGCGCGTATGTGACTAGCCTAATGATCAGTTGTTAAATGTCAGAGCAATGAACAGTGCTTGATTTTTTTTTATAATTTTCTTACTTTCACTCTCTTCACTATGCACGCCATCTTGCACTCATATTCACTTTTCCAGCTGATGCTCGTTTCCTGACGTTTGGTCACTAAATACGCTTCCGTTTAACAACAAACAAGTGCAATAAAATATTTTATTGTGCTTGCATGTAATTTTGAACTGATTTTGCTGGTACTTACAATTTTGAACTTACTGGTGTATGTAATTTTGAAGTACATGTAAAGATGGACGGTATTCGTGGCATGAAGGTAGAAAGGCAGTGATGAAAGATATGACTGTCATAAGTTGAAGTACACGTATGAATTGTATTTTTCCGTGAAAATGTGATTATCAGTATTTAAATAATGCACTCGTTCGCTAATTGAATTCTTGTTCCAATAGATACATAATACCCAGAAATTTATGCAGTAGGACAGTAAGCTTTGAGTACAGCTTGCAGCTATTGTTAGCAGGATTGGAAGTGACTACTAGGTAGATTTTGGCCATGATTGAAGTAGTCAGACAGAACAAGTCTGTTTTAAAATTCTTTTAACACCACTGACGTAATAACATTCAGATGCATGTTTTGAAAATGATCAGCGTTTTCTTTTGTTTTGAATACGACCAGTTGCAAGTTCCATGAATCGTGTGCATGAAACAATTTCGGTGAGACTTGTTCCAAGGTTCTTAGAACTTTTAACGCAAGGAGTTCAATGAAAAGCAGCCCCCTTCACCTCCAGCAGTGTTTCAGTATAATGTGGCAAGAAATTCGCAGGAAATTTTGACGCGTAAGTCCTTACGTGAGTGAGCACTTGTAAAATGAGAGCAAGTGTACATGGATGACACTAATGTTGGTTGACACATCAGGTTTTGTGAATATGGAATGCATTTAATTAATTTAGATTGTAAGAGAATTGAGGACTTTGATGATGAAGTTGGTGAAAATTTGCATTTTTAAAGAGCACGTTAATGGTGGACTGGGTTTTAGAAAATTTTTTTTAAAATTTGGGGAGGGCCCATCTTTGTCAATTTTTCGTCTTCCCCTTTTGGTTAAGGTCCTCAAATTTTCCCCCCCCCCCCCCCCCAAATAGCATGTCCTCTCCTGTTCTCTCCCATCTTAATTACCTGTACCAACCTACATTTCACTGCCAAACCAATACTAAATGACGTCCTAATCCTCGAGTTCCTCATATAATGACATTCCACATTGTCTGCTTAACCTGCGTGAATTGAAGATATCTGCCAGAAGATTCTGTTTTTGCCATATCTTGCCGAGGATAATAATAATAATCGGAGCTATACCTTCACTCCCTTCTATGCTTTCTTGGCTTGGTGCTTAAATAAGCACAGGACCATTTTACCCT
>Ga0131853_10025491_pt1 | contig 10657 bp, 4 predicted proteins | sample TergutLab28metaG_FD_92764 | JGI IMG/M metagenome (GOLD analysis project Ga0131853, IMG submission 92764) | Labiotermes labralis P1 segment gut microbial communities from Petit-Saut dam, French Guiana - Lab288 P1 (version 2) (version 2) | ecosystem: Host-associated > Arthropoda: Insects >... | reverse complement strand
GTGTGTGTGTGTGTGTGTGTGTGTGTGTGTGTGTGTGTGTGTGTGTGTGTGTGTGTGTGTGTGTGTGTGTGTGTGTGTGTGTGTGTGTGTGTGTGTGTGTAAAGCGAAGAAATTCCGAATATTTCGGGATCTGCTATAGATCTCGTTGTGTCTATATTTACTGTTGATATCTCATTATTACGTGACTTTAATGTTAACAGCGTTTTCAAATTTTGCTTTGCCATTCAAAATTACATGCGAAAAAAACGAATTCCGTTCACACGAATACACGTGTGTATTCGAACCTAATACGTAATACAACAAGCAACAAAGGGAGATTGTTTCAGCACAGCAAGGTAATTTCTGTCGGTAAGCATAGGTTAGTTGTTCAGGAAAGTTTGTCCGTTTGCACGTCGTGAGGTACGTAACTCTATGGGGGTGAGTCGGATGCTTCACGCTCCGGCCGCTTTATTCTCAAGGAAAGAACTTCCGGTACCCACTGTTCTGAAAGCTGGGTCGAGCCCAGTGCAGGTCTGAACATTTTAGATAAATAAAAATCTTACCTCTGCCACATATCCTCGGCCGTCCAGCCCTTAGCTGAGTGACCACAACGACTACTCTATAACTTGATGTACTGTCAGAACAGTGAGAAAATTTAAGGGCAAGGTTATAACAGCCTTATTGGAAGCTATCTGTATTTGAAATATCACGCATAGCTTCTAATATTTTCAAGAAGATTTTTTTTTTTTTGTTTTCCACATTTCCTTCAGACAATTTCCACGACAGTGCCTTCCGATTTGCTATGGCTACTTCATTACTGGGTTTTTAATTTCCTTCTCATTCTTTTATTATTTTCGATATTACAATCCTAAAGGACATAAGACAATAATTTAATCGTTCCAGGCCTGAATTTTTGACACAGAAACGAACATTATTTCAAGAATGTAACAGAAATCTCCAAATATTTTTATGAATTACAAAAAAAAAAATAGAGCCTGAAATATTTAAATTTATGATAAAATCGGAATATTACTTGTATCGGGTAGGAAAGAGGACGAAACAAAATCTAAGGGAACACGTTCATTTAGAGTACTTTATTTGCACGTCCACAGATCTTAAATTTGGTGCTAACAAAAATGTTTTTTAGCAACTCAGACCGCTAAGAGGTTAATTTTCAAAAATTAAACATCTATATTAAATAACATTTTACTCCTTATTCGCCGTATGTTTTGTGTTTCTACACCTAAAGAGACTATTCTAAACAGCAATCTGAAAATAGACACTTTCTATTGGCAGACACTGTATATACATGTATATATATGTATGTATGTATGGTACGCACTAGTTTGAATTATTTTTTTTAACTAGGTTTACAAGGATAATAGTAACTTTAAGCAAGAAATGATTTATAAGTTCTAACGACTGAATGATTTTAAATGTTACGTATCATCATTTGTTTGTTTAGCACCTTAAGCTGTTAAATACGTTTATGCACAATCGTCATAATGCTGTAGAATTTTGCTGTTACTCTTAGGTACAAGTTTGTGCAATTTGGGTTGTGTTTAAATTTCTCTTTGTTCATTGGACGTTTCTCTCGCCATAAAAGCCTCTATGGATCTGTAACGTTAGGAAACTGCCAGGTAGGCTGCTCCGACAAAGATTCACATAAGCAGAAGTTGCCACTTCCCAACTTTCAAGTTACAGGTCTAGATATTGAAGGCCAAGAAGTGGCAATTGTCCAGTACTCGTACTTGCATGACTGCTGGTGCGAGGTGTAAAAGCCTGTACATTCAGCTGCGCTATTTAGGTCGATGCATTTCGCTGTGCAAAATCTGTCGACATGAATAATGTGTTGTGTTCAATCCCTAACGTCGTAAACAGGAACGTTGTCTCTTGATGGTTATGGAGAAACGAATAGAGAACGTCCTGATTGATACAAGTAGCTCACGTGGAACAATGCATTTAACCACTGAAACGCGACAATTAATGTGTGTGCCACCTATTTAAAACGAATAATCTTTGTATTCTGTCACATTGTATGTATTATTTTCGAATTGCAGGACATACGGCGATTTATTGCTTGTTGTTCATTAAGAAGTTGGTCTTTGTTATGGAGAAATAATTATTTTACTTTGAGGTAGGAACGAAACTGTTAAGCAAAATTTAGATTAATTTCTTCATATAACTGTTCTGCACGCTTCAATTTCTTCTTTGAAACATCCGCAAACTACGTGTTTCTGAGTGTCCCCATTTCAATTTCGACAAACAGCATTCCAGGCACTGAACGACAAAAACTCTCACGTGCAGTATGATATTGCAAAATTCTCTGTTTCGAGAAGTCTTGGTTCCTGAATAGGGGTACCATGTGTTGGTTTGAGGTGACACCGCCTCTGTTCTGCAAGTCCTCAGTAAAACAGCAAATAACAAGTTGGTAATCGTCAAAATAATTTTTTGACGATTACATTAAGAGCTAGATTTGCTATGGCGACATCTTATAAACGCATTTACGAATTTTGTATGAAATATTTGTTTCGCGTGTCTTTATACACCAGTGATTGTGTAGTTGTCAGATAATGGGAAAATGGCTTGAGCTATGTTTGAGAACCTCCTCTAAGTTCTCTGCCTGTCTCTGTCTCACCAGAATAGTTTGCTGTCAGTAAGCAAGTTGCGAATGAAAAATGCTAATTGCATAGAGCGCAGAGGAATTGCAAGTTGTGAGACTTCGGCACCCTACGGTGGACGAAGCCAAAGCAGTTTGTTTTAAATTCCTTATGTTCAGACTCATGATGTGCATTTAAATTACTGTGCAGGATAGCTTTCTTTGTGGCTTGCCAACAGTTCGTCCGCCTGCACGCACAATCCTGTACTAAGTCTCACTCTTACTTGTTATTTGGATCAGCGTGACAGACATTTGTGAAAGGATAAAAAGAAGATTACAACCAACTTTCAGATTCAGATGGCACATCCTCTTGGCTACGTCAGTCAGGCACATGACAACATTAACATTAACATTAGCATTAACATGGAGCAGAAATCTCCTTGAGAAGCTAACAGGTTTTCAGCTAATCAAGAAATTCCCCGAATTTTATGGAACCCGAAGGTTCATTACCACAGTCACAAGTGCCCGCCGCCTGTCCCTATCCTGAGCCAGCTCGATCCAGTCCATACCCCCACATCCCACCTCCTGAAGATCCATCTTAATATTATCCTCCCATCTACGCGTGGGTCTCCCAAGTGGTCTCTTTTCTTCAGGTTTCCCCACCAAAACCCTGTATATGCCTCTTCTCTCCCCCATATGCGCTACATGTTAACGTTAACATACCTTATTAATACCATAAATTCAAAAGTTAAGTAGTTCACGTGCACGCCAGAAACGCATATGGAAGACTGGAGGTTTAACCCTACTCATTTTTTTATCTAAGCACTTGATGGGGTATACGGACAGCCTCAAGCCTAAGCCACTATGTCCTTGGGGAGACAGTTCTTGTAACCCGCTGAATGTAAGAATTAGTGGGCCCCAGAAGTTGTCTGGAAGCTGTGGAGGATAGATGAAACTCCTTCCTCTTTCGAGAATTCAACCACGATCTTTCTGACGTCCAGCCCATAGCCTAGTTACTAGTCATCACTATCCTGCCTCCTTTTATCAACAGCTGAACTCAATACTGCCTTTTAATCCCTCGTACAGTACAAAGTTTAGGTGAAGTATACACTAGAAAAAAAATCATTACTGTAGATTTACACGGAAGTGTGAACTGTCGGGTTCGCTGCAGGTCTACATGGTTACTGTTAAAAATTATTATGGTTTAGTAACTGAAAATGGATGTGAGAAAGTGGAGAGGAACTTACAGTAAGGCTTAACACTAATCCAGGGTTTACGATAACTTGTGCGAATTAATAAATTGCGGAATTATTATTATGTATTTCCTACATATTTGAAAGTGAATTTTCCCCTCTGCACCCCTTGAAGTCATAAGGAGGACTGAAGTTACAGGTCCACTTATTCTTAATCTGGGCACTAGATGTAGGTTAGCGGTCATCTTGATGTCTCGGTCTCTTTGGCTTCGGGTAAAGGAAACCGTTTCCCCTTAAATATGAGGCTGAGTGGGCCCCAGAAACAGTTTGGAGAAATGCAATAGAGAAAATTCTTATAACAAAACCAACTAGATGCACTAATTTCTCAAATTTATTTTTGGATTAAAAACTCTACATGTTTCGGACAGTTCCTCTGTCCATCATCAGGAGTTTTTCACTGTACACACAGCAATGATATATGTCATACAGGTTTGCTGACAGCTTGCGAGCAAACTTGTATCACATATACCATTGCTGTGTGTATGCTGTGTGTACAATGAAAAACTCCTGATGATGGACAGAGGAACTGTCCGAAACATGTAGAATTTCTAACCCAAAAATAAATTTGAGAAATTAGTGGATCTAGTTGGTTTTATTACAAGAATTTATCATGATGCGCGGTCACCTGATCGTCAAAAGCAGTAGAGCAAACTCCTGCCTGTGCCAAGAATCGAGCCCCATTAGCTCTACAATCCAGGCAGCAGCTGGTCACTACACTGATTGACCTATGCCGAATGCATTGTATCGTTAAGGTGCCCTTATTCAGCGCTAATTATTAATATTGACAGCAGAATATCGATAGTGCGAGGTGAACGGAGCCGAGGTTACCTTGAATTACCGAAAAGCATGGAATACACGTATGGCGACAGTGTAGAACATATTATTACGTGTTTGGTATGATATAAACGTTACATTAACACGTACTGTGTGTACAAGAGTGTGTTATAATATCCATACATACAATACAGGCAATTTATTGCATGCAGTGAGCGTGTGTCTGTAGACTTGCCGTAGTTATTCAAAATGCAAAACCCATGCGCCGTATTATATTGTCCTCTGTGGCCTGTCCGGCTGTACCATATTTTTTCCACGTTATCTCATTAATAGCACGATTTTCGGGAAAAATTATTTAACATGAAATTTATGTTTTGATTTTCTCTACAACTTTTGTCTGAAACTTTTCTCTTTCCAAGAAGAAATGACCGAGATATGATCATGAATGCCTTGTGGTCTTCATTTAACATAACCGTTATTCTTGTCAGATTTTAATGAATCTTGATTTTCCTCAACAGATTTTTGAGAAACACTCAAATATCAGTTTTTATGAAAGTCCGTCCGGTGTAAGCAGAGGTGTTTCATGCGTACGGAGAGTCGGACAGACAAGAGGAAGCTAATGGTCGCTTTTCGCAATTTTCGAAGGCGCCTTAAAATATTACAAGACTAGATCTTTTATCCGTCTTCTTCAACGCTTGTTCATAATATTGTGCCATTTCGTTGCTGTTATATGTACCACCACTTACTGCACCATAAATCTGCATTTTGTCCAAACAGCATACATGTATCTACTGTATTTCATGCATATAATTGTCAGAACAAACAGGGTTTATTTATCTATAAAATATTAACCTGTAAATTTATGTAACGGGTACTGAATTTTTACGCTGTGGATGGAACATAATTTTCATATTTTTTTACATGAAACTTGCATTGCAAGGTCGTGCCATGGTTCAGGCGGTTAGTCGCCTGTCTATCGCTGCTGAGGCTCGTGTTTAATCCCAGGTCAGTCCTAGTGAGTTTTGTGGTGGACAACGTGGCACTGGAATAAGTTTTTCTCCAAGTATTTTCACTGCCAATATTTTCCCACCAGTGCTCCGTACCTGTCTATATCTACACGTTGCTCTAACAGAAGGACGAACTGATGAAGCCTGTGAACCGTCCAAAAAGCAAGGCTCTGTCGTAAAGCGAGGAAGTTTGGGTAAATAAATGATTTCACTCTCTGGTATTGAAAAAATGGTAAAGTTGGTAAACTGATAAACTGAAGTGACGAACTTGATGTGTAAGCAAATTTTCGTAAAAATTAAGTAATGCTGATATGATATGATATGATATATGGTATGATATTATATGATATGATATATGATGATATGATATGATACGATACGATACGATACGATATGATATGATATATTTGTTAACTGCAATTGGGTTGACACCCGGTGGTGGTAGTACAGTACACATTTACACACAAACAATGTATAGAACAACACAATTAACAACAAGAACAACAGAATTAACAACAGAACAACACAACTAACAACCTAATTGGGAAGAGTGCGGGCCGTGCCCCGTCTTTGCGAGTTATACCCTAGCATTTGCCTAACAAGTGAGGAAAAGGCACGGAAAACCTCAGTCAGGGTAGCCGAAGAGTGCCTGTTGGCACGTGAAAACAGAATATACAGAAGAGAACACAATAACAATAAGAATACAAACACAACAACAAAAATACACAATTTACAAAATTAAACAAAAGAATTCAAAACATACAAAAACACAAATTTAAAAAGACCAAGAAAAACAAATACAGCCACAACCTTGTAATAATTCAAAATTAAATATGCTTTAAAAAATTTTGTCTGGCATATTTACGACGGACAGATATGCAGATGCCACAAAATGCCATTGCAGTTGTGCAAAAGAAGAAAGTATTCACAAACGAGGTTAATGAAGAACTCACAACACATCTCGCTCAAGATTTTAATAATATTATCGATTCATTTGCTTACATCCAGTCAGTATGTTGCTTCAGCGAAAGTGAAAGTTAGCCTGGTGTCATGCAAGCAGCACAAACCAGTTACTGCACGAGTGGCTTAATGTGCATCTTACTATCGACGCATAAGATAATCTACATTTACGCCAAGCAAAATGTGCAAGGGATATTCTGCACTGGATATGTCGATATATCGATACTCGGATACGATATAAGACATCAATTACACGACATCCAGTATAACAACGTGGGCCTGTAGGTTAAAAAAGAACCAAAACGTGTAAGAGTGCAAATGACGCAGAATTTTTGTCAATTGTGCCCCGGACTCTGAGAAGAGCTGCAATATCATCATTAACTATTATAATTGGTGTGAGAAGAAACGAGCCACAGTATTACACAACCTAAAGCAAATGAATATTTGTCCATTACAGATATCGTAAGGTCTGGCCTGAAACTGGTTCGTTCCGTTAAATGTTATATCCCCTAGTTGGTATTTTTCTTCTTTCCTTCTGCTGAGTTCTCTTCATTTTTAAGTCGTGGGTAGCCTAACTACTCTTTGCAACGATCAAGACATAACAAGCAAAAAAGAGAAATTAAATGCTGCTGAAATCTTAATGTAAATACGTATTGCTTTCTATTATGTACGTGTATACTTGAAGGTGTTAAGTTCTTGAATCACATTCTCGTGAAAATGGATATAATCGTTACAGATTTGGGGCTGTAGAAATTTACCAGTTTACGTAAAATGTAGTGAACGTTGGCTGTTTACTGTCGAAATAAGTTGCAGCAAACAGCGAAAAATATATAGTTTTGCTGACTCTACATATGTAAAGTCATAATCTTGCAGCTCACAGGGTTATCCCAATTAGAGATTTAAAAAGATATGGCTTTTATTGAGGTAATAATTTTGCAAACATTGAATAAGAAGATAGCAGAAGTGTGTAAATTTTCTTATTTCCCTATTTCTTATGGCGATAACTAATTATACTGTTACTAGAATGACGAAACTTCAAAATATACTGGACAAAAATTTACCTAAAAATTACTTATAAAATTATGGATGTCAGCAACTAGGAACATGAGACGGTGCTAAAATTCGGGTTCATATCCGACAAATTAAACATACGCAGAGAGGTTATTTAGGGAGTATATTTTAAACAAATTTAAAATAATTAGTAACACAGAGAGTAACAATAGATATTTATAAATAAAAATATATGGAAAAGGAACAGTGGCTTTGTGAACTATGCTCGGAATTAATTTTTTATTTTCGAGAGTTTCATGCTCTGCTGACTTAACACAAAAACTGTATGTTTACGTTGTGTCAACTCCCTAAATTACAATGACCTTGTTATTTCCTGTAGCTGTCAGTAAACCTAAAAATGTTCTTTCCTGATTTAATATTAAGTCCGCCTTTGTTCCTTCCTTGTCTATTTGTTCGCTTTTCCTCAGATGTACGCAAAATAAAATGCCATATTTTTTTTTAATTTTAGGCACGTTTCTTACGTTTTACATCTTCTACAAAAACCCATAGTTTTGGATAAAAATTATTTTTATATACCAGGGCTGTACCTACAAGTGATTTGTCTCTGCTGTATTTGATTTTCAACATGTAGGCCTATAGCACTAGTTCTTTCCTTTCTGCTGTCTTGTTTCAAAATTCCAAGGAATACATTATGAACATTATGAACTTCTAATCACATCACATGTGTGTCTCCACATCTGTCTATTAAAGCAACGAATCTCTAAGATTTTAAATTATTTTATAAAATTTGGAATGAATTTTGTGCTACTAGATTCCACTCCACTTTCATACCTCCAGTGCCATGCCGTCTATGGTAACGTCGGAAATAACACTGCAAGGCGGAATTTCACGCCTACATGACACAAAAAGTAGCATTTTAAATTTAATATTCAGAATTTTAGAGGAGGAAAGGGGGATAAAATATTACGAACTGAGTTGTAGCTTCATCATATATTACTCCGCTCTCAACTTCCTCATGAATGTGACTTTTTTTTAACATTTTATACCATCGTTAAAATCGGTTTAAAACAAAAGTTATTATGTGTGAAGACCTACATATGTTCATATTAATATGTAGTTGTTTAGAAGACATGTGCAATAAATAGGATATCACGCCATTCACGATATAGATGTAAAAGACATGGCGGAGATGAAGAGACCAAAGAAACAACTTGAGGATTTAGACGTTGTATGACCCAGCATAGCTTTCCAAAGCAGGATTTTGTTTTTCTGTTAATGAGATATGAAAGTCTTTTTTTTTTGTTTCTCGTACATCCAACGCTTTGCTGGGTCCTTATATGTGTTGTGTTTTTTTATGTTATAATAGTTTTCGATGAGTGAAGTAATGCCAACAGCATATGTGAAATCCATTATTCCTTTCCTGATGATCTGTGACTTTTGACTCTGAAGCATGTCCTTCTGTCAGGACGCTCCGAATAGCAAATACATGAGGCCAGTGTAATTATGTGGAGTTTGGTAGGAAATATTTTATGTATAGGCATGTCAGATGGTAAAGTCATAATCGGCATATGTCGAATTTGTTTAAACTTTGTTGGCGGTGGTATCTGTCAACACTGTTTATTTATTCTGCCTGTCTGTTTTGCATGCAATAACGGACTATAAACTATGATAATCAGACGATTGCCTCCAGTGAAATCAGTGCACTGAGGCTACGTTATGAGATCAGTGTCCAAGGTCTTTACAACAAGTTCTGTAAAAGCCTATATAATGTATTAAAATAAGACAATAACTGGTCCATGGACAACTTGAACGTATTTGGTTATGAGGACTTTCCCTTGATTAGACCTTTTGCAGGGCCGTTCTACGGGTTCAACTTATAATAATGGGGATGAAGCGACGCTGTATATGAAATAAATTCAATTAAAATAGTATCTTTTGAGGCACCGTTTACGAAAACGTTCTTCTTCAAATATTAGAAAACTGCAGCAAAGAATAAAAATTAATAAAGTATCAACAGCGGTTTAGTTACTAAAAAGTTTACAGTCATTTATTTTACGTTTCTTTTCTATATGTCAGATTATTTTTACATAATTTGTAGTTGATTAAAATGCCAATTTCTAATGTATGTATGTACGTATGTCCTTTATTTTCCGTAAATCTTTCACAAGATATGGAAATAGTCATGTCACTAACAGTAAGAAACACAGCAATAGAATAGCAATGTACATGGTTGAGAGGAAGTTTGACAGCAATAAAAAATACAATGAAACTTAGTACAGTTAGGTTACAAGAGTAAATTTCAAGTATATAACTTATCATACTACTTACAAAATCTTGTTGTAATATACAACATTTATTACAGTACAGATTACAAGTTTGATAGTAGATAACATAAGCATGAGGGAGAAAAGAATATAGAGAAATAAAATCATATAGTTGATATAACCTTATTGTCATTTATGGAGGTCAGATGTCATTTGGTAAAATTCCTCTAGGCTGTAACATGAATGTTCAAGTAGATAGGTCTTTAATTTAGTTTTAAATTGTTTAAAGTCATTAGAAAGCCTTTTAATATGAGATGGTAGATTGTTGTAGATTCGGCTTCCAGAGTAAAGAACTCTTTTTTGTAGAAGTGTTAAATTTGTAGTGGGCAAATGCAAGTTGTGGTTAAAACGAGTATTTATATAATGGATTTCAGAATTGAATAGAAACAAATCTCTATACCTGACTACAAATATGAGCAACGAGAATATAATTTGAGATGGAAGAGTCAGTATTTGCAGTTGTTTGTAAAGATTTCAACAGGAGTCACGTTTTCCTTTATTAGTTAAAATTCTGATAATTCTCTTTTGTATTTTAAAAATGTTGTTATTTAGATATGAGTTACCCCAAAATATAACACCGTACGACATCACTGAGTGGAAGTACGAAAAGTAAACAGTTCGCAGGACGCTTGGGGACATAAATGGTTTGATGGCCCTAATGGCATGACATGCCTTATTTAGTTTCGAAGTTAAGCATGAAATGTGTTCCCTCCATGAAAGTGTGCAATCAATGGTCAATCCAAGAAATTT
>Ga0131853_10025490_pt1 | contig 10657 bp, 8 predicted proteins | sample TergutLab28metaG_FD_92764 | JGI IMG/M metagenome (GOLD analysis project Ga0131853, IMG submission 92764) | Labiotermes labralis P1 segment gut microbial communities from Petit-Saut dam, French Guiana - Lab288 P1 (version 2) (version 2) | ecosystem: Host-associated > Arthropoda: Insects >... | reverse complement strand
ATTGTGAACCACACTTCCGTCAAGCAAAACCCATATCTGCATATTGCATATTTTGTTTGTTTTACACCGTCGGGGGGGGGGGGGGCCGACCGTGCTTCTAAGGGATGAGATATTCAAGGTCACCTGCTCGGACTTACCTTCGTCTTTATGTAAAGCATAAATATGAGGAAAACAGCCGCCAATAAACTGTACACAGCCCGCAGCTCTGTTACGGTATCTGTATAAACTCCTATTCGTTCATACATAGAATAGCCAGTACTGTAGTGGCATAAATACAATACGGGCCTATATACGCATAAGCCGGAAGACTGCGCCGGAATTTCAGTGTTTGCTGTAAAGTGTCGAGAAGGTTCGGACCCGAAACAGGAAGACGAAAAAGACTGCAGATTAAGTAACTACAAAAGTACACATTATCTAAACCCGTTTGGTTACTAAGTAAAAGTTATGGAGACGCAATATGCATTGAAGAAACAAAAATTGAGAAAAAAGTTTTGGTATACATACTTCAACAAAAGACCCTACGCGTAGGCAAGTGGGTAGTGTTAAGATGGACCTGCAGGGAATGCGGTGTAGACATGGGAACTGAAATAAAGTAGCTTAGAACAGGGTCAAATAGCGGGCTCTCTGAATATGATATTGAATTTTCGACTTCCTTACAAATAGGACATTTCTTTGCCGTATGAGTAGGCGTGAATTCACTGTAAGCTACACAGGCAGGGGCAAAGCAAGTTTCTAGGTACTTAAGAGAGGCAACATTTTTCATTTTTAGCTACAGTTTGGCCCTACCCCAGACCCAGTTTAACGCGCCTTACATTAGTTCAGGTTTTCACGGTGGTGAAGATTCATATTGTCACACCGTGACGTATGGTAGGTTGGTAGTAACAATTCACGAAAATACGCTGCCTCCATCTTCAAGGTAGCATGTCTTAATTTGATGAAAATACCAATAGAGAGTTTAGGGTAAGGCATAAGAATTAATTATTAATAGTCACTTCCTCCTGTATACTCGTATTTTGAGTCCTTCGATACGCTTCTACGAAACTCAACAAATGAAGCTTCTATAAATGCAATTTATATTACACGTAGCGTATGAGTTTTACTGACTGTACACATAGGAAACAGGCGTAAAAAAATTATACATTTTAAATGCCATCACATGAGCGCATTTACCCGTTCTTCTTGTCAAGCATGATATACGGAAAAAAATCTTCGATTATGTATTTTTGTGTATGCGGGAATTGCAAGAAACACGGCCACCACTAATTCCTGGTACATCTGTCCGATCAGTCGCGCTGCTGCTTGACACGTATTGCCTGACGCAGCTACAGAACTACAGAACTACAGAACACACTGTCTCTTCCATAGAACTGCCGTAAGAATGCAGGAAACATTTTTGTTTTGCTAGTACTTCAGTCGCAGCGCGTAGGAGAACCGTACCAAAGAGATGGACAATGAGAATGTGAGCGGAAGAGGACAGCCCCCAAAAGCGGTGTCCATGACAGGAAGATAGAGCCCCAGTCAGCCCATCGATCACTCCCAACTTATGCATTGTTTAAGAGCTAGGGAAATCTGTCCAAGGCTCGCAAATTCGTAGAATATCTAGATATACTACTGTGCAGATCATACACATTTAATAGTACTCTCTGTGAAAAAACATAAACTTTCACAGTATTTGTGCGGGTAATTCTGCAAGCTACGAAGAAAGCCCGTGAGACGTGTTTGGTTTAGTTACTATACCGATGATATTCTACAGGATGGGTCATGAAAAATTAGCCCGGGTCCGTAGCACAGCGTAAATACAGAAATTAATACAGTAGGCAAATGCTGAAAGCATATACCGTCATAGAAGATGTTGCAAGTGGTTGCCTCCTGCATCAATACACAGCTGCGCTCATCTAATCATGTTGAGGTATACCCGATGTAACATAGTGATTTTGATGGCTGCAACTGCGTGGCTGATGTTGTCCTTCAGTTCCTGTATCGTGGGCGGATTTGATTCGTATACCGTACTTTTTAAGTGTCCCAGAGAACATTTCTACCCTCCCCCCCCCCCAAGCTGCAGCCATCAAAATCACTATGTTACATCAAGTTTACTTCAACATAGTGACAACACGACTGTTGACTAACTGTTCAAACACTCTACGCAATATACATACTAACGCCAGAGAGAATATCACAAGGACACGTGCAAAACGGAAGGCGGGCTACTTTTTCGTGGTCCACCCTGTACTACTTTAATACATCAACATTTAAGTCAGTTTACAAGTGTTATGTGTAAAAGTGAATCCATTTCTACGGTTAAAAAAAAAAGTAAAGCAATCCCTGTACAGGCCAGGACAGGGCCTGAGAGTCACAGAAGGTTCAGGCTCCCAGATTTCAAGACAATCGGCACATGAAGGTGGTAGGGTACTCAGTCCTAAAACCGGCCGCCTTTACCCCACAGGAAATATTGCTGGTACTTATTTCTGTTAGAGGTTGAGTCCACCCCAGGGCAACAGTGCGGCCGGAAGGACGTCAATGAAAATTTCCAATTACATCGCCTGGAATCGACGATGCGACCTTCCGGCGTGTAGCGCAGTACATTGAAGTACTTCTCTACATAATTTAAGCTCTCACGGCGACTGCATTCAGTAACACATTCAGTAACACATTCTCGGGCTAGTAGCTGCGTAAACATTGCTTTACTCGCCATTCAACTACTTCTATACAGTCCTAAGACCATTAAAACACATTCACAATTAATTTAAATTCAACAGAAATTCAATTAAAGCTGACAGTTTGCGTTATAAACTTTGTCAGTACCGTAACATATCTACGTATAGATCTATATCTCGTATAGTTGTTAATAGCTACATACATACATACCTCCACTTACCTCCGTCACTGCAGACTCCCTTACTTTGTTATAGGCGTCAAGGCCGTCAGTCTAATTAATCAATGAAAATGTAAACACACTTGCACTATCTAATGCATTTGCAAAGAATAAAGTCGTCAATTGACTTTCCATTTTCTTTTACGCCCGTTTGTCCACTTGTGAAGAACAGATTGCAGTCGGCTGATGCTGAAAACGAGCCGCAAGCTTGTCCAAGTGTTAGACTTAACGTATCAGTTAAAACAGTCATATAGTTGTATAGTATTCTAGCGTAACAACTCTATGTCGGTATTTGGCAGTAGAAATAATATGGATAGTGGCATTTGAAAAACCATTCCACCTACTTTCTCCGTCTGCACGTGGAGCAGACCCCTCTGTTCCCCCAAGTACGCGACTTGCGAGGTCCGATCAGCCTCTCTCTGATTGGGAACTCATCAAGCCTAGAGTCTAGACGTGGTACACAACGTTGTTTCCTCCAAGAGCAGAATTTCAGACATGTAAAACTCCTAACCCACCCACACGAATTGTCTATTTCACAGATACGTACAAATTTTTTAAAATCTGCTCTCGGACTTCGCGCTAACCTTCTTGGAGTAAAGCTGTGACAGATTTCAACCGAGAGAAATTAAAACCGTATTCATGTGCTAAATTATTAGAATCCTATTCTTCGGCTGTCATACATTAAGCCATCTCTCTTACTGCCAAATACTGTCACAATAGGGGTGCACACTTTTCCAAAACTCTAGGACCCAACTCAAAATTCTAGGCGCCAAAAAAAAAGGGGACTCGAAGCAAGTTCCAAGCTAAAGATCCACAAATATCAGGCGTAACTGAATAAAATACAGTCGCCACGGCGACCTGGTACGCCACTGAACAAAATTCAGTCGCCACGACGACCTGGTACGCCACTGAATAAAATTCAGTCGCCAGAGCGACTTGGTGTCTGGGATTTGTGCATTCCTGCATAACAAAACCACCATCTACACTTGATAACATCGTAGGCCTTCAACGGAAAAATCCAGGCATACATTCATGCCTCACGCAGACTTCGAAAATGCCATACCAGTATTCGAGGCTTCCAACCAGGTCCGTGCCATCAACCGAGCGGTTACTCAGAGCAGGCTGTAAATGAAACGTGGGGAGATTAACTAGTGGTTATGGAGAAGTGAAGAACTCCGGGTTACGGTAATTGGTTTAACTAGAACAGATGCGCCTATCAGATAACCCATCATATACAAATATGTCGCACACAGAACGTAATGTACAAGCTGTAATTTTATATCAAGAGAGACAATGAAAGTCAGTGAGTGTCCCCTAAAGTAAAGCCTCACGTCACATCAGCCACTGCTACAAAAATTCATTACAGAAATATCTAAACTCTTAATTATTTAGGGCAACAAATATAATGTTGTAATGAAACCGACATCAATAATAAAATTTCGAAGTTCAAACCAACGTGTCCTAACATACAAGATCTTTATAAGGAAAAAGTTTAAAGAAGATATGGAAACCATTTCACAACACAATGGCCGTCGTAGCCGGCTTGTATGGATGTGGAATGTGAGTGACAGAAAAGAAGTTTAGTGTTGGTGGCGTGATTCTGTTGGAGAAACAATGAAACAAAAAAAAACTGAACATCATACTAGTAGGATTTAATAGGGAGACAGAAAACGTAAGACACAGCTGGAGTGAAAGCAATCGAAGATGAAAAACAAGTATAACAGGCCTATGAAGCAAAATGGAATCGTTTGAAAAGCTGAACAAGGCAAGAAACCTACTCTATGACGACAAAGAAGAGAACTACAGAAGCATCTAAGTTATAAACCAATGGCTATCTACCCACTCATTTTGTCATCTGCTTTTGTGTAATCGTCAGGTTCGCCGACGGGGCGCAGGTCATCGTTCTTGCTCGTCCCATTGAGGCAGACGAAGTCAGTCTGAAATGTCACAGATGCCAAGAGTGGATACACACCTGCCAGTACAATACAGACGTGCCTGTAACATAGTGCTTAAGGTCCGCGACTTATCGTGCAATCGTTGAGACTGAGAACAAAACATCGCCAAATAAGTCTACGGTTCTTTGTTTCCGTTGATTTGAGGGTAGCTCAGCTGGCCGGTTCATTTCAGTTCGCGTATCAATTTCAGTATCAAAAGCTCACCTTTGGCGGACTAACATTTTACGATTAGGAATTCTTCAAATGTGACACGTTCAAATACCATCAATACTTCCAAATAATATGTTCGTATTACAACATACAATTTTCACTTATCCTAATTTCTACCTTATTTGATGACGTTATATCAACTGAAGGGTTTATTTAGAGTGTTACGATGATTTAACTTCACCTGTAAAGGATTAGACACATAAAACTGGAATCTGGCTGTAATTTCCTTTCGCACATTCACAACGCACGCACATCTCAGCAGGAGATTCTGATCTCTCGAATATTTTACAAATTATGGTTACTAGATGCCGGTGTCAGTGGCCGCGCGGTCTAAGGCGTGGGTCTACGGCCGCTCGTTTGCAGGGATTGTGGGTTCGAACCCCGCCGGGGGCATGGATGTCTGTCTGTGTTGAGTGTTGTCAGGTAGAGGTCTCTGCAACGGGCTGATCACTCGTCCAGAGGAGTCCTACCGACTGTGGTGTGTGATTGTGAAGCCTTGACAATGAGGAGGCCCTGGCGCGCGTTGGGCCGCAGCGCCACAAAAAAAAATGGTTACTAGATATTCTAATCAAGAAAGTGGGTAAAACATGCCAACGACATGGTAGCAGTGTGCTAGCGAAAACAGGAACGTCGAAGCATGAAATGTGCGTGAATTATACTTAAGACGCAGTAAAAAAAAGGTAAAGCAGTCCCATTACAGGCCTGGACAGGCCCAGAGGGTTCCAGGAAGTTAAGTTCCCAGATTTTCGTGACAACGGCACAGGATGGTGGTAAGGTTGTCAGCCAAACGTACCGGCCGCCTTTACCCCCAGGAAATACTCCTGGTACTCATTTCTGTTAGAGGCTGAGTCGACCCCAGGGCCATAGTGCGATCGGAAGGATTTTATGTCAATGAAGAATCCACTGACACCAGTTGGGATCGAACCAGCGACCTTCCGAATTGTAACACAACACCTTAACCACTGTGCTACCGCGGTACCCCACTTAAAGACCCAGTTTCTACCTCAAATTTAACACTCTACCTCTTGATTGAAACGCCAAGTTCGCTCATTTCTTTTACGGAAGTAACAGCTGTTTACTGTAAGCAACATTTGAAACACATAAAAGAACTGTGGGAAAGTGCGGAGTCACTGTCATTTGACCTTTCACTTCAGTGCCGCGGAAAACCTATTTCGTGCTCACCATAACCCTGTAGCGACTGTTCTTACCGTAATCAGCCAGTGGCCTACTTATCAATACGGTGGTTTTCTATATCTGCTTGTGCAGGAGGATGTCTGTCGGGTATAAAGATGCTGTCTTCACGGCTCAAGGCAGCCCTGTCTGCAGTCAGTGTGTTTATCAGTATCGACAAACTTGTACCGGTTTTCAGGATGCTACATATGTAGCTGTAGGAAGTGACTACTGCCACAGCTGTAACACCGACTATTTAGCGGACAGCGGGTTACCCTCGTGCATATAGGCCACAATTCTAGTTGTTCTACAGTCGGCATACTACATCTGTAGTCACCAAAGGTACCAGTCCCGTACGGTAGCTTACGCCTTCTTTCCGGTCGTTGGTCACTTCGGTGGCTGTACCTTTTCACAGCACTGGCTACTCTGCTATCAGACGCAGCCATCTCCCATTCGCCCGGTCTATGACTCAGTCATTCTGCTGCTCCGGCTGCCTGCTGATGCTGATTGAAAGACGTGATTGATATCTGCCATTATGCCTGACATTTTAAAGACCTGACCTTTCCCCCCCTACCCTTACCCACCCCTTTCTTTCTCTATCTCCTACCCTCTCCCCCTTCATCGTGCCACGCCACTCCAAGTCAGCATCCCTGTTCCTTTTAAAGCACACATCTGCAGAAATTTATCGGTGATTCTTTTATAGACGAAAGGGAGTTTGCTATTATTCAATAGGACGTTTGTCTTTTAAATGGACTCCTTGGGCACACGAGTGGGGGTGGGGGTTGGTGGAGGATATTCGGAGGTATGGGGGTGTGGATTAATACTGTGACTGTTACAGGAAAGTGGGGTGTTGCAGGGGGTGGTGGTTCTAGAAGAGAAAAGGCAGAGAAAAGAAGGGTAGCAGAGAGATTGGAACTACGGGTGTGGGAAGGAGAGGAATTCTCCCTACATTAGTCCGGTAATAAATCTCGTAAGAGGGGTAAAAAAAAAGAACGTACTTGGGTTTGCTGTGTTGTTCGTTGCTGTATGCAAATACAAGCCCCATTGCGTGGTAGGGTAAAGGGGCAGTGTTTGGTGATATATGGGGCACCGAGTGTCAACTGAGTGATGCATTGGGAGAACTGGGACCAGGCCAGGGTACAGGCGACGTGACGTATTCCATGCCAAGTAGTGCTCTGGCTGCTGCTGCTACTGCTACTTCATGGAACACCGCCCCCTCGCACTGCCCCTTGCTTTTCTCCGCCCTGCTTAATTTTATACCTTACAAAACACCCCTCTCATACACCTCGCGGTGACCACAGACGGTGCATTTTATGGCATAGTTCAACACAGCAAATTGACTATTTTAAGAACGAATACTGAATGAACGAATGTGTGAATAGCCAACTCAGTAGGATGGCTGGGTAACTGACAAAAAGTACATCGAAAAAGACGTGAGAAGTTGTGGCATATAACGTGGACCTGTCCTAGAAGATACCTAGGTGAAATAAAGAAAATCACTCAGCCCTCACGACTGCTGGTCTCCGCCCAGGATTCAAACACGAGGCCTTCTAAATACCAAGACACAATGGCAGTCATTCATCGCTACTTTCCATGAGCTGATAGAGTGATGACATTAAGACGACACCAAGTTACGGAAGTGCTTGCCACCATTCGGTTCAGCATATAGTCCAGTACGAGCACAACAAGATTAAAATTTACAGACAATAATTTTTACCTTTTGTCTGTCATGGACAGACACAAGAAAGGTGTTTGGGAATATGTGCTGAGAAGGTATGGACCTCAGAAAAAGAAGAGGAGGACCGAGAAAATTACACATCGAAGAGCTTCATAATGTGTACTATTCAAATAACAGGTCAGATTATTATTATTATTATTATTATTATCATCATCATCATCATCATCTCTTGTCACGGGCCTTTTCTTCCTGGTACTTCTCTTGAACCAGCGGTGATCCCCACCGCTCAGGCTTCAAGCTTCACACTGCAGTACTTTTCCGTATTATGTGTGATGTTCCAAGTATAGCCGTCTTTTGTAGTGAATCTATCGAATGTTTTCCTGGAATCGCTTGCAAATTTTTCCTCAGGCTTCTCGTTACTATTCTAGTGGCTCCAATTATTACTGGTATAATCGTACATTTCAGGTTCCATATTCGTTGTATCTCTATACATAACCTCTTGTATTTTAACTTCTTTTCCGCTTCCTTTTGCACAACATTTCTGTCTGCGGGTATTTCCACATCGATCAGTGTGCATTTTTTCTCTTTTTTGTTTTTAATTATTATATGTGGCCTATTTGCTGTAACTTTATTATTATTATTATTATTATTAGAATAAGGTAAAGAGAGGCAATGTTGTTTGAGCATGTGACACGGACTGAACACGTTAAAAACACATAAAACATTTCTGCTGGAAACCCTAAAAGAGAAAGGCCGTTTGGGAAAAGCAGACGTAGATGGAAGGATAACATACGTAAAACAAAGAGCATTTGAAGGACTGGACTGTAATGGACTGGACGAGTTCAGGGCTCCATAATGAACTTTTCTGAACAAGGCAATTAACTTTAACGGAATCTGGCAAAGGTACATTGCAATAAACTTGACCAATAATTTGGATATTCAAAAATGCTATCTCAAGGTTAAGCGCGCCTGCAGCATATTTCAAATTCCTGCAATCACTAATAACAACATGGCGGAGGTGGTAACTTGTAAGGCTGGAGCGACACAAGCGCTGCGCAAACAGTAGTCGAGAGACGACATGAGCTAATACATCTTGGACAAAAAGCAATATCTGTTAAGGTACCGGTTTTGTGGTATATCAGACACGGTGGCAGCCATGGTAAAAATTTCGTTCGCCCTAGATTTGATTCTGCTGACCAAATTTGATAGGGAAATATCATTATCAGACCTACACATTGTAATAACACAGCTGGCAAGTTGGCTACTACGACCGTCGCTACGCTGCAAAACTAAGTTTGTATCCGACACATTAAATAAACAGAGAATCTGTTTTTTAGTAAAAAGTCCTTGCAAGAAAACATGAAATAAATATATAAATAAATAATAAATATTCGCAGAAATATAAATCCATTGTACAGGAAAGTGTTCTTTTTGTTTTCTGCTGGGAAACCTTGTTACATGCTATAACGCGTTACGTAGATAAACATCATACTCAAAAGGGATGAGTAAGAAATAGAAATGTCTTCACAACACAGGGGGGGGGCCCTCGGTGGCACACTGGTTAAGGCGTTGTGCTACATATCGGAAGGTCGCTGGTTCGATTCAAGATGGTGATATTGGAATTTTTCATTTACATAAAATCCCTCCGATCGCACTATGGCCCTGGGGTCGACTCAGCCTCTAACAGAAATGAATACCAGGAGTATTTCCTGGGGGTAAAAAGCGGCCGGTGCGTAAGGCTGACAACCTTACCACCATCCTGGGCCACTGTCACGCAATCTGGGAACCTTAACTTCCTGGAACCCTCTGGGCACCTCGGGCCTGTAATGGGACAGATTACAACGAAGGAGTCCAAGGTCGAATGACACTGTATAAGGGGCAGAGGAGGAAACTGAGGCAAAGGAAAAGAATATGAGATGATGATTATTATCATCAACATCACCGCCATCATGCTCAACTTGCGTAAAAATATAATAAGTGAAAGGCGCGAGGTATAAATCCTTGTATTTGTATTTATCTCGATGTTATAACGCGATTTAATGGTTCAAAACTATCTCGAAACTGTTAATTACTCCCCAAATTAGAAGCAACCTGACCCCTGAAATACAGATTTAATAGGAGACTTGCTGACGGCTGCTACATGTATATAAAACATGACGCGGGGAGGAGGGGAAGTTATCATCTCCTGAACAGGCCATGTCCTACTGTGCATGTGTGCTGGCTGACACAATGCTGTAGTAATGAATATGCATATTAATGCTGCCCCTGTTCTGGTCGACAGCCCGCCACACTTCTCGCTAGCACAGACGATTAACAAGTACACGTGTCTGGAATGCACTGGATAAAAATTGGGAAAATATAAATAGATCACTGATTAAAGAACTTCCTTCTGGAAAACTTATTAAAGTGCTATGAGTGTCTGTTGGCCGATCACCTGAGACAATACTGCATCCGTTATTTTTGCTAGATATATCAAACGAATGGGCAATAACGACGCTGTGACTACCATCCCCTTTGCTTACTTTATTTTTCATGACAGAATATGTGAGGAATCTCGAATGTCGAAAGAAAACTGGCACTTATTTGGGCAAATTTAATATTTGTCATGACACAATATGTAAGGAATCACGAATGTCGAAAGAAAATTGACACTTATTTGGGCAAATTTAATATTTTTCATGACACAATATGTAAGGAATCACGAATGTCGAAAGAAAATTGGCACTTATTTGGGCAAATTTAAAATTCTTCATGAAACGATATGTAAGGAAT
>Ga0131853_10025489_pt1 | contig 10657 bp, 11 predicted proteins | sample TergutLab28metaG_FD_92764 | JGI IMG/M metagenome (GOLD analysis project Ga0131853, IMG submission 92764) | Labiotermes labralis P1 segment gut microbial communities from Petit-Saut dam, French Guiana - Lab288 P1 (version 2) (version 2) | ecosystem: Host-associated > Arthropoda: Insects >... | reverse complement strand
GGTTCCCCACAGCCGTTAATCTCTGTTTTCTAGACCTGGAGCCGCTACTTTTTTCATTCAAGTAGCTCCTCAATTGACCTCACGAGGCTGAGTGGACCCCGTTCCAGACCCACTACTACTCAGGGGATCGAACCCGGGACCTCTGTATCTGTAGCCAGAAACTCTGACCACTAGACCACAGAGGCGGTCAGATACGATTTTAAAAATAATATCTATCGATAACATTACATATATTTGAGAATGGAAAGCAACAACAAGCACAATAAACACTGTGTTAGAGCGGCATTTTGTGAAATGCGTGTTTTTGTGGTTTAACCTTTTGACGCCTAATGTCAACTATAGTGGTCGTACCGCACCGCTAACTTCTAAAGTTTCATTTTATATATTTATTCAACAAATATAAATACTGAATATTTTAAACATGGCATATACTTTCCGTTTTTTTTCTCTTCAAAATGCAGTTTGTTTCATAATTCTAACGTATTTGGTTCCTGTGTTATTCACATTTTATATACAGGGTGTGCTAAAATTTAAAAAAAAAAATCCGGCGCCAAAAGGTGAAGAAGTGTATGATTGTCATTCTTTGTATTTAGGGGAGGGATGGGATGTCCAAATGAGTGACGCTACAAATTTATCTACGGCAACATTTATTAAGAAGGATCGTACAACAGAACAGTTCAGTAGATCTGGCCCTTAATTGTTAAAGCATAGGTTCATCACTGGATGCCTTCATGTGAGATTCTTGGTACACTAAATATCACTGGACCAGGTTTTCCTACAAGTTTCTTTAGTTTCCCCCCGCTAAATATCATTCCATCATTGCTCCGTACTCATATTTCACCTACCCCACGAGGCTGCGCTGACCAGGCAGCACTTTCAAATCCTCGGCCCTTAAGATGAGGGTTTCACTTCTGACCCGGTATTTGGCTTTTGAAAAGTGTAAGTTCAGTTAAGTTTTCAATTAATATCTACTAAGAAATCCCGTAAGTACCCTGTTTCGTCACTTTCATCCTACCACCTGCCACCCACACAAAACAGGTTGCTGTTAAACAAACTATCCGGTGTGCAGAGATTTCGTCATCAATCACTCCACACTTGGACAGTACCTTACAATAGCCCACGACTATCTCCTGTCTACCAATTCATCTTCATCCTATCATCTGTCACCCACACAAAACACTGCGTTGTTCAACTATTCCTACATCTGAGGCCGCCATTGCAGGAGCTTGCAGCGCCGTTAAACAGCGTCAGATCAATACGCACGCTGATAACGACGTCTGTAATTTCCCGTAACCGCTGAAAACTGTAGCGCTGCATCGATCGACAGGCGTTATAATTGGTTGCATGTAGCCTAGTAATTCAAGGCTTCGTTTCTTTTATCACTGTCATCTATTTGGTGATTCAGCATACTGTAGCAAGCGTACTTTCGTACTTAATAACCATCCTTAGAGCGCAATCCATGCCCTCTGCCTCTGGGTATTTCCTCTTTACAGCTGCTGTGTTCTACTTAACGAACTCCATTCCGTAAGCCAAAGTTCTTTCCCGTTTTCACAACAGCCCACAACTGGTCCACCAGAGACACACATCAACTCACATCCTACTTCTGTATGACAAATTTTTATATTACCCTCCCATTTACTTCCAGATCTTCCAAGTACCTTGTTTTGTTTACTTTTTCCACCCAGAACCCTGTATGCCTTTCTCGTTCTTATATGCGTACCGCATGTTCCATCCATCTCACCCTCCCTAATTTGATCACCCTATTAATATTAGATGAGCGCAAATCATGACCCCTCTCCCTCATTATGCAATTCTCTCCTTCCGCCTTTCATTTTCCTCCTCTTTAGTTCCAACGTATTCCTCAGCACCCCGTTTCCGAGCATTTTTAGTTTGTTCTTCCCTTCCGGTAAGAGACCAAGTTCCATACCCACAAAAAAAGTAATTTCGTTGAATGACACGTAAGCCAGGAGAAGTAACGAACCAGCACTTCTTCCTACATACCATAATTTAAAGGACTAGTCACAAGAAGATACGTGAATTTGTTACAGTATAGACGTCGTAAGCCTTCTAAAAGTTTCGACCACGAACTGTTGCCAATTTCAGGGAGGTGTTTTTCGAAGGATATGTTACAAGAACATCAAAACCAATTTACGAATATAAAATATTAAGTTTTAAAATATAAAAAATGCTGACAAAATTGTGTTAAATTGCTTGAGTGAGGGGTGTTCAAGTGCTGTGTACGTCGTATCACCGCCCAAGTAGTGTGGCGATGGTGTGTCTGCAGGCCTCGCCTTACAGTGAAGACCCGACAGCAATCGGGTCTCATTTGCCGTTTCTTACAGGACCAAATCCACCTTGAAGTGTGACATATATTGCCGAACGAAACATATATATCCACACCACCAGAAGCGACCACGGACAAGCAAAATATTATTAATTTCTGAATGCATACATCTTATTTAACGATAATAATTGTTTTAACCATAGTGTAACCACAAGCTTTAAACCAAATACAGTTGTACCTTCTACGTGAAATCAATTTATACGACAAAGCTGCTACAGATGTAAGAACCTCTCAATAACAGCTTCGCAGTAGCATTTGGTTTTTAAGAATGGGCATTACTCGCATGTTCTCTCTGAAGATGGTATACATGTACCGAAACATGCTGGAGAAGCTTATTTAATGTTTGTACTAATTTAATAATGTGCATTTTGTTGGTAAATAAATGGTGTACGCTGATATCCTAAACATTTTCAAAAATAGAATGCTGTTGAAGAAGTTAAGGTTCCTAAGAAGGTGGAGGCAACAGGCCGGAGGTTAGAGAAAACATCGTTATCAGAAGCTTCATAAATTGTATTCCTCGACAAACAGTATTACGTTTATCAGATTTGAGGATAAGTGTGACAAGTGGCACGCATGGCGCAAGAAAGAAAGTTTTATACGGGGAAAGACAAGGTTGGAAGGCTTAGGGATGGGACGACGGTATTACAATGCATTTTAAAGCAACAGGGTGGGAAGGTGTGGACTGGGTTCATCTTTCTCACGATGCGGACATGTGGCAGGCTTTAGTGCGCACGGTACTAAACCTTCAAATTCCATCAAGCGCCGGGAATTTATGAACCATGTAAGGGCCTACTGGTTTCTCAAGAAAGACACGGATTTATAGACCGACTCGTATTTATTTATTTACTTACTTAAAAGGCAATAAGTAAGAGAACGCGGAATGACATGAAACAAAGGATGGTACGGGCATTACATTAATCCAAAACGGGGAAAAAAGAATAACGGAAAGAAAAATTATCAGAGGCTAAAAGACTTTGACAAGATCGTTACTGACATTCAGCAGTGAAGCATGAGTTGAACAAGAAGATTAAAATAGCATTTACAACAGTCGAAAAGAAATTCAGGAAGAGAATACTGATCATTCTCATGTTAATCATAACAATATTACGGACTTGAGCAAAAGCAAACAGTAGAATATTATAGAGGGAATTGAAGAGAGCAGCTATTAAGTTTCATATTCAAATGCCTCCGACAGAAGACGGTCACAGGTTAGCGAGAAGCTGTGGAAGATGATGTAATGAAAAACTGTAATAACAAACAGCAAATTAACATGTAGTGCATGCACAATGCACGTCGAAGAGCTGCCACCAGGTCTGCTTTTATTAACCAGAAAATTCGGACTGGAAAAAAAAAAAGACTATAACCTGAAATTCGTATTGTCGGCCACACAGAGTCAAATGAAAGCAGATATCGCGATGTGCTTTTTAATAGTTCTGCTTCGTCTTCAAGATATCTGGGGCTCAATTCTGGGTCCAGAAGACAGTAACCCGCTTGAGGTCTGACCTAGTGTTCTTAGTTCTACAAGACAAGTTCTGTTGCAATACGTACTTCAAAACATGCCCTGGTCCACCCCTTCATGTTTCCTAACTCATCGCTACGTCCACCCCCACCCCCATTCCACGCCAAAAAGTAACATTGTTTACTGGTCATCGTCAAATACACGAAGCAACAAAGGAAGCGAATTAAGTATCCCATTCTTCTGGTACATGATGCTTGTCAATTAATAAACGGATCCCTACCAAAGTAGTGTCCTCACCTTGAAGTGTCCTAATGTTAAGATAACATTTAGACCCCTGTATATGAGGACAAACCGTTGTATCGAAACGTCGAGATCCGACTGCCGTTTGACGCGGGCTCATATCCCAGAAAAACATAATTTTCTGGTAGACCGCTGCAAAGAACTAACAATTCGCAAAATTAATTTAGACTGATGTATCATCTTCAGCACTGGTTACTAAGATTCGAGAATACGTGGTATAAGGAAATAAAGAGTGGTTCTTAGGGTTAGTCTAAACAATGACTCTATCTTAGCTGTAATGATTATTAAATGTTCAGTACATTTCCAGAATACGAATGGACGATGAGCAACAGTTGTGAATGTTGCCTCCAGCAGTTTGTGGGCAAGCAGAGGTAACCCACCTAAATTATTTCCAAGATGGTCGATATTCAAAATGGTGTACATGAGCAACTCGTCTAGTGTGTTGCAGTGCTAATAGTGTGAAACCCAGAATACCAGATAATTCAGGATAGTCTCTAGTAAGAAGGCGGAAAATTTGAAGCACACCCCTTACCGTATCAAGTACATTACAGACTTTTCCATACTGTTCAACAAAATGCGGTCCATTCTAAATTACCTTCCATTAAGCATCGTACAGGCGTATGGCCATTACGTGTTATGATGTTGTTACTGCATATTTCATGACGTTCACGTTACGCAGTGTACTCTCCTGTATTTTCATTTCTGTAAATGGAATATGGATTGCAGATTAAGAGATAAGAGTGAGGAGTCACAGACTTAATGGATCTTACGTAGTTTTCTGCCTCCTGTACGCCACACACACACACGCACACACTTCATCACTAGCACAAAATCTCATATGTACGGACACGGAACGCGTGCTCAGTAAATGTACTACGCTGATAACTGAAGAATAAAAATCAACTAGATGCCACTTATTATTCTATTATACTTCTTATAGGCTCAACATGTTTCGGGCACTACTATGCCCATCATCAGGAGTTCGCGACTATAGTAGCTGGAGTAGTGTCCGGGCTGCAGCCCGGACACTACTCCAGCCTAACCGCACCTAACCTCCAACCTACAGCAAACCAAGAACGAAACGACCAATGTGGTAATCAAAATTATAGTCGCGAACTCCTGATGATGGGCATAGTAGTGCCCGAAACATGTTGAGCCTATAAGAAGTATAATAGAATAATAAGTGGCATCTATTTGGTTTTTATTCTTCAGTTATCACAATGATGCACTGTCCAACAAACATCATGTACTATGCTGAAGCAACAGAAAGAAGTCTCTTGTACTGTGGGAATGACAATTATCGAAGCTTTTCCTTCCCGACCTACAGCTGCATTTCCTTGTAGCACCATCTGGGTTTATGTTAGCAGACCAAAAGTGCTCCTGGCTAGCGACGTTTGTCGTTTCCATATTACTACCGACATTCCTCAGAACATAATGACCATTGGAGGGGAATGTGTGTGTGTGCGTGTGTGTTTTATATTTATTTACAGCATGCTCCATTACATCCTGTAATACTAAATGCTTTATGATATATATACAATATTTATATTTTTGCGGATTTGTTTACTGTTTATGCACTGATTGTACATTTACATTTTTTCGTAGTCAATGGAGTTTGTAAAATTGGTAAACTGTTTTAGGTATTTGGTCACTAACACGGTTTTTTTACCGGCCAATTGTCTTCTTTTGAGATATATCCTATTAGTGTTTTTCTTTCACTGTGTAGTTTGCTGCATTGGTACAGTAGATGATCCACTGTTTGGTTTCCGTTAGCGCAGGGGCATTCCGGGGACTGTATAATCTTAAAACGATGTAGGTATGATCTAGTCTTTCCGTGTGCTGTTGTCACTGCCGTGAATTTGGGCGTTAGGTTGATTTTCGTTTTCATCCTATCCTTAATGTTCGGGGAAAACCTTTTGGTTGCAAGTCCTTTAGTAGTGTGGTCCCACTGTTGTTGCCACTTTTCCGTGCTTTTCTGTCTTTCTTGGTGCTCTATTTCACTTTTTGGGAATTTATTGTAGCTCCTTAGCGAGTTTGTCTGCAAGCTCGTTTCCATAGTGTCCTGCGTGTGCCTTTATCCATGTGTCTTCTATGTTCCAGTTTTCTTTCTCCAGTGTGATGGTCTTCTTTCTTATTTTTTCTATGAGATGGTTACGATTTTTCTTGTTTTTGAGGGAGTCCAGGGTTATCCTGCTGTCTGTGTGTATTAATATTGTTCTTGGAACGTTTTTGTTTAGTTTTATTGTCTCTATTGCCTGTACTGCTTTTACTATTGCCATTTGTTCTGCTTGATTATTTGAGCATCTGTCGTGGAGTTTGAGTTTCATTTGGTGTATTAATTTGTTTTGTATGTATATGGCGGTTCCCGATCCTACACCGTGTTAGTTCTTGCTTCCATCTGTGAATATTTGAATTGTGTGTTCGTTTCCTTGCTTTTGCTCGTTAATTTTAACTGAGTCTGCCGGGTGTGTCCAATCCTTCGGCTCTAACTCATGATCCAATTGATGGTTCTGTCTGTCCCTTGTGATTCGGTATAGATTGGCAGCTTCTTCGGCCTTTATTTGTATTGGTGTTGTTCCGACCAGAATGCAGAGCGCTTCATTAGAAGTTGTTCGGTAAGCTTTTGCTATTATAATATTCATGAGCCGTTGAACTCTGCTATATAGAATTTTGTTGCACTTCTTTCGCATTGCCCTATCCATATCGGCGCGCCGTACAGCATGAGAGGCAAGATGGCTCCTTTGTATATGGTGTTGAGTGCTTCGTGATTTAATCCCCAGCTCAGTTTTGCTGATTTAGCTAATGCGTATATTAGCTTATTGCACTTTCCTGTTATGTGCATGATGTGCTCCCTAAAGTTCAGTTTGCTGTCCAAGATGATTCCCAAGTATATGATGATGTTAACCTGTTCCAGAGGTTTGTTGTTCAGGTATATTAATACTTCTTTGTTTTCTCTTCTCTTCTTCCTTGTAACCACCATGGCTTTAGATTTTTGTTCATTAAAAGTAATTTTGTTGTCTTTTGCCCATGTCGTTATTTTACTTATCTCTATGTTCGCGTAGTTTTCTGCTTCCCTTACCGTTTCCGCCTTTACTGCTATAAGTAAGTCGCATCATAGGCTATTGCTTTGGTTCCTTTTCCAAATTCAAGATTGACCAGTGAGTTGTATTGAATGTTCCAGAATCCAGGCCCACAGCAGGAACCTTGTTGACAGCCTTTAGTCACTTCTTTCTCCATTTGCATACTATTGGTGGTGAAGATTGTTGTCCTTTCACTAAAGTAACTCTTTGCTAGGTTACATAAATTTTCGGGCAGTTAAATTCTTTTAGTGTCTTTAATATACCTGGCCACCAAGCAGCATCGAATGCGCGTTTAACGTCGAGGTTTACTAGTATTGCAATGTATCCTTGACTTATTCCTTCTTCTAGATATTTCTTTACTGCTAATGCAGCGTCTATGGCGCTCTTCTTTGGGGTGAAGCCGAATTGGTTGTAATTCAAAAGGTTGTTACTGTAAACATGGTGCATGATTCTGTTTATAAGTATTTTTTCTAATATTTTTCCTCCCACGTTTATTAAACTTATTGGTCTGAATTTTGATACGTCCGTTGAATTTTCTTTGCCTAGTTTTGTGATGGGTATTATTTTAACTTTTTCCACTTCTTCGCGAAACAGCTTTTCCTCAAACTCTCGTTGTATATTGTGTAGATAAATGAAGGGAATTGTTTGTAGACTCTCTGGTATATTTCTCCTGTAATGCCGTTTTCCCCTGGCGCTTTTTTGTTTAGGTCGTCTATGGCGTTTTTTACTTCTGCGGGGGTGTAGTTTCTGTCGTCTGCTGTTTGGATGGGTTCTGTAGTTAGGGTCCTAATTCTTTTGTGGTAGTCTGTGTCGTCACTTTGTTCGTCACTTGGAGTTAGGTGGTCGATCAACACCTTCAGTGTTTCGTTGAGATCCGACGTAAGTGAGCCGTCAGGTTTTTGTAAGGTTGTCATCGTTTGACTTCTCTTTGTTTTATTTGATGCTAGCTTGTATACTGCGTTCCACGGATTTGCGCAGGTTTGAAGTTGCAGTCTTCTTTCCACGATTTTAATTTTTCTCTTTTTATTGTTGCTTGGTATGTTGTTTTTTCGTTGTAGTATCTGTTTTTTACGGTGCTCTCTTAAATCTTCATTATTTTTCGTTCTCTGGTAAAGTTTTCTTAGGGAGTTCAGTTTTTTTTTTTTTGATGGTGAGTTCCTCTGTCCACCATGGGACCGATTTTTGCGTTATCATATTCTTTACATTATCTCGAATTTTGAATGATTTATTGCACGACAGGGTTATAGCTTCCTGAATTTTTCGACGACGCTTTCTATGTCGCCTGTTTCCTTAGTATGTGTTGCTAAGTTGCTGTCCAGACTCGCTACATCTTCTGTGTTTTCCTTTGAAATTTCTTTGCAACAAGTTCTACCAAATTTTGGTCGAATTTGTTGCAGCTTTTTTCTTGTATAAAGTATCTAAGCCCGTGGTGTTGTGTTGGGTTACCTGTTTAGTTTCGTGTCCTAAGTTGAATTTTATAATGTTATGGTGTGTGTATGTGTGTGTGTGGTGTGTGTGTGGTTTGGTGTGTATGTGTGTGGTGTGTGTGTTTTGTTTGTGTGTGTGTGTGTGTGTGTGTGTGTGTGGTTACTCTTAAAGAAGGTCGGTCCAGGGGCTGCGCAGTTTAAATCCTAGGTCTGCGACCGCTCGCCTGCTGAGATTGTGGGTTCGAATCCCACCGGGGCATGGGTGTTGTTGTGAGTGTTGTGTGATGTCAGGCAGAAATCTCTGCGATGAACTGATCACTCGTCCAGAGGAGTCCTACTGACTTGTTGCGTCGTTGTGCGTGATTTAGAAACCTTGTGAATGAGAAGGCTCTGGCCCAATGGGGGCTGTCGCACCAAAAACAAAACTCTTAAGCAAGACGCGTGACAGCTCGAGGGAAATGCGGAAAGCTTCCATTTAATTTTGTTTCATAATCGATTCTCCAGAACATATATTTTTACTCAAAAACGAGCTTCGTCAGATTGACCTAGAATTGTCCCCAGAGTAAAAATTAGGGACAACAACTGTATGTCTCGCAAGGCCAATAACTTTGTTCAAAACATTTCTCAATTACTACACCTTTGATGCAAAAAAACATCCAGTCTGTGTCTGTGCAAGGTAACATTTCTGCTCGAAACCAGTTTCTTTGACTGTAAATTTGTTCTTTCAGTGCACTGCAGAATACTATTCAGTCCTGTTTGAAATTAATTCCTTCCATTAATAATTGTCTTCGTCATGTTTTTGTCACTCTGTTTTGAAATGTTCCACCCTGCTGTGCCTTGTTCGCAGGGATAACGAAACCTGTCGGCAGGGCCTTGTGATCGTTTTAAGACCATGCAGTCTCTGTTCCTATACTCGCATTGCAACTGTGACAGTATATATATTACGAAGAAGATACAAATACAAACAATAAAGTAAAATAAGTACCACACATTCCCTCTAAATTGACGGAAGAGGCTGCACTCAAAAAAACATGCAAACGAGGTTGTTTTGCGGTTAGTTATTTTCCCTTTTTTTTAGGTTGGGGTAGTATGGATTAATATACATATTTTTCCTCTCAGTTGCTCTTACATTATTCTGTCCTTTCAATCCTGAAAATAATGGCCACCATTCTTGATTTGTAACTTTTTTGTCTGCACTGCGTGGCTAATGGTGGATAGCCCCAGTTATGGAGATCATAAGCCAGAGTTCACTATACCCATAAAAATCTATTCCCCGGCCGGAATTCGTTAAGTAGTTCTACTGATGTTAGCACTAGCAGTTGCAGTAGCAGTAGCAGTAATAACAATAAAATCCCCACTCAAAAAGTTGTCTTGGCAAGTGTGTATTCTAAGCCCTGCTTCCCACGTTACTCGTGTTCCAGTCAATCCGCAATGCACACTAAACCCAGTACTGTCTTCATGTGATTGGCTACATGGAGTTTGTCCCGTGACATGGGCTGCGGGTCCAGCGGCAGCTACAAACAAAAGGTAAGCACAAAAAAAAATCGTTTTTAAGGATGCCATATTTATTTACTCACTGTTTCATTCCCAGTTCATTGAACGTCGTTTTCAACTGCTCTGATTATAGAGTCGAATGACAGAGTCTTAGTGAGTAATGAATTGGAAAGGATGTAGAAGAAGGCACACATAGTATAATTCAGGGTATCATCTGGAATTTGGCTGGGGAACTGAGAAAATCCGTGGAAGACTTAAGACAGAATAGTCGGCCCTAGGCACGAGATTTGAACTCGGGAACATCAGAATATACAGCAGGACAGCTAACCACCCGATCACAACTTTCGGTCCCTTCTTGTAGAAATGAGATCTGAGAAGCAGGGCGCACATAATTTTTTGTGTCACCGGGAACCAGAAGAGGGGTATAAGTAACAGGAAACACCGCGTAACTATAGCAAAAGATGCTCCATGTGGGTAATTTCGTTAAGAACATTACTTCATCTTCTGTGTTTCGAAGTACTGTTGCGGTATGCCACGTCGCACAGCAATACCT
>Ga0131853_10025488_pt1 | contig 10657 bp, 8 predicted proteins | sample TergutLab28metaG_FD_92764 | JGI IMG/M metagenome (GOLD analysis project Ga0131853, IMG submission 92764) | Labiotermes labralis P1 segment gut microbial communities from Petit-Saut dam, French Guiana - Lab288 P1 (version 2) (version 2) | ecosystem: Host-associated > Arthropoda: Insects >... | reverse complement strand
ACACCACACACACATACATACATGCACACACACACACACACACACACCCACACCCACACACACTCACGCACTCACACCCACACACACACACACAGCACGCCCTCACACCCACACCCACACACACCCACACCCACACACACTCACGCGCTCACACCCACACTCACTCACACACACACACACACGTACTCACACCCACCTCCACACACACACACATCCACACCCACCCACACTCACGCACTCACACACACACACACACACAAACGCACTCACACCCACACACCCACCCACACACAAACACACACACCCACACCCACACCCACCCACACTCACGCACTCACACCCACACACACACACACACACACACACGCCCACCCACACACACACACTCACACACACACACACACACTCACGCACTCACACCCACACTCACACACTCACACCCACACTCACACACACACACCCACACCCACACACACACACACACCCACACACACTCACACACTCACACCCACACACACACAGCACGGCTATACCCTTCCTTATTAGCCACCTAGGTAGACTAAGTTAACGATTTCCAGGAAACTTTATTCACAGAAACTCCTTTTACGTGGTTTTATTTGGACTTCATACAAAGACTGTACTGCAATTGATTAACGAAATTATCCTCTTCGTTTTGTTTACACCCCGCATACATGTCCGCAGTTAGACGTCGATTTTGTTGACCACTCTGAAGCGTCGGGAGGGAGCCTGTACGCAGTTACCAAGAAACTGTCTGATTGGTTTCTGTGACGAGTTCAAAGAATTGCGGCGAATTCAAACAGCAGTTTAACACCCTCTTTTAGGGGACTTGATGGTACGTTAACACTCTACTTCAGGAAGACTGTGTTGGTAATTAAAGTGGCATTTCTCTTCAAGAAGTAAATTACTGCACCTAACTTTAATTAAATCCTGAAAAAACTGGTAAACAATTTACTCACGAAGAAGATGTATGTACAATCTGTACAACAAACAGCAAAAGCCTAAAATTTCCCATTTTCCAAAACGCGAGTAATACAAATCTAGACATGCCGTCAAAATTTCAATCATTCATACTTCCCCTGTTTCTTTAGCGTGTTGCCTCTCTATGCCTTCCATCCATAAAACTTAGTTACGTCTAGTACCGGTATCTATTAACTAGACGCCAATATATATGCCTGATTTAAAAAAAAGTGTATGGAAGTTTATTTATTTTCCAAAATGAGTGGCTAAGTTTTGTGTTAAGGCACAAATGGAGATTTCAAAATCCATTTTCACTAGCAGACTAGTGATAGTTCGAGTTTAGGTAATAGTACTAACAGGTTCTTGAACGTGTTTTGTTCACACAAATGCTAATTTAAACTCTGCAGTTGTATTATTCACCAGTATATTTCAAAAGTCATTTGTGTTGCGCTGGAGAAGCTAGAAGCGCAAACAAGGCAGATATTTGTTACATTCCCATGTTGTAATGTTTATTGGTATTCTGATTTAAAATATCCGCTTTCGAATGTGAGTGTAAACAGATAGCTTTTTATCGCAAAATATACACTCTGTTCAAGCTTTCTGTTTATTGAAATACATCACTCACCTACTTATTCAAAGTATGAAATAGTACGTCGGCCCTTGAAAGGACTGTTTTCAAGGCCTTGCATCTTTAGTACGCTGTCAAGACTCCTTGAGCTTCAACCACGTGTAGAATTCGCCCAAGCATGCAAATACTTAGGGATTTCAAGTAAAGTAGACATGGCCGTGCAGTGACTGGTGTGGTTAGTCGCCGTCTTCTCGCCGCTAAGTCTAGGGTTCGATCGCAGACTTGTCCGCGTGGGATTTGTGTTGGACAAAATGACCTTTCCCCACCACTGTCCTTCCACCACAGCTCCAGATTCATTCATTGATGCATACACGAAACAAAATTGTTTATAGTTCAGTTTACATTAACCTGATAGTGAGCCTGGTATGTATTTGTTGTGTCATATCGAAGCTGAACCCCAATTAGATTGTTATTTACGCAGTGGCCCCTCGGAGAGGATGTTGTATGCTGGACGGTCACTCTGTGTGTGACTGCTTTCCTTTATTTACCTTTGAAAGTAAAGCGGTAATTTATGCCGCAGAGTACTGCAAGGTGTTCAAATATTTTGCCCTATCTGCTATAAATCAATTGGCGTGTGAGGCTTAAACCATTTCCTTCCTAATTCCTATCGCTATGACAAATCTATTAGCCAGAGGTCATCCCTCTTGTTGATCAGTAAGGTTTTATTATATGCAGGCGCTGCGGGTGGACGATATGATCCCGAAGTCCACGGCAAGAGGGTGGGGCAGATGGGCATGTTAGAAAATGCCGAGAAACTAGTGTGAGGCGCGCATCAGGTCCAGATCAGGATGCAGCCTTATTAGCCTAAGTTCGAAGGAACTGTAGCGATGTGGATAATTATTCCGCTTTTGATTAATTGATTAGTACTGAAGTGCAATGAGCATACGCTGCTGTAGCTTTCCAGGTGATATACGTGGGACGTAAATTTTCTGTGACAAGAATGCGAGAGTCAAGACTTTCGGTCTGGGAAATTGGAAAGGAAATTGGCGTAGATGAGAGGATAAAATTGATTAGGATCTTAAGGAATTAAATTGTGATGACCTAAATTGATGTATCTGGCTATGGATTGAGCCTGGGGGAAAGTCACTTTGCACCCAGAAAGTTTATATTCTTCTGCACTCCATAAAATCCGGGAAATTTTGTGAACTATTGAGTGACCATTAGAGTTTTCTGTGGTCAGTTAGTCTGAAAGTCTATTAGTTGTGTAGTTAATTCGTTTGGCAGTTAAACTAAACCGGATTTTAAAAGTATGGGGGCTACGAAAATTCCCGCACTTGATTTTTCCATACTTAGTTGCAGATATGAGAATAACAAATTTTAAAAATTGTGGATGTGGGGTCCAAAATTTTAATTTTCAGCCATATCCCTATATTTCGGGTGTTTAATTTTCTTTGCTTTCTCTAAACACTGTATGAACAAATAAGAGTTAATTATCGTCTGTGTCGGAACGTGGCAGAAACGTGGGTTGAAGTTTCTTTGTCAAAATGTTGTGCGCATTCACGACGGAACCAAACTTTATGACCAAAACAGAGACAGGAATATGTACCTTAATAATGCTAATGTTGCCCCTGTGAATTAGTTTATATTAACTCCTCAACACACACACAGACATTCAGATCATAAGATAAAACCTTCCTTTAAAATCGTTCTGTGAAGTGATGAATGATGATTAGACGTGGTATTGCTGGATCAGTCAGCTGAAAAATCTTCAATAAAAAGTACCGTTTTATAACATTTCACTCGGAGTATTCTTTTCAGCTTCCGTATTGCTACAATGAAAGAGGATAAGGAAAACGCTTTAGACTTTAATTAATTAGAGTGCTTTAAGAAAATAACTGTTATCAATTCCTCCTCTTTTTATATTATTATTTTTATTATTGTTGCCACTTTCGATGACCAGCATTTTCGATACATATTTGGCACTTGTTTACTACTGGCTAACTTAGATAAGATTTTCTTTCACTGCCTCCCCTCCCTCCATCCAATGCTTGGGAATTATGTTAAAAAGAGCCACGCCGCTTTCTTCCACACTATTACAGTTTATTATTTGCCGTCTTCCTTTTAATCTACGCTTTATAAATAATGCGTTTTAAAGGCTCCTTTAAATGAAACATTGTCAAACATTTTCGGTTTTATAAATCTCTTTCACCGGAGATGTATAGGTGTCGAGACGATTCGTTTCTCGTGATGTTTCCGGATCAGTTCAGATGCCAGATTCTGAATCCACTTGTATCCAAGACACGCTACAGCACTCAGAGTGTCTGCGTGATAATAGTAAGCCTTATTATTGAAACTTGTTTTACTCGTTGCATGAAAGAAACTGATGCAAGTGTGCTGTACTTTACCACTTTGAAGAATAAAGTCTAAGTAGTGACTTTATTTTCCTGGCACTAATCCTCTTTGATGAGTTGTCAATAACATAGGTCTCTAGTTATGCGAGGAAGATAACAATGTTTTATTTTTTAAAATTTAAGGGCCCCTAGCTGTTCAAGTTACTTCGTACGATTATGTTCTAATTTGTTTCAAAATATACATAGTTGCTGTTAAGTGGGTAACATCTCTTTCTTGTTTGGGAAATCTTAGGTTCGTACCTCAATTCAGAGATCGACTATCCTGATATCTGTCGTGGATTCTAGAGTTCGTTAAGGATAATGTGGGGTTGTGTAATTTTAAAATCGTCCCTTACTGATTGCTTCTGCATCCTTCCCAGTGTAACATTTGCATTTACCTCTCTAAGTAAAGAGACCTAAATTTAATAAGCCCTTCTGAAATAAACAACTAAATGACAATATTTACCATGGAATTTGGAAGGAGAATTAATCTGAAAAGGAGTTTCAAAAAAATAAGGTAACGAACACTCTGGTGACTTTGGAATATAAACATCGCACGGGTAGCAGATGAGACACATCAGACCTCCACGTTGCTACAATTGACACTTAAGTATTTTTCCACGATGGTACCCAGGCGTGAGTCTCGGCGTTCAAGAAGTCGGCGTGAAGTGCCTCTAGCCAGGAGGCGAGAGCTTGCTGCAGTGTCTGCTGCAAATCGCTTGCCAGACAGGTATTTCTTAAGGGACCCAAGCAGATAGAAATCGCTGAGTGCCAGATCGGAACGGTAAGAAGCTTTGTCCATTAATTCTCAGCTAGAGAGTCATTACCTTCAGGAGGTACAATTGGTAGTATAGGGCCTAGGATTATCGTAAAAAATTACGACACCTTATAGCAGCAACCCAAGCCTTTTACGACGAATAGCTTGCCATACGCTTTCAAATGAACCATTGCGACGCTCAGTAGTTACAGGGTCACCGCGGTTAAGGAAATCAAGAATAAACACACTTTTAAAATTCCAGAAGACAATGGCTATGGTTTTCCTTACTATGGCGTTGCTTTCATTTTGCATGCTTGACAGATGGTGGGTGTTTCCACGCCAATAGTATTTGATGATTTCGGGTTTAATGTGATTAACCGTATTCCTTCCTCTGTAATAACGCACCGCAGAAATCGCGCCCCTTGACTGATGTACGAGAAACCCATGCAGCTAACGTCGTGATTGTCTGTGAGACGATCTGGCACCCAGCATGCACACAAATTAATGTAATGCACTTCTACTTGGATGATACCTAGCGAAATGTCTGGTTCTCGGTCGATGGATAATACCTGGCGAAATGTCTGGTTCTCGGTCGATGGATAATACCTGGCGAAATGTCTGGTTCTCGGTCGATGGATAATACCTAGCGAAATGTCTGGTTCTCGGTCGATGGATAATACCTGGCGAAATGTCTGGTTCTCGGTCGATGGATAATACCTGGCGAAATATCCGGTTCTCGGTCGATGATTAATACCTGGCGAAATGTCTAGTTCTCGGTCGATGATTAATACCTGGCGAAATGTCTAGTTCTCGGTCGATGAATAATACCTGGCGAAATATCTGGTTCTCGGTCGATGGGTAATACCTGGCGAAATGTCTGGTTTTCGGTCGATGGAAAATACCTGGCGAAATGTCTGGATCTCGGTCAATGAAAAATACCTGGCGAAATGTATGGTTCTCGGTCGATGAAAAATACCTGGTGAAATGTCTGGTTCTCGGTCGATGGATAATACCTGGCGAAATGTCTGGTTCTCGGTCAGTGGATAATACCTGGCGAAATGTCTGGTTCTCGGTCAATGGATAATACCTGTCGCAATGTCTGGTTCTCGGGCGAGGTCTGTCAGCTTGATGTATCGGTCCTTTTTGATGGGGGGCATCTGCACGACACACATTGTCATACGCCGTGGACGTGTGTGGACGTCCGAGTCGCTGCTTGTCTTCAACATCACGTCAATGGGTAAATATGGAGTTGGTAATTTGGCATTCAAAGGACCGTGCTTCGTGATGTATTCTTATAATAAAAGCCAACGAGATACACTCTTTCTCGACTTTATTTGGTAAAGATCTCTACATGTTTCGGACAGATTTACTGTCCATGATCAGGAGTCTTAATACTGTATTCACAGCAAAAGATATTTGTCATATTAGTTATGTTGCCGTATGCTAGTGAGGTTCCATCCTGAACTCGCTAGCAAACGGCAACATAACATGACAAATACCAACTGCTGTGAACACAGTATTAAGACTCCTGATGATGGACAGTAGATCTGCCCGAAACATATAGAGTTCTTAACCAAATAAAGTTGAAAAATAGTGCATCTCGTTGGCTTTTATTATAAGAATGGAGTTGGTAGATATTGCATATTTCCTAAATGAATACTACAGTTGTATTTATACTTAAACTTCTTTTATATTTTACGTTGATGTCAGTGTTGGAACTGGGTGTTCTTAAAGCTATAAAGCATACCCAAACTAACACCAGAGCAAAGATTTTTGAACACAGACAACTCATACAAATATACGAATATATATATATATATAATTATTGTGTTGTTTTGGGCATCCCTTTATGTAAACTTTGAAATAGATACACAAAGCACACAGCTCTAGGAGAGATCGCACACTTTGTAATCCGCTGTACATGAAATGCTTCATTTTTCCCTTGAGTCTAGTCAGAATATGACGTAACATGAAAGCTTAAAACAATTCACTATCAACTGTTACATAAACGTATAATGCACGAAACACATTTCTTGCTTCTTCACGCAGTCTGGCATTTCATAGAATTTCGTTTCAGCCTGCAGTAAGTAATGATATATTTAAAGAGGGCTTCTCATATTTGCTGCCTCGGCTAATGAATATTCCACGGGATACACAAGCATAGCTCGGTAATTAGCCAAAGTAAGGACTTCCCCTCAACCAAGGTGAGTCTATAAAATATTTGATGATATTGCACGGATCCGCGGAGCATTCTGGAGGGGACTGTAGGATACGTCTCTAAGTATATATAAGTAACATTACATATCTCGGTGGATTCTAGCTTAACAGGAGTGAACGAAAGAGGCCAGAAGGCCAGACACATGAAAGGAGAGTCTACTGAACTGAAGGCTCATATTCCGCTGGGTAGGCGGTACAAGGACATTTTTATCTTTTGCGGATTTGCGTATGATCTTGGATAGCTCAGTTATTTGAATATCTAAAGTTTTCATCGAAATAGGGGCAGGGAATTTTCCTTTGACAGCCGAAACCAGATACGGCATCGACTGTACACTGTATATGTTTGTGAACAAACTCTTAATTTTTTAAAGTTAACGAAAGAACAAATGTGAAGAATGTAGAAAACAAAGATACGTTTCCTCATAATTGTCATGTGACAAAACAAATTATGATTCATAAAAGTAATGAGACATTATAGAACTGTGAAAACTTCCATGAACACTGAGGCAGCAAGCTACCCAGAAACGTCGGTAAATAATTAGCAATATACCCAACTTCACGTCCCTGCAGGCTTGAATCTTTATTAACGCGGCTCTGAGAACCTCAAATATCACAGTCATAAATATAGGTGTCAGGAAAATAATGAAATAAATGGCTTCTTTGCTAGGAAGGAATGCCAGAGAATTGAATTCGGAAGCTGTTTTATTATCATAATCTGAAGGGTAGACCGCACCAGCGAATCCCTAAAGAAAGATGGATTATTTTTAATTCTTTTACCTTGAGGACCCCACGTGGCTATGATAACTAAATTCCTACTGGCTCTGGACTTTTCTAACCTTCTATTCATTAACCTGTGGCTCTTTCTCCGGAGATAGAACGTTCATAGCGTAAAACCGACCTCAGTCTTCTAGTATGGGGTTTTAGAATGCACAAAACTCATCTGAACTTCGCTTAAGGAATGACATTAGGCACATGGAAGATTCTGCAATTCTGGAAATTGCTGAGACCGGCCGACCGCTACCTCTCTTTTTTGACAGCTGTGTGGTTGAAGCTCTCGTTTCTGTTATTGTGTATTTACTTTGTAACTGTAGAGTGCAATAACGAACTTCTGAACAAACCATAGCCTAACGGCCGAACTTGCAAGAAAGTAAAGTGGGCGGTATTTTTTCGCCAGTGTAGCGACACTTTTTGTGCCACGAGTGACTTTGTGATCTCGTATGTCACTGTGCCTGGTGCTCGGTCATCCCACCTGACACACCAGAAGCACGTTGCTGTATGGCCTGGTGCTGTTGCTACATGCAACCTGGGAAGCGGTAAATGTCAGAACTGCGATATTACATGTATAAATCTCGATCAAATCACTAGATTCTGATAACCTTTAATCTAACTTCTTAGGACAGTTTGTTTGTGTATTTTCTTTCTATTTTTATTTATTTTCTGTTGCTTTAGGTTTCTTTTTTATGACTGAAATAAAGACGATTTTGGCTTGGGATTGTCGTGACCGTGATATTAGCTGCTTCATGGAACGTCAAGCCGTGTCATTCGGTAGATAAGTACAAACTCTTCGGAGAAACGTGCTGCTCTTTGTACGCCTAAACGTTGGTGTTTTCTTATCAAATCACATAGCTTCATATTCCAGAAGACACAAAATAATATTGGCAATAAGATTTAGCCGTAGCTGGAGCAGTGAAGGGTCCCCCATAAGGCTCCGAACCCAAGAACGGTAAGACGAACCCTCTGTATCGCCCCCTTCGTCCCCACCATCCGGCCCTTACACATTGCTGTTCTTCTTTCTGCGACCTCTAGCAGACTTTCAGAATGTCAAGCACGTACCGCTTTAAGGGAATGGGATTCACCGGCACTACAGCAGTGTCACTCTAAATGTGTTGTAGGCGTGCAACGTAATGTACGTGTAAAGGTGTATTCCAAAAAAGAATGAAGGAGGGAGAGAACAAAATGAACGGATGGTTATAAGGTTTCCATTATGTGTTACATTTTATGCACATTGCGAACAACGCAGTAGTTTAACGACTCGGAATGCCCGTTGGCTCTTTTCATTCTCTGACGAAAGGAGGCCGTTGTTATTATTGTACTTGTGGCTGTTCTCTCCCTCCTTCCTCCTAAAATGTATCCAGTTTGCGGACTGTCATGGAATTATTGACAACAAATTTATACCTTACAGTAATGGTGACTGAGGATAGTGATTTTATTTTTCCATTTATAAATGTCTCTTGTGATTTCCGTGTGTTGCCAGGTAGGGATCTCTGCGACGGGCTGATCACCCGTTCAGAGGAGTCCTGCCGAGTGTGATCTCGAAACCTCAACAACGAGGCGGCCTGGGCCCGAGTTGGGCTGTTGTCCCACGGGAAAAGAAATATATTTATGACATCATTTCTTGCCCGCGAATAATTAATTTTGGTACGTGTTTAGTTCTTAAAAATTGTATTACTATACATAGCTATATTAATATCAATCCATTTTGCAATTGATGCTCCCCCATTTGCACACGTCATATCAATGCCTTGAGAGTTTCATAATGCTTTTGCCGTATTGTCAAAATTTTGTCTTTATTTACATGTTCATGCGATATTTGCGTTTGTAAAACATAAGAGGCCAAGAGAGTCCAGACAACGGCCATGAATACAAACCTATAGTGTAGTGAAGTGACGTTAAATTCTATCTGCTGGCTGCGGGAAACACTAAGCACTTTCTGCTGACTGCCTTATCAAAGGCTGAACAAGCACGTACGTCAGCATGTCGATGCTCTCGTACCGGTGTTACTGGAGAATCAAATCACGTATTCTGTGTCGGTTAGTAAATTACTACCGACGTTTAAAAGGAGGGTCACGTGTTTCAAGGATTGTTCGACTTGAACTGCTTGACCCTGCAATGGAGCTCTACGAGCCTCCGAAACGTCCGTACCTACTTACCAGATGTTCAGCATAACTTCTTAGACGCACCGTATATTCGTAATTGCTGGTGTTTGTATTGATGTGTTATTTTGTTTCAAATGAATAGTTTAGATAGTGTCGAAAGTGTGTGAGTACAAATTTAATGATGCCATGGAAGGAGACGATCCACTGCGGCACTTTTGCAGATTCCAGGAAATTTATCACAACCTCATGAAGATAAAATGTAGCCCGGTCGTGATTCGAAACCGGATGGGACGGTGTAAATGTTCAGGTTTGCGAATTTTGGCTTTTTTTTATGCACAGTATTTCAAATTACGGAATACCAGCGGGGCTATGATGAATCAGCGTGAAAGTCAGCAGCGTTAAACGGTGTTTCAATTCTGACAACACTGGTGAGTTCCACAGTTTGATCCCCGAACCGTAACGTTTCCTCGTCAGTTTTCTTCCCCTTTATTTCCCCTCCATTATTTATAACCACGCGTTAAGCTACGCTAGTTACTAGCGCCTTGTGCTGTTTGAGAGATTAGAAAGTGCTGGAGGAGAGCACATGATTCGTATCTGCTCAAGTTCCTTATGCCGCGCCGCAGTAACCTCGTCCCTAGAGTCAGTCCCGACGACCCCTCCCTTTCACCATTTTTGTCCAGGTTATCTCGAGGCAGTCTACGACTTATCGTCCAAAGGGCCTGTTCTTGCGATAGAAAATATTCTCGGCCGATTTCGTTGCAAAATTGTGCTTAGTTGACTTGGGGGGGGGGGGGGGGGGCGGCCGGGTGTTTGCCCTGGCGTGGGGTTGTGTGGTGGGGTGGGGGGCTGGGTGGGGGTAGGCGGGTGGTTT
>Ga0131853_10025487_pt1 | contig 10658 bp, 6 predicted proteins | sample TergutLab28metaG_FD_92764 | JGI IMG/M metagenome (GOLD analysis project Ga0131853, IMG submission 92764) | Labiotermes labralis P1 segment gut microbial communities from Petit-Saut dam, French Guiana - Lab288 P1 (version 2) (version 2) | ecosystem: Host-associated > Arthropoda: Insects >... | reverse complement strand
GGACCCGTTGCGCTGACCACGTGACACCCCTCTATCCGCAAAAGTTGGCACTAACTTCGCCGACCGGCGGCGGCCGCTCTGTCGGTATAGTTTGCGTGCGGACTAAGGCCACGGAGTTTGTTTTATTATGCCACTAGCTTAAAGACAGTAACTGCTGTAGCATTAATACTAATAAACTTTTCCACACTTCTCACTGTAAAGTTTTCAGCCCCTGCAATGCTTGTCACTTATGCTGGAGTTCTCGGTTTGAATACCGACTGGACTACTTACCAGTTCCACTGCGTGAGTTCTAGACTTCTTAGATTTTGAGGCATATTCTGGTACTGTGTATTTAAATTGTGCACGACCTACTTTGTCATATACCTTCATAATATCATTTATGTTCATTTCCGTTAGAAACCACTAGTTTATAATATCTACATGTGACACTGTGCTGCTTTCTGTTACGCACTTTGTGCTATACACATGACTTAAAGCATTAACCCTTTCCACCTGCGTTATTAACATCAGAAATGGATCATGCTAGACGTTCTGCTGTTGTGTCAAGAGTTACAGTTAACCACTGTGACTTGTCAACAATAGAAATTTTAACTGTCCTGGACATACAAGTATACAAAAAGAAGAAACTTTCCTTCAATAATAAACCTACCTAGAATTTGTTGTCTAACTTATGAATGAACCAGAGCACTCTAAACTCTGCCTTCTAGATCACTGGACAGACAGACCTTTTGTTGCAAACTCCAGCACGACTGACGGATGAAATGACCAACCAAACCAGTCTGTATGCTTATATCGCATTTCTTTTCACACATAAATCCAATCCATTCTTCTTTCAAATCCTATCGTTTCCACACAGCCTGTATTCAATTCGATCTGGCTCAACGATTTAATCATCCATTCCCCTCAAGCTTCCATGACTGGAATTCCGAAGTCGAAGAGAAACAGAGAAACAAAAATAAAGACTTGAAGAAAAAGAAGCAGAATGTAGGATCTGTCTATACATCAAAAGGGGAGGGGTGGAGGGAGGGATTTAGTGAAGTTTTAGACTGGATTTTGAGGAGACAAACAAGCAAAGAATCATCTCTTGTATTTGCGATTCTGTGTATCGGTAGAGACGGGATTTGACAAAGTGGGATATTGGTCGGAATCCCTAAGGATCGGACCAGGCAGCAACACAGCGCGACGTCTGCAAGAAGTTGATGCTAGAATCGTCATGCCTGTGACAACAGTCAAAGATATGTGAGGTAACAAAGAGAGCACAAAAGACAGCTAACAACTTACAAACGAAGAATCAGATTTTGACAGTTCTAGAGTCACCTTAGGACGCTTTTTATTTTCATATATCAGACAGCGTTGAACGTTTGGATGATTACAAAAAGTTGATTAGAAAGTGATCATTATTTATTATAATATCATATCCAGCATCGGTCTGTAAGGATTGGAGACACACCACAGGACAACTAAATCTTGGGGACGGCATCCATAACCCGGCATCTCTCAGAAGCAAGGCAGAATTAGGGTAAAGTAAAAGAAAAACTCTTTCTGCTGTTAATTACCAAGCCATGAAGTTGTTAAGAGGGAATGGAGGAAACGATGTCGTCACTACTAGAGGTGAGTGGTCAGTCACTTGCCGGCCTCTTTACTTCCAGGGAAAAATCCACCATTATCTACAGGATGGGAGGCTCTGGAGTAGGTTTCGAAACAGTACAAGACCATCTGACGATTTTACAGGCAGCGAATTGCATACAGATATAAAATTTACAACAACACACTCTCAACAGTAACGATAATACATCAAATTTTGACGTTTTGCTGACCGTGCATCCCAGTATATTTATCTCAGTATTTAACCAACTTGATGCACAAAATTTGTTTCACAATAATTTTTATTTCATGCCTCTACATGTTTGTAAAAGTCTGTAAAAGTTTTCTTTCATGCCTTTACATGTTTCGAGGTCAAAATTCTCTGGTATCATCAGACCTATAGGTCTGATGATACTAGAGGCTGTGTAGTGCAATTTTGACCTCCTGATGATGAGCACATGTGCTCGAAACATGTACAGGCATGAAATAAAACTTATTGTGAAACAAATTTTGTGCATCAAGTTGGTTAAATACTGAGATAAAGATAATAAATCAGTTTTCGAATTATATGCATACATGCGATATAAACAGAACTACACGTTTCTGAATAAGAACAACACAAAAAATCTAAAATCTTCCAGTATATTTCTTCACGCTCCAATAACACGCCACTGAACAACGGAACTAACACATACAGGCCGTCTCTCCAAATCCTTGCAGCCTCCTTAATCTTGTCTTGTAAAAACATATTATAATTTATATATAAAAGAGGCAAATCAGTCCCATTACAGGCCCGAGGTGCCCAAAGGGTTCCAGGAAGTTACGGTTCCAAGATTACGTGACAACGGCACAGGATGACGGTAAGGTTGTCAGCCTTACGCACCGCCCGCCTTTACCCCCAAGAAATACTCCTGGTACTCATTTCTGTTAGAGGCTGAGTCGACACCAGGGCCATAGTGCGATCGGAAGGATTATGTCAATGAAAAATTCCAATGACACCATCTGGAATCGAGCCAATGACCTTCCGATTTGTAGCGCAGCACCTTAACAACTGTGCTATCGCGGTCCCCATAATTTATATATATTAACATCTTTTTCCATCTTTTTAAAACGAAAACAAGAATAAATTTTCTAACCTCTGCGTTATATTATTTATGAGGCTGCCTACGTCTTTATGTCACGCGTAATGTAACATTACAATGTAACATTACAATGTAACATTACAATGTAACATTACAATGTAACATTACAATGTAAGGTTCGAGATCTCAGATGCACGCAGCTGTAATTTTTGCTTCTTGTTTTCACAGTCAGCCTGGTGATGGCTACGTTTTAGCCGGAACGTGTAGCTGACTTCTTTTACAAACAAATATTTGTGTTTCAACTGAAGGTTCTGTAGGTTTACTTTAATTCTGAATTAAATGTTTCCAGGTGAGATAAGCACTTCTCACGGCAGGACATATTACCTTCTTCTGGAGTGTGACGCCGTGTAGCCTGTTAAGAGATACCAACAATTCAGAGAGACCTGTTGCCTCCATATTGGTTTTAGAATATGCATGCGACGGATTCTTTCGAAATGCCGGTTCCTATCAATCAGAACTAAATTATAACACAGTGATGTTGAAGATACTCTCCAGGCCACATCAGGGAACACAGCAGGGCCACATGTTTCACGGATCACGGCTTGCCACCACTGCTCCAGACGCTAAATGGTCTGTACCAGGATGTAAAGCACACGCACACCGAAGACACTTGGCCACACCGACTTTCCTCAGGAAGACCCCCAAGACGAGGGTGGTGATATGAAACGGATATTTTGACTAATGATCTTACTGCTGTCGGTTCCTTTGAAGAGACGTTCTCTCTGCTAATTAGTCGGCACAACTTAGACACCCGCTTCGTCCTCTCAGCGTTCCTGCCACACGCGAAACTGTGACGGAAATGACGTCAAGAACAAGAAGGATTTCTGTTTGATGCGATTTTTATTAATTTACTGCAGTTCGGGTTCAGACTCTGTAAGGAGTTTAAGAATAAAAGACCAACTTGATGTCACTTGCTATTTTATTTCACTTCTTATGTGCTCAACATGTTTCGTACATTAATATATCCATCATCAGGAGCTTGTGACTGTGCTGTTGGATTACCACATCTGTCATAACGACAGACGTGGTAATTCAACAGTTGTGTGCTGGAGATTTGGTGCGGCTGGGTTTGAGTAGTGTCCGTGTTGCAGGCTGAAGTGAGTTGTGCTTCAGCCTGCAACACGGATACTACTCAAACACAGCCGCACCAAACCTCCAACACACAACGAACCGAGAACATAACGACAGATGTGGTAATCCAACAGCACAGTCGCAAACTCCTGATGATGGATATATTAATGTCCGAAACATGTTGAGCACATAAGAAGTGAAATAAAATAGCAAGTGACATCAAGTTGGCCTTTTATTCTTCAACTGTTACAATGATGCATGGTCCAATAAACATAAGATTCTGCAAGGAGTGTTGACTAGAAATGGTTTACACGGCAAGAGTCCCATTCTATGCCAGCGATAATCACGCTGCTGCGAGTCGCATGATATTTACATCAAGCTTCGAGCAACTCCATTAATGGGGTGTATGTATATAAAGAGGGATATACACGGATATCGCAATAACGTAATCTTATTCTTAAAATAAGGAAAGATATTAGAAGTAACATTAATAAACAATAACAGTAAGGATCTTATTACACTGGTGGGGAAACCGGTGGGAAGGAGGCCACTGGGGAGACCTAGGCGTAGATGGGTGAATAATATTAGGATGGATCTCCAGGAGGTGGGATGTGGGTATATGGACTGGATTGGGCTGGCCCAGGATAGAGATAGGTGGCGGACGCTTGTTAGTGCGGTAATGAACCTTCGGGTTCCGTGAAATGCGGGGAATTTCTTGACTAGCTGCAAACCAGTTAGCTGCTCAAGAGGGACTCTGCACCTTGGAGTAAGTAAGTAAGTAAGTAAGTAAGTAAGTAAGTAAGTAAGTAAGGTTTTTATTAGAATTTGCTTGTTCTCCCCATATAAATTGATTGGGAAGTGTGAAGGGACTTCAGTCAGCCTTCTGACCGCGACTGGTTGTCTCCGCTTGCTTTTATAACCTCATTTCCTTATCAGTTTATGCTCCATCGCATTGACAAGAATACAACGCAAAAATATTTCCCGCAATTCACTCGATAATTTACAGATTAATGTAACATGAATTTGAGCACAAAAAGTACCTCGTTGTTTCATAAGGCTGAAGGCTTGAACCAATGTATCAAACAAAATGTGTGACTTTAGAAAGCATAGGTAAAAATTCTGTGATTCTGATGTGCTGCATGAAACGGATATTTTGGAGGGTCGTATTCTGTTCAATACGATACATATCGGGAGACTTAAACAAGCTCGGTTATAACGACCTCGGTTAGTGCGAAATCTCGGTTACAAAGTGATACATCCTTTGTTACTAACTAATTCTCCTTTTTACATTCTATGTTATCAACTAATTATCCATAAGACAAGTCTTTTTTTGCCTCGCTTAGTACGCCACACATTACAGCATGTACCTAGGATATAACGACATTGCCACTCATCTTTTCAAATACATGTGTGAAAGGCATGGGCTGTTTTGAGTATTCTATCATATCCTCATCTTTGAGAAGACAAGCTCTTTACACTTTCCGGCAGATACATTAATTCCGGGTCTGGAAAATGACAACAATAACAGTAATTCACTTTGTGCGTGAAGCTGCCCTCTGTTTTCTACTGCTGCAGTTAACAGCAGACTGGTAACATGATAACAAGGATACAGTCACGAATTAAAGGACGCTTTTGAGCATCGAGGAAAAAGTTAAAGTGATTAGAGAAATAGAAAATGAAAAAAAAAAAAAAAGAAGATGCAATGCGTCGGGAATTTGGTGTAGTAAATTTTACTATCCAAACGATTTGGAAAACAACAACACAATTATTAGTAATTTTTGACGTTCTGCTGACCGTGCATCTCAGTATATTTATCTCAGTATTTAACCAAATTGATGCACAAAATTTGTTTCACAATAAGTTTTTATTTCATGCCTCTACATGTTTCGAGCACATGTGCTCGAAACATGTTGAGGCATGAAATAAAAACTGATTTAAAACAAATTTCGTGTATCAAGTTGGTTAAATACTGAGATAAACAACTATAAGTAAGTTTGAACGATTGGATCAAGAAGACAGTGAATGCTTTAAGATTGAATGAAGTGACGTCAATGAGGTGCTGCTTAAGTGGTTCAAGGAAGGGAGAAATGACACTGTACCAGTGAACAGCCCTCTTCCCAGAATAACTTCCGTTCTTTCCAAATATTACTTTGAAGTCAATGTATTTTTAAGCCTAAGCCGGTACGGAGATGCACAATTATATGAGGGTAAATTCTATTACTTATAAATATTAATTGTAACTTAAATTTGATGTAGATCGCAGCGATAATATTACGTAGTGTGCGTGCAGGACTGTAGTTTGTTTTGAAATATTTTTCCTTCAGCTTTACGATAAGCCTCAGTTAGAACGACACCCGTTTATAACGACACCCGTTAATACGACACCCGTTTATAACGACACCCGTTAATACGACACCCGTTTATAACGACACCCGTTTATAACGACACCCGTTAATACGACACCCGTTTATAACGACACCCGTTTATAACGACACCCGTTAATACGACACCCGTTTATAACGACACTCGTTTATAACGACACAATTTATTTGTTCCCTTGAATGACGTTATAACCAAGTTGGACTGTATATATAAATGAATAAATCTACATGCGCTATTCGGCATAACACGAAAGCTAAGTGGGTAAGGAATGGGAAGGAAAGTACCTCGGCCTAATTTCAATTAGGAAAACATCCTGGAACTTAATAGGGTAGAAGGGAAAATAACACAAAATTTTTTAAAATTGTAGGTACATCGGACGAGTAGCCAAGACTCAAGCAGGGCGAATCTTGAATGGAGACGTAAGGAGTGCCGCTGCACTAACCTGCTCGATGTTTACTGGTTTGGAATACAGAAACGTTACAGGTGTTATTTAAATCTTGACCCACACACTGGTATTTTTACAAATAATAAGGTTTATTCTACTGGGATACGCATGGCACTGCACTATGGCCTTAGTTCAACAAACAGCATATCAACAATATCAATACAGTAGAAATCCACTCATCCGGACGCTGGTTATCCGCTTTGACAGTTATCCGGGTCGGTTTGGTCTTTCGGGTAAATCTGTCGAGAATTCTATATAACCAACTTGCCTTGAAATTACCGGTTATTGGATCAAGTACAGTACAGGGTTATGGTTTCTAGAACTTCAAATCAGTTGTGATCGATAGGTTTAGACACAGGTACGTACCGGGGTGCTGATAAGTCCTTAGCCCGATCAGGAATGAAACAAACTGCGCCTGTCAAATGTGATGAGCAGAGGAATGCATTGATTTGGCTAGGGTAGAGACAGGTGGTGGACTGTTGTGAATGTGGTAATGAACCCCCGACGTCCATAAAATGTGGGGAATGTAGACTGTTTCCTTCCTGGTCGGGCTAAGGACTTATCAGCACCCCTGTACTGTAAAAGTAAAAGCCGAACTTCAAAATGCCGATGTAGCCTATCAAAAAAAATCAAATTAACAGGATTTTCTGCGTATCCAGATGGCCCGCCGTCCCAATTAATTCGGAAACGTGGAGTTCCGCTGTACTTAAATTGCTTATGGTCTGGTTTGAAAAGCTTACACCTATAAAGGTTGTCAAATTTTTTTTCAATGCAACCCTCGGGTTTATCACTATCGGAGATTCGGCGTCTGTAGAGAGGTACAGGAGAGCAGTGCTAGTGCCTGGCCTCCTCCACAACTTTCTCGAATTGTTGCACTTCACTCACCGGCCAACTTTCCTACATTTCTATCAGTCGTATAACCATTTTGTTTACAGAAATTTTGGTAATGGTAATTAAGTCCTACGTTTCGCTAGTGACTAGCGCTTTGGGCTAGTCGATATAGGCCATAGACGGCTAGAGGGAAGTGTAAAGGTACATAGATATACAGAACTATAATTTTGCCTGTTGTTTTGTATGGGTTTGAAACTTGGTCGCTCACATTGATTGAGGAACGTAGGCTGAGGATGTTTGAGAATAGGATGTTGAGGGGAATATTTGGACCTAAGAAGGACGAGTTAACAGGGGAGTGGAGAAAACTACATAATGAGGAGCTTAATGCTCTGGACTCATCACTCGATAATGTTCGGGTGATAAAATCGAAAAAATGAGATGGGCGGGGCATGTAGCGCGTATGGGGGAGAGGATAGGTGTATGCTTAACTTTGGGGGGGAAACCTGAGGGAAAGAGACCACATGGGAGACCCAGGCGTAGATGGGAAGATGACATTAAGATGGATATTCAGCGAGTGGAATGTTGGGGTGTGGACTGGATCGAGCTGGCTCAGGATAGGGACAGGTGAAAGCGGTAATGAACCTTCGGGTTCCATAAAATACGGGGAATTTCTTGACTAGCTGAAAACCGGTTAGCTTCTCAAGGACTCTGCTACATGGAGTAAGTAAGTAAGGAAGTAAGTAAGTACGGAAGTAAGTAAGTAAGTAAGTAAGTAAGCAAGCAAGCAAGTAAGTAAGTAAACAAGTAAGTAAGTAAGCAAGTAAGTAAGTAAACAAGGAAGTAAGTAAGTAAATAAGTAAGTAAGTAAGTAAGTAAGAGAGAATGATGCAAACCACGAGGGCAGTCATCCGCACAATAATACGACTCGCCATTGACACGTCAGATGGGAACAAACAAACAAACAAATGTATCCCACAGCTGATTAGCTCTCCAGTCACGTACACACGAACGCAATGAGGGAAACGGAGTGGCGCAGCTGGTTAAGGCACCGTGCTACAAGCCAGAAGCTCCCGGTTTTGATTCCCGATGATGTCATTGGTATTTTTAATGGACACATTCCTTCCGGCCGCACTATAGCCCTGGGGTCGACACCGTACCAGGGGTAAAGGCGGCCGGTGCTGACAGCCTTATAACCTTCATGTACCGATTGTCATGAAATCTGGAAGCCTCAAACTCCTAGAACCATCAGGACCTGTCGTGGCCATGTACAGGGAATGCTCTACTTCTGTACGAACAAAACACACTTTCCATACAACCAGTTCAGTTCAATAAAATCCCCCAGACTTATAATGGCTGACAATTTTACATTATCAACAGTTACAAAGAATTTCGAGAAGAATCCATAAAGCCTAATTTCTTGTCCCAGTTTTTTTTTTGTTTATGCGAAGAACATATAAACGTATTATATATTATATAAACTTCAAATTTATCTGATATAACCACAAGCTTCCGCAACAATGACATTTTTGAAACTGTTAAACGCAGAAATAATCCATGTTCGGTAGGTTAGCTACGTTTGCAGTCTATTATTGTCCCCAATTTCATTGGCCTAGTTCCAATTATCTCCTTCATACCAAAAGCCACACAAAACTTTTAAAATCTTCTCATAAAAACACCACGCGGTTATTTCAACAGTTACCAAAATAACTTACTTTACTTCTAGCAAAATCCTGTATTTTCCTAAGATCTAAAATTATATCAGAACGCTAAGTTAATTGCATAGCACAAGTTCTTACGTGCGCCATATTGTTACTGATGTCTGTAAGAATTTAAAACTTATGTCTTTAGGATGGCATCCACTAACGTAACATTGATATCAACTATAAATCTTATTGCAGCACCGTGCATTTTTTTTTGCAGAATCACTTCAATCCATTAACCAATGAATGCACATATAATTTCACATAAAACACTTTTAAAACACTCCGATGATCTGACAAGATCGAAACATGTCGGAGTGTTTTAAAATATTTTAAAAGTGTTTTATGTGAAATTATATGTGCATTCGTTGGTTAATGGATTGAAGTGATTGATACCAACATTTGTAAATATCTTCATTAGTTCACGTTTCAAAAGAGGAAATTCGCACAGACTTTGCTCTGGTCTTACGGACAAACAGTTCTTCTCAAATTAAGAACGTAAAGTGAAGTAAAAATAATTCTTAAACAAATGGAGCAGGAGGAATTAAGGAGGACAGGAAAACTCTAGCGTTCTCCTGTGTAAAAGCAAAGCAATGAATCCCGTTAGAGGCGTGGAGTGGCTCAGAGGGTTCCAGGAATTTAAGGTTCCCAGATTACATGACAACGGCACAGGTTGGTAGTAAGGTTGTCAGCCTTACGCACCGGCCGCCTTTACCTCCAAGAAATACTCCTGTTACTCATTTCTGTTAGAGGCTGAGTCGATCCCAGGACCATAGTGCGATCGGAAGGATTTTATGCCAATGAAAAATTCCAGTGACACCGGCTGGGATCGAACCAGCGACTTTCCGATTTGTAGCACACCACCTTAACCACTGTGCTACAGCGTTCACTCACTGTGTAACAGGCAATAAACATACATGGATTCGGTGAAAGACGAGGAACCGAATTACTTGTCTAGCTAATCTGTCACTGAATCTTCAAAAAGGACTCTACCCCATGCAGTTAAAGGGAAATTTTTAGGCTTGTCAAAGAAAAGAACAGTAATTTATCAACGTCCTACCTGTATGGTGGTCCTCTCTCTTGCGTTTCGTGATGCTGTTACCATTGGGGTCAGCCTGCTGCTGTTGCTGTTGTGGAATGCCAAGGATACCGTTGATGCTGTAAGCACCAGGACGCTGGGGGTCGTGGTGGCCCCCCGGGTGGTGTTGCTGCGCCTGTACCGAAGACGCTGGTGCGTGGGTGATGACGGACACAGAGCCAGCTTGCTGCTGCTGCTGCTGCTGCTGCGTAGTGCCTCCTCCGGACTGCTGCTGTTGCTGCTGGTGATGAACATGCTTCGCCTTTTCCGCCGCCTTATTCCGGACGATCCTGCAACACATCATTTGCCGAGACGTAATGTCAGTTATGGGGCCCTCGCGTCTCAGGGTGACTGCAAATTAGATGAAAACTAACTACATTGCTTTCTGCGTGTGTGTGGTGTGTGTGTGTGTGTGTGTGTGTGTG
>Ga0131853_10025486_pt1 | contig 10658 bp, 6 predicted proteins | sample TergutLab28metaG_FD_92764 | JGI IMG/M metagenome (GOLD analysis project Ga0131853, IMG submission 92764) | Labiotermes labralis P1 segment gut microbial communities from Petit-Saut dam, French Guiana - Lab288 P1 (version 2) (version 2) | ecosystem: Host-associated > Arthropoda: Insects >... | reverse complement strand
GAAGACAGTTTCTGTGCTGTTGTGCAGCTGAACATGTAGCAGCAGCGTCTGTGTAATTACTGTAAGTACAGTTCAGTTGCAGACTACAGTTTGTGCTGTGAATATGCTGTGCGGCAAGACACTGAACATGACAGACACTGTGCCTCTTTGTGAGCAGCAGTCGGAAGCAATATACATTCACTGTGTGAATATTTGGGTGATTTCGGGAAAAAAGCTACAAATATGCCTTTTCGTGTCTTCGTTTATTTCTTTCCGTTCGTCTTCACGTAACAACTAGAATCGCTGAACGCATTTTCATGAAATTAGATATTTCTAGTCTTTGTTAAAATTTATCTTATCACTCCAGTTTTGTTTCAAATCTAACACGAAAGCCGAAAAAATACATACACAGCTACATACATTTCGCTGACCTTCAGATTTGAACATACTAACAGTTTAAGCAAACAAATTATTACAAATGTAGTTACACCAAAAATGAAAGTCACATATTAAGACCAATTCACTTCCCGCCAAACTTTCGATCCTACAGAATAGTGCTACAGAATGCAACTGAATTTCTATGCTGTTCGTACATATGGTGATTTTTAATGAACCGAATGCTTATGTGAGTTCCCTTTGTAAAACGATTAAGTAGTTTAGAGTTAAGCTTATTTTGTGTGTACGGGAAAGAATAACGACATATAAAAAATGAGATAAAAAAACGTGTGTCCTTCGCTACATGATTTGTGTTGCAGTTGCATTTATGCATTGTAAAATTAAGCACGTGTAACATAGAACAATACAAAAATCAAAATAGAAATTACATATATTTTTATGGTTGTAGAAGTTTCGTGGCCCCAAAACACACTGCATTCAAGCTACAATATAACTGCCCACCTGCTGTGCAGTAACTTCCAAATAATGTTTACTGTAAAACACTGCATTCAAGGCACAACAACACAGCCCACTTGCTGTGCAGTATCTTGCACATAATTTTCACTGTAACACACTCCATTCAATCCAGAGTAATACAGTCCACCTGCTGTGCAGTAGCTTCCACATAAAGTTCACTGTAACACACTACTCAATCCACAGTAACACAGTCCACCTGCTGTGCAGTACCTTCCACATAAAGTTCACTGTAACACGCTCCATTCAATCCACAGTAACACGGTCCACCAGCTGTGCAGTTACTTCCACATAATGTTTATTGTAAGTCACTCCATTCAATCCTTAGTACTACTGTCCACTTGCTGTGCAGTACCATCCACATAATATTCACTGTAACATACTCCATTCAAGCAAGAATGCAAATGTCCACTTGCTGTGAGTACCTTCCACATAAAGTTCAGGTAACACGCTACATTCAATCCACAATAACACACTCCACCTGCTGTGCAGTACCTTCCAATTAAAGTTCACTGTAAAACACTCCATTCAAGCAACAGTACTACGGTCCTCCTGCTGTGCAGTATGTTCCACGTAATGTTCACTGTAACACATTCCATTCAAGACAAAAAAACACTGTCCACCTGCTGTGCAGTATCTTCCACATTATGTACACTGTAACACGCTCCATTCAATTCACAGTAACACCGTCCAACTGCTGAGCAGTATTTTCAAAATAATGTTCACTGTAAAACACTTCATTCAAACTACAATACCACAGTCCAACTGCTGTGCAATACTTTCCACATATAATTCACTGTAACACACTCCATTAAATACACGGTAAAACAGTCCACCTGCTATGCAGTAACTTCAACATAATGTTAACTCTTACAAATTCTATTCAATCCATAGTAAAACTGTTCACTTGCTGTGCAGTACTTTCAAAATTAAGTTCACTGTAACACACTCCATTCAATCTACAGTAATACTGCCCACCTGCTGTGCAGTAACTTCCACATACTGTTCACTGTAAAACAACACATTCAGAACACAATAACACTGTCCACCTGCTGTGCAGTACTTTCCATATAATGTACACCATAACACGCTCCATTCAATCCAAACTAACACAACCCACCTGCTGTGCAGTACCTTCCACATATTGTTCACTCCAAAACACTCCATTCAAAACACAAAACCACTGCCCACCCGCTGTGAGGTATCTTCCACATACTGTTCACTGAAACACACTACATTCAAATCACAATAAAACGTTCCACCTCTTGTGCAGTACATTCCACTTAATGTTCACTGTAACTCACTACATTCAAGCCACAAGACCACTGTCCACCTGCGTTGCAGTATCTTCAAAATACTGTTCACTGTAACACACTACATTCAACCCACAATACCACTGTCCACAAGCTTCGGAGTACCTTAAACATACACTTCACAGTGAAACACACCATTCAACCCACAATACTACTGTCCACCTGATTTGCAGTATCTTCCACATACTGTTAACCGTAACACACTCCATTCAAGCCACAATACCACTGTCCATCTGCTGTGCAGTATTTTCCACATACTGTTCACTGTAACACACTCCATTCAACCCAAAATACTACTGTCCACCTGCTTTGCAGTACTTTTCACATACACTTCATAATAACTAACTCCATTCAACCCACAATATCACTGACCAACTGCTGTGCAGTACTTTCCACATATTCTTCACTGTAACACAACACTTTAAACCCAAAATCCTACTGTCCACTTGCAGTTCAATAAATTCCACATAATGTTCACTTTAACGCACTAAATTCACACAACACCAACGTCCATTTGATGTGAGGGGCTTCCATATAATATTCAATGTAACACACTCCGTTCAACCCACAATACCACTGTCCACCTGTTGTGCAGTAACTTCCTCGTAATGTTCGCTGTAACACACTACATTCTACACACAATACCATAGTTCACTATAACACACTTAATTCAAACTACAATACCACTGTCCACCAGCTTTGCAATAACTACCACATACTGTTAATTGTAAGACGCTACATTCAACCCACAATACAACTCTACACCTGCAGTGCAGTAACTTCCACGTACTGTTCACTGTAACACACTACATTTAACCCACAATACCACTGTACACCTGCAGTGAAGTAACTTCCACATACTGTTCACTGTAACACACTACATTCAACCCACAATACCACCGTCAAATTGCTGTGAGTGTCTTTCACATAATGATCACTGTAACACACTACATTCAACACACAATACCACCGTCCAATTGCTGTGAGTGCCTTCCACATACTGTTCAATGTAAAACACTACATTCAACCCACAATAACACCGTCCCTTTGCTGTGAGTGCCTACCACATACCTTTCACTGCAACACACTCCATTCAACCACAATACCACAGTTCACTTGAGAGTGCGTTCCACATAATGTTCACAATGACACACTACATTCAAATCACAATACTTCTGTTCACCTGCAGTGCAGTAACTTCCATAAACTGTGCACCGAATCACACCTCATTCAAGCCACAATACCACTATCCACCTCCTTTGAAGTAAATTCCATTTAATGTTCACTGTAACACACTCCATTCAACCCAAAGTACCACTGTCCACGTGCTGTGCAGTACCTTCCATATAATGTTAACTGTAACACATTCCATTCAAACCACAAATAAACTGTCCACCTGCTGTGCAGTACGTTCCATATAAAGTTAACTGTTATACATTCCATTCAAGCCACAATATTACTGTCCACCTGCTGTGCAGTATCTTCCACATAATGTTCACTGTAACACACTTAATTCATACTAAAGTACCACTGTCCAACTGCTGTGAAGTACCTAACATATAATGTTCTCTGTAGCACACTCCATTCATCCCACAATAGAACTGTCCACTTGCTGTGCATTAATTTCCATATAATGTTCACTGTATCACACCCCATTCATCCCACAATACAACAGTCAAGCTGCTGTGCATTACCTTCCACATAATATTCACTGTAATACACTCCATTCAACCCACAATAACACTGTTCACCTGCTGTGCATTTACTTCCACATACTGTTCACTGTAACACACTACATTCAAGCCACAATACTACTGTCTACCTGCTTTGCAGTACATTCCACATAATGTTCACTGTAACACACTACATACAACCCGCAATACCACTGTCCACCTGCTGTGCAGTACCTAACACATTATGTTCACTGTAACACATTCCATTCAACCCACAATACCACTGTCCCACCTGCAGTGCAGTACAATCCACATACTCTTCACTGTAACACACTACATTCAAACCACAAACCAACTGTTCACCTGCTTTAAAATAACTTCCACATACTGTTCAATGTAACACACACCATTCAACTCACAATACCACTGTCCACTTGCTGTGCATTACCTTCCACATACTGTTCACTGTAACACACTCCATTGAACCCAAAAATACAACTTTACACCTTCTGTGCAGAACGTTCCACATACTGTTCACTCTAAACTACATTCAACCCACAATAACACCGTCCACTTGCTGTGAGTGCCTTTCACATTATGATCACTGTAACACACTACATTAAACCCGCAATACCAATTTCCAATTCCTGTGAGTGCCTTCCACATACTGTAAACTGTAAGACACTTCATTCAAACCACAATACCACTGTCCATTTTTTGTGAGTGCCTTACACGTACTGTTCACTGTAACACACTACATTCAACCCACAATAACACCGTCCTCTTGCTGTGAGTGCCTACCTCATACTGTTCAATGTAACACACTCCATTCAACACACAATACCTCTGTCCACTTGCTGTGATTGCGTTCCACATAATGTTCACTGTAACACACTACATTCAACCCACAATACCTCTCTTCACCGGCAGTGCGGTAACTTCCATATACTGTTCACCGTAACACACCTCATTCAAGCCACAATACCACTATTCACCTGCTTTAAAGTACCTTCCACATAATGTTCACTGTAACACACTCAATTCAACCCACAATACAACACTCCACCTGCTTTTAAGTACCATTCATATAATGTTCACTGTAACACACTCCATTCAACTCACAGTACTACTGTCCACCTGCTGTGCATTACCTACCATATATTGTTAACTGTAACACATTCCATTCAACCCACAATTCCACTCACCACCTGCTGTGCAGAAACTTCCATTTAAAGTTCACTGTAACACACTCCATTTAACCCACTGTACAACTGTCGAACTGCTGTGCAGTACCTCCCATATAATGTTCAATGTAACACAATCCATTCATCCCACAATAGCACTGTCCACCTGCTGTGAATTAAATTCCACATAATGTTGAATGTATCACACTCCATTCAACCCAAAGTAAAACTGTCCACCTTCTGTGCAGTACCTTCCATATAATGTTCACTGTTTCACATTCCATTCAAGCCACAAATACACTGTATACCTCCTGTGAAGTACGTTCCATATAATGTTCAATGTTACACATTCCATTCAAGCCACAATATTACTGTCCACCTGCTTTGCAGTACTTTCAACATACTGTTCACTTTAACAAACACCATTCATCCCACAATAGCACTCTCCACTTGTTGTGCATTACCTTTCATATAATGTTCACTGTATCACACCCCATTCACCCCACTGTACCACTGTCCACCTGCTTTGCCGTACCCTCCACATAATGGTCACTGTAACTCACACGATTCAACTAACACTACAACTGTCCACTTTCTGTGCAGTACTTTACACATAATGTTCACTGTAGCACACTCCATTCATCCCACAATTCCACAGTCCAACTGCTGTGCATTAACTTCCAATTAATGTTAACTGTAAGACACTACATTAAACCCACAATAACACTGTCCGCCTGCTGTGCAGTGCCTTCCATATATTGTTCACTGTAACACATTCCATTCTACACACAATACCACTGTCCACATGCTGTGTAGTATCTAACATATAATGTTCACTTTGGCACACTTCATTCATCCCAAAATACTACTGTCCACCTCCTGTGCAGTACATTCCACATTCTGTTCACTGTAACACACTCCATTCAACCCAAAATACCACCGTCCACTAGCTGTGCAGTACCTTCCACATACTTTTCACTCTAACACACTATATTCAACCCACAATAACACCGTCCACTTGCTGTGAGTTACTTTCACGTAATGATCAATGTAACACACAACATTCAACCCACAATACCACCGTCCTCTTGCTGTGAGTACCTTTCACATAATGATTACTGTAACACACTACATTCAACCCACAATACCACTCTCCACTTTCTGTGAGTGCCTTCCTCAAACTGTTCACTGTAACACACAACATTCAACCTACAATTCCACCGTCCCCTTGCTTTGAGTGCCTACCACATACTGTTCAATGTAACACACTCCATTCAACACACAATACCACTGTGCACTTGCTGTAAGAGCGTTCCTCATAATGTTCACTGTAACACACTTAATTCAACCCACAATACTACTCTTCACCGTGAGTGCAATAACTTCCATATACTGTTCACCGTAACACACCTCATTCAAACCACAATACCACTATCCACCTGTTTTGCACTACCTTCCACATAATGTTCACTGTAACAAACTGCATTCAACACACAATACCACTCTCTACCTGCTGTACAGTACCATCCACAAAATGATCACTGAAATACTTTGCATTCAACTCACAGTACGACTGTCCACATGCTGTGCATTACCTTCCATATAATGTTCACTGTAACACATTCCAATCAAACCACAATACCACTCTCCACCTGCTGCGCAGTACCTTCCTTATAATGTTCACTGTAACACACTCCATTCAACCCACAGTACCACTGTCCACGTGCTGTGCAGTACCTTCCATATAATGTTCCCTGTAACACATTCCATTCAAGCCACAATGCCACTGTCCGCCTGATGTGCAGTATATTCCATATAAATTTCACTGTAACACATTCCATTCAAGCCACAATACTACTGTCCACCTGCTGTGCAGTACATTTCACATACTGTTTACTGTAACACACTCCACTCATCCCACAATAGCACAGTCCACCTGCTGTGCATTACCTCCCGCATAATATTCACTCTATCACACTCCATTCAAAGAACAGTAAAACTGTCCACCTGCTGTGCAGTACGTTCCACATAATTTTCACTGTAACACACACCATTCAACTCAGAATACCACTGTCCACCTGCTGTGCAGTACCTAACATATAATGTTCACTGTAGCACACTTAATTCATCCCACATTACCACAGTCCACATGCTGTGCACTACTTTCCACATAATGTTCACTGAAACACAGTCCATTCTATCAACAATACAACTGTCCACCTGCTGTGCAGTACCTTCCACATACTGTTCACTGTAACACACTCCATTCAACTCACAATATCACTGTCCACCTGCTGTGAAGTACCTTCCTTATAATGTTCACTGTAACACTTTCTATTCAAGTCACAAATACACTGTCCACCTGATGTGCAGTACTTTCCATATAAAGTTCACTGTAACACATCCCATTCAAGCCACAATTCTACTGTCTACATGCTGTGCAGGACCTAACATATAATGTTCACTCTGGCACACACCATTAATCGCACAATACCACTGTCCACAGGCTGAGCAGCAACTAACAAATATTGTTCACTGTAGCACACTCCATTAATCACTCAATACAATTCTCCATCTGCTGTGCAGTAACTTCAACATAATGTTCACTGTAACACACTACATTCAACCCACAACACCACTGCCCAATTGCTGTGCATTATCTAACGCATATTGTTCACTGTAAAACATTCCATTAGACTCACAATACCACTGTCCACCATCTGTGCAGTACTTTCCACATACTGTTCAATGTATCACACTCCATTCAACCTAAAGTACCACTGTCCTCCTGCTGTGCGGGTACCTTCCATATAATGTACACTGTAACATATTCCATTCTAGCCACAAATACACTGTCCACCTGCTGTGCAGTAACTTCCATATAAAGTTAACTGTAACACATTCCATTCAAGCCACAATACAACTATATACCTGCTGTGCAGTACCTAACACATAATTTTCACTGTAGCACATTCCATTCATCCCACAATAGCACTGTCCACCTGCTGTGCATTACCTTTCAAATAATGTTCACTGTAACACACTCCATTCAAAACACAATACAAATGTCCATCTGCTGTGCGCTACCTAACACATAAAGTTAACTGTAGCACACTCCATTCATGCCACAACACCACAGTCCTACTGCTGTGTATTACATTACACTTAATGTTCACTGTAACACACTCCAATCAAATCTCAATACTACTGTCCACCTGCTGAGCAGTACCATCCACTTACTGTTCACTGTAACACACTAATTTCAAACCACAATAATACTGTCCTCCTGCTTTGCAGTAACTTCCACATACTTTTCACTCTAACACACTACATACAACCCACAATACAACTGTCCAACTGCTGTGCAGTACCTTCCACATACTGTTAACTGTAAGACACTATATTAATCCCACAATACCATTCTCCACCTGCTGTGCAGTACATTCCACATATTGTTCACTGTAACACACTACATTCAACCCACAAGGCAACTGTCCACCTGCTTTGAAATAACTTCCACATACTGTTCACTGTAACATACTCCATTTAACCCAAAATACAACTGTCCACCTGCTGTGCTCTACCTTCCACATAGTGTTCACTCTAACACACTACAATCAACCCACAATAACACAGTCCATTTGCTGTGAGTTCCTTTCCCATAATTTACACTGTAACACAAATCATTCAACCCACAATATCACTGTCCACTTACTGTGAGTATCTTACGCATACTGTTCCCCGTAACACACACCATTCAACTCACAATACCACTCTCCACCTGCTGTGCAGTACCTTCCACATACTGTTCACTGTAACACACTACATTCAACTCAAAATAACACCGTCCCCTTGCTGTGAGTGCCTACCACATATTGTTCACTGTAACACACTCCATTCAGCACACAATAAAACTGTCCAATTGTTGTGATTGCGTTCCACATAATATTCACTGTAACACACTACATTCAACCCACAATAACACTCTTCACCGGCAGTGCAGTAACTTCCATATTCTGTTCACCATAACACAACCCATTCAAGCCATAATACAACCATCCACCTTCTTTGCAGTACCATCCACATAATGTTCACTGTAACACACTCCATTCAACTCACAGTACTACTGACCACCTGCTGTGCATTACCTTCCATATAATGTTAACTGTAACACATTCCATTCAACCCACAATACCACTATCCACCTGCTGTGCAGTACCTTCCTTATAATTTTCACTGTATGACACTCCATTCAACCCAGAGTACCACTGTCCACCTGCTTTGCAGTAACTTCCATATAATGTTCACTGTAACACATTCCATTGAAGCCTCAATGCCACTGTCCACCTGCTGAGCAGTAACTTCTATATAAAGTTCACTGTAACACATTCCATTCAAGCCACAATACTACTGTCCACCTGCTGTGCAGTACCTTCCACATAATGTTCACTGTAACACACACCATTCTTCCCACAATAGCACTGTCCACCTGCTGTTTTTTACCATTCACATAATATTCACTGTATCACACTCCATTCAACTAACAGTACCACTGTCCACCTGCTGTGCAGTAATTTCCACATAATGTTCACTGTAACACCCACCATTCAACTCACAAAACCACTGTCCACCTGCTGTGCAGTACCTAACACATAATGTTCAAAGTAGCACACTCCATTCATCCCACAATACAACATTCCACATGCTGTGCGTTACCTTCCACATATTGTTCACTGTAACACAGTCCATTCAACCCACAATACTAATGTCCACCTGCTGTGCAGTACATTCCACATACTGTTCATTGTAACACTCTATATTCAAGCCACAATATTACTTTCCACCTGCTGTGCAGAATCTTCCACATACTGTTCACTCTAAAACACTATATTCAACCCACAATACCACTGTCCAACTGCTGTGCAGTACCTAACACATAATGTTCACTGTAGCACACACCATTAATCACACAATAATACTGTCCACCTGCTGTGCAGTACCTAACAAATATATATCACTGTAGCACACTCAATTAAAACCACAATACCACTGTCCACCTGCTGTGAGGTACCTATCATATATTGTTCACTGTAGCACACCCCACTAATCCCACAATGCCACTGTCCACCTGCTGTGCAGTTCCTGACAAATAATGATCATTGTAACACAATCCATTAACCCCTTAATACCACTCTCCACCTGCTCTGCAGTACCTAAGACATAATGTTCACTGTGGCACTCTCATTAATCCCACAATACCACTGTCCACCTGCTGTGCAATAACTTCCACATACTGTTCACTGTAACACACTCCATTCAACCCACAATACCACTGTCCACCTGCTGTGCAGTACCTTCCACATAATGTTCACTGTAACACACTACATTCAACCCACAATACATCTGTCCACCTGCTGTGCAGTAAGTTCCACATAATGTTCACTGTAACACACTACATTAAACCCACAATACCACTGTCCACCTGCTGTGCAGTAACTTCCACATACTGTTCACTGTAACACACTGCATTCAACCCACAATACAACTGTCCACCTGCTTTGCAGTACCTTCTACATACTGTTCACTGTAGCACACTACAT
>Ga0131853_10025485_pt1 | contig 10658 bp, 5 predicted proteins | sample TergutLab28metaG_FD_92764 | JGI IMG/M metagenome (GOLD analysis project Ga0131853, IMG submission 92764) | Labiotermes labralis P1 segment gut microbial communities from Petit-Saut dam, French Guiana - Lab288 P1 (version 2) (version 2) | ecosystem: Host-associated > Arthropoda: Insects >... | reverse complement strand
TTCCTAATTGCGACTGCCAAAGGCATGATTAAACGCACGCCACTTGCTGATTTTGAAGTAACGAGGTTTTCGAAAAAGTTAATGGCTATGAATTTGGTAGATGGTGATTTAGTCGTGAATGTCGAGAAAATAGAAGCCATTCATGATGAGACTGAGGTAACTGTGGTGACGACTAAGGGCATGGTGCTCAAATATCAGAAACTTGAAATTCCAACGGCCGGAACAAAGGCTAAAGGTGTTAAAGCAATGACTTTGAATGTGGGAGATGAAGTTGTAAAAGCTATCATCACAATGCCTCACACCGAGATTCATCTTGTACTTGATAATGAAAAGTTAAAGAAAATTAAGAAAAATGGTATTGAGCTAACTAAGCGTGCAAGAAAAGGGACATCCATGTTGCCGTCAACCAGATGTGCAGTAGATGCTTACGCTTTACACGACAGTATTGACGATGAAATAATGGAAGAGGACCAAACAGGTCAAATGAGTTTATTATAGGAGGTCAACAACATGGAACAATATGCATTTAGCGAAAATTTAGAAGAAAACTACAAATTGATGGTACAGACAGTTAAAGCATTTATCACCGGGGAACCTAATGTTATCGCAAATTTATCAAACACATCAGCCATTATCAATGAATATGTAACAGACATTAACTGGGCAGGATTTTATTTAATGGAAGATGGCGAATTGGTGCTCGGGCCATTCCAAGGGAAGCCAGCTTGCATTAGAATACCAGTGGGTAAAGGCGTTTGTGGCACGACCGTAGCCCGTAAGGAAACCATTGTTGTTGAAGACGTTCATGCGTTTCCTGGACATATTGCCTGTGATGCAGCATCAAATTCTGAAATTGTTATCCCAATTATGAAAAACGGTGAAGTGTTTGGCGTTCTTGATATCGACAGCCCAAAATTCAAACGCTTTGGCGATTTAGAAAAAAAATATTTAGAAGAAGTGGTAGCGATAATTGAAGCGAGTCTAGTTTAGGCTCGTTTTTGCATAAAAAGCAAAAAAATGGTATACTATTTAAAGCAAATCACTTATTGGTAGGTCAGCTGACTTATTGAAAGTTTATTGTGGATAGTAAAATCTCCCACCTCATTAAAAGTGAATATGCTGTAGTAATTTTTGGAGGAATAAAATCATGGCATTCGATGGACTAGTGACCAAAGCAGTGGTACAAGAACTTAAAGAAAAAATCGCAACAGGGCGCATTACGAAAATACATCAACTCTCAAAATATGAGATGCTTTTCACCGTGCGTCAACAAAGACAAAATAAAAAAATACTTTTTTCAGTACATCCCACCTATGCAAGACTACAATTAACAAACCTAGACTACACCCAACCAGCGGAACCACCTATGTTTTGTATGCTGATGCGTAAACATTTAGAAGGCACCATCATTGCAGACATCGAGCAAGTGAATAACGACCGCATCATTAAGTTCACCATTGTTCAACGAAGCGAATTCGGTGGCGACTTAATCAAATATCTTTACCTAGAAGTTATGAATAAACATAGCAACTTTATCCTTACAACAAGCGAAGGTAAAATTATCGACTGTATCAAGCACATTCCACCCCTTATGAACCGTCATCGTACCCTCCAACCATCGGCTACTTACATCCTCCCACCATCTACAGACAAAATCGAACCAGCCGAAGCCACATTGGCTCATTTTGAAACAATTTCAAAAGATCCTGACACAACCCTCGCAACAGGGATTATGAAAACATTTAATGGCTTATCTAAACAAGTTATTAATGAAATCGTATATCGCGCCAACACAGAGGAGCCAACTGCACTTTTAGAAACTTTCAATCAACTCCTTGCAGAAATAAATGAAACACCAAAACCATCCATCATGACAAGAGATAAAGAACAATTTTACTTACTCCCGCTAATTCACTTTAGTGAATTTACTCACTTGAAATCAAACATAAAATCATATAAGACAGTCTCAGACATGCTAGATGCATTCTATTTCGGAAAAGAAACGAAAGACCGCATTAAAGATCATTTCAGCAATATCGAAATGTTAATTAAACAATGGTACAATAAAAATGTTAAAAAGCTTGAAAAATTGGCAGATGAACTTAACAATACAGAAAAAGCAGAAGAATATCGCATCAAAGGTGAGTTGATTTTAGCAAACACTTATCAACTTGAGCGTGGCGACAAAATCCTTATCACCCAAAACTTCTATGATGAAAACCTAGCTGAAATTAAAATTGCCCTCGATCCACTTTTAACACCAACAGATAATGCCCAAAAATATTTCAAACGCTATAACAAAGCAAAGGCTGCTGTTAGCCACATCAAACAGCAAATGGAAGTTGCTAAATCAGAAGTTGATTATTTTGAAACTTTAATGACTTATCTAGCCTCAGCAGATATCCAAGATGTTTATGAAATTCAGGACGAATTGCGTGAACGTGGTTATTTAAAAAAGCGTCAAGAAAAGAAAACAAAAAAACCAACAAAACCAAATGTTGATCGCTATCTAACTGAAAATGGGATTGAACTAGTCGTTGGCAAAAATAATTTACAAAATGACTATGTAACCCATAAATTGGGCAAACGTCACGAATGGTGGTTCCATGCCAAAGAAATGCCAGGCTCCCATGTGGTGGTGCGCAGTTCAGAGGATAAATTAGAAGAACTTGAAATCAGAGCAGCAGCTAATCTTGCCGCCTACTTCTCAAAAGGAAAAGATTCATCAAGTGTCGCCATTGATTATACACAAATTAAAAATTTGAAAAAAGTGCCAGGAATGGCATTAGGATTTGTCACATATGACACCTGCAAGACCATTTACATCGATCCAGCTGAAGAAGATGTGATGAAACTAACGAAAATCAAAGGGCAATGAAAAGGCTCTTTGATTTTTTTGATACCATACGAATAAAGTGACTGATAAAAATTTATAAAAACGGCACCAAACAGTCAAAATGGTTCGTTTTGTGGGTAAAAATCGTGTGATTTGCAGATTGTTAATGAATAAGCGTAGGATTTGGTGAAAAAATTAACAAAAGCTATTGCACTTTCAAGCTAAAATGTGTTAAAATAGGAACCGTAATATAAATATTTTTCGATAGTGTTCCAGAATCGCCTAAATATTTTTACAATCGGCTGAGGAGATAAGCGTATATTCTCTTCAGTTTTATACAGGAGGAAAGAAAAAATGAGTAAAAAATTTCAATCAATGGATGGGAATGAAGCAGCAGCTCATGTATCCTATGCATTCACGGAAGTAGCGGGAATTTACCCGATTACACCATCAACGCCAATGGCGGAGTATACTGATTTATGGGCCTCACAAGGCAAGCAAAACTTGTTTGGTGCGCCAGTTAAATTAGTTGAGATGCAGTCGGAGGCTGGAGCAGCAGGAACCGTTCACGGTTCTTTGCAAGCAGGTGCCTTAACGACGACTTATACAGCGTCTCAAGGATTATTACTAAAAATTCCAAACATGTATAAAATTGCTGGAGAATTATTGCCAGGTGTTGTTCATGTTTCAGCACGTACAGTTGCATCTCACGCATTATCAATCTTTGGTGATCATCAAGATGTTTATGCAGCACGTCAAACAGGATTTGCGATGCTTGCAACAAGTTCAGTTCAAGAGATTATGGATTTAGGTGGGGTTGCTCACTTAGCTGCCATTAAGTCAAGTGTTCCATTTTTACATTTCTTCGATGGATTCAGAACATCAAGTGAAGTTCAAAAAGTAGAAGTGATGGAATATGAAGATTTAGAAAAATTATTAGATTATGACAAAGTACGTGCTTTCAGAGCAAATGCTTTAAGTCCACACCATCCTGTAACAAGAGGAACAGCTCAAAATGAAGATGTATTCTTCCAAAACCGTGAGGCTTCAAACAAGCATTACGATGCAGTTCCAGAAATTGTTGCTGATTATATGGAAAATATTACAGCGATTACAGGACGTGAGTATAAGCCATTTATGTATTACGGAGCACCTGATGCGACAGATATCATTGTGGCAATGGGATCTGCGACAGAAACCATCCGTGAAACGGTTGATTACCTCATTCGTCAAGGTCGTAAAGTTGGCGTTATTGTCGTTCACTTATATCGACCATTTAGTTCAAAGTACTTCTTTGACGTATTACCAGCATCGGTTAAGCGTATTGCTGTTTTAGATCGTACAAAAGAGCCTGGTTCAATTGGTGAGCCATTATACTTAGATGTCCGTTCAATGTTCTATGGTGCAGAAAATGCACCAGAAATTATTGGTGGTCGTTATGGATTATCTTCAAAAGATACAACACCAGCGCAAGTTGTTGCTGTGTTTGATAATTTAGCTGGCGAAATGAAAAACGATTTCACAGTTGGGATTGTAGATGATGTAACATTCAAATCAATTCCAGTACCAACTGATGTTATGGTTTTAGATGAAGGTGTAACAGAAGCCTTATTCTTCGGTTTAGGTTCAGATGGAACCATTGGTGCAAATAAGAGTACCATCCAAATTATTGGTGAGAATACTGATCAATTTGCACAAGCATATTTTGCATATGATTCGAAAAAATCAGGTGGATTTACGCGTTCACATTTACGTTTCGGTCCAGATGTAATAAAAGCTCCTTACCTTGTATCAACGCCAAGTTTCGTATCTTGTTCAATGGATGCTTATCTTGGAAAGTACGATATGATCGGTGGTTTAAGAAAAGGTGGAACTTTCTTACTAAATACGGTTTACAACCAAGAAGAAATTCTGACTTATTTACCAAATTCAATGAAGAAGCAATTAGCTGAAAAAGAGGCTAAATTCTATATCATTGATGCTGTAACTTTAGCAAATGAAATTGGTTTAGGACGTCGTACAAATACGATTATGCAGTCATCTTTCTTCAAGCTGAATGAGCAAATTATGCCTTATGCTGAGGCGCAAGAATTAATGAAGAAATATGCGACAAAAATGTACTCACGTAAAGGTGATGGTATCGTCGCAATGAACCATGCAGCAATTGAAAAAGGTGCTGAAGGTTTAACAGAAGTATTTGTTGATCCTGCATGGGCAAACTTAGAAGTTGAAGTGGCACAGGATGATCCAAATCGTCCAGACTTTGTTAAAAACATTGCTGATGTTGTTTCTCGCAACGAAGGTTATTCATTACCAGTATCTGCCTTCGTAGGTCTTGAAGATGGAACCATGCCAAATGGAACATCTGCTTATGAAAAGCGTGGGATTGCAAACTTCGTTCCTAAATGGGTTGAAGAAAATTGTATTCAGTGTAATCAGTGTGTTTACGTGTGTCCACATGCGGTTGTTCGTCCATTCTTATTAACAGAAGAAGAACAAGCAAATATGCCTGAAGGAACAGTAACAGTTAAAGCAATTGGAAAAGGTTTAGAAGGTCTAACTTACCGTCTTCAAATTTCAACACTTGACTGTACAGGTTGTGAGGTCTGCGTTAATGTTTGTCCTGGTAAAAAAGGTCAAAAAGCACTTGAAATGGTCCCAATCGGTGAAGAAGTTGCAGCTGGTGAAGTTGCACGTACAGATTATTTCTTCAATGAAGTAACGTATAAAGATACATTATTGCCGAAAACAACAGTTAAAGGTTCGTCTATGGCACAACCATTATTCGAATTCTCAGGTGCTTGTGCTGGTTGTGGAGAAACACCATATGTCTCATTATTAACACGTTTATTTGGGACACGTATGATGATCGGAAATGCAACTGGATGTTCATCAATCTTTGGTGGTTCGTATCCAGCAACACCATATACAACGAATGAAAATGGAGAAGGTCCAGCATGGGCGAACTCATTATTTGAAGATACGGCTGAATTCAGCTTTGGAATGAACATCGCTTCAGAAACATTGCGTGACCGTATCCAAGTAACAATGGAAGAAATTAAGTCAGATGTTGATGCTGAACTTGCAGGGTTAATGAACGAGTGGTTAGAAAATCGTCAAGATGGTGAAGCGACTCACGCGTTACATAAACCATTAGTAGCAGCATTAGAAGCGAGTTCCCATCCATTAGCAAGTGAAATTTTAGACCTAAAAGATCATATCGTGAAGAAATCACACTGGGCAATCGGTGGAGATGGTTGGGCGTATGACATCGGTTATGGCGGTTTAGACCATGTTATTGCAAACAACGATGATATTAATATTTTAGTGATGGATACAGAAGTATATTCAAACACAGGTGGACAATCTTCAAAAGCATCACAAACAGCGTCTATTGCTAAATTTACAGCCTCTGGAAAGCCAGGTAAGAAAAAAGATTTAGCACAAATGGCCATGTCTTATGGACACGTATATGTGGCACAAGTTTCTCATGGAGCTAGTCAAGCACAAGTAATTAAAGCGATGCTAGAAGCCGAAAGACATCCTGGACCATCAATTGTTATTGCTTATGCACCATGTATTGCACACGGTATTAAAGGCGGACTTGCAAATTCTGCGCATCAAGCTAAAGTGGCAACAGAATGCGGCTACTGGCCAACATTCAGATTTGATCCGACGCTTGCTGAGCAAGGTAAAAATCCACTTCAAATGGATTCAAAAGCACCAAACTGGGAGATGTATCATGACTTCTTAATGAGTGAAGCGCGTTATACACAAGTAACCACCATTAACCCAGATGCAGCAGAAGGATTGTTAGAAATAAACCGACTTGAAAGTCAAAGACGTTATCGTCAATTACATCGTTTAGCAAATCTTGATTATTCTGACGAATGCTAAATTCTCGAAGATTGGAAAAATAAATACTTTGTTCATTAGAGGGCAATCATTGCCCTCTAATGTCAAGTAAGAAAGGAGATTGGTTTTGTGAGTGAAAAAATTTGTACTGAAGAAAACTATCAAAAACTACTTGCAGTTTTAAGTGTTTCGAAACATAAAAAAGGTGCGTTAATGGGCGTTTTAAATGAATGTCAAAAAATTTATGGTTGTGTGCCACTAAATGCTCAGAAAGTCATTTCAGATGAATTAAATATTCCTGTAGGTGAAATCTACGGTGTTGTTACATTCTATTCACAATTTTCATTAGAGCCAAAAGGTGATTATATCATTGGTGTTTGTATGGGAACAGCATGTTACGTTAGGGATGCACAAAAATTGATTGATGGCTTTATTAAGGGCATCGATGGTTTAGAAGTTGGAAAAACCACAGACGATGGTAAGTTCACATTGGAAGCAACCCGTTGTATCGGGGCTTGTGGTTTAGCACCAGTTATTACTGTTAACGAAGATGTTTATGGTAAATTAACTGAAGCTGAGGTTGAAGGAATTATTGCGAAATACTAAATTCGCGACGAAATGATTATTTCGGACGAAGTTGATTACTTCGTTTATCATATCATGTAAGGGAGTGAGTCCATTTGATTACGGTTGAAGAATTAAATAAAGTAAGAGACCGCGTATTTAAACAAGTTGAACTCCGTGTTAATAAAGTTGATACAGAACATAACCATGTGTTAGTTTGTGGTGGAACAGGTTGTTTGGCTTCTAAGGCTGCTAAAATCGAAGAAGAATTTGTTGCAGAAATTGGAAAACATGGTCTAGAATCAACAACTGAAATTATTAAAACAGGATGTTTCGGACTTTGTGAAGCCGGTCCAATCGTTATTATTTACCCTGATGGTGCGTTTTATAGTCATATTACTGTAGAAGATGTACCGAAAATTGTTGAAGAACATTTGGTAAATAACAAGATTGTTAAAGAATTGATTTATGAAGATGCCATTGAAGGCGATAGTATCAAAGCCATTAATGAGGTTGATTTCTACGGAAAGCAAGAGCGTTTGGCTTTAAGGTTATGTGGTTTAGTGAACCCTGAAAACATTGAAGAGTATTTTGCATTCGACGGTTATCAAGCACTGCACAAAGCATTAACAGAGATGTCGCGTGAAGATGTGATTGAAACAGTTAAAGCTTCTGGTCTTCGTGGACGCGGTGGAGGAGGATTCCCATCTGGATTAAAATGGCAATTCACTTATAACGCTGAGGGTGATCAAAAATATGTGGTATGTAACGCCGATGAAGGTGACCCAGGTGCCTTTATGGATCGTTCGATTTTAGAGGGTGACCCTCATGCGATCATTGAAGCGATGGCCATTGCTGGTTATGCAGTAGGTGCGAATCAAGGGTATGTTTATATCCGTGCTGAGTATCCAATCGCTGTTAATAGGTTACAAATTGCCATTGATCAAGCCCGCGAAAAAGGGTTGTTAGGTAACGGTATTTTTGGAACAGATTTTGAATTTGATCTTGAAATTCGTCTTGGTGCCGGTGCATTCGTATGTGGTGAGGAGACAGCACTTCTAAACTCAATCGAAGGTCTTCGCGGGATGCCAAGACCAAGACCTCCATTCCCAGCGGTTAAAGGTTTGTGGGAAAAGCCAACGTTATTAAGTAATGTTGAAACTTATGCCAATATTCCATTAATTATTTTACGTGGTGCTGAGTGGTTTAACACAATCGGTACTGAAACGTCAAAAGGAACGAAAGTATTCGCCTTAGGTGGAAAAATTAAAAATACGGGACTTCTTGAAGTTCCAATGGGAACGACGCTTCGTGAGGTTATTTTCGAAGTTGGTGGCGGAATTCCAAATGGGAAGAAGTTTAAAGCCGTTCAAACAGGCGGACCATCAGGTGGATGTATTCCAGAACACCTTCTTGATACAGAAATTGCATTTGACTCTCTAGTTGAACTAGGTTCAATGATGGGGTCAGGTGGCGTCATCGTTATGGATGAGGACAACTGTATGGTTGACATCGCGAAATTCTTCCTGGAGTTTACTGCTGAAGAATCATGTGGTAAATGTCCACCATGCCGTATTGGAACAAAGCGTATGCTTGAAATTTTAGAGCGTATTTCTGAAGGAAACGGGACGCTTGAAGACTTAGATCGCCTAGAAGCATTGTCAGAAAATATTAAGACATCTTCGCTATGTGGACTTGGTCAAACAGCACCAAACCCTGTTTTATCAACGTTGAAGTATTTCAGAGATGAGTACATTGCTCACGTTGTTGATAAAAAATGTCCAGCTGGAACTTGTACGGAATTATTACAGTACTTCATTACTGATGATTGTAAAGGTTGTACATTATGTATTAAAGCCTGTCCAGTTGATGCGATTTCAGGAGAAAGAAAAGAACTTCATATTATTGACACCGATGTTTGTATTAAATGTGACGCATGTGTAGCAAAATGTCCATTTAAAGCAATCATCAAAGTCTAGGAAAGGGGTTTTGAAAATGGAAAACTCTATTAAATTAACAATTGATAATGTAGAATTAGAAGTTCCAAGTGGATCAACGATTCTAGAAGCTGCAGGACATGCTGGCATTAAAATTCCAACCCTTTGTTATATGAAAGAAATTAACGAAATTGGTGCATGTCGTGTTTGTTTAGTTGAAGTTGAGGGTGCAAGAGGGCTTCAAGCGGCTTGTGTTCAGCCAGCGACTGATGGCATGAAGATTAAAACAAGTTCTAAAGTTGTACGTGATGCTAGACGCTCAACGGTTGAACTCATTTTATCAAACCACAACCGTGATTGTTTAACTTGTGTGCGAAATAAAAAATGTGAATTGCAAACTGTTGCTGAAGAATTGCAAATCACAAAAGTGACATTTGAAGGGGATATTCACCCTGGAAAATTTGATGATAGTTCTGAAAGTATTGTTCGCGATCAAAGCAAATGTATCCTTTGTGGACGTTGCGTGAGTGTGTGTAAAAAAGTTCAAGAAATTGGCATTTTAGACTTCACAAATCGCGGATTTGAAACAGAGGTATCACCAGCATTTAATCGCAGTATGAATGAGGTACCTTGTATTAAATGTGGGCAGTGTGTGATGGCATGTCCAGTTGCAGCCTTAACTGAAAAAGAAGAAATTGAAAATGTGCTAGAAGCATTAGAAGATCCAACAAAGCATGTTGTTGTTCAAACAGCACCTGCTATTCGTGCAGCACTTGGTGAAGAATTCGGCTATCCAGTAGGAACACGTGTGACTGGTAAAATGGTATCTGCATTAAAGCGTCTTGGCTTTGATAAGGTCTATGATACTGTCTTCGGTGCTGATTTAACCATTATGGAAGAAGGTTATGAATTGTTACACCGTATTCAGAATGGTGGTGTTCTGCCACAGATTACTTCTTGTTCACCAGGATGGGTTAACTACTGTGAATACTTCTATCCAGAATTAATCCCTAACCTTTCAAGCTGTAAATCACCACATCAAATGTTAGGTGCCATTGTAAAATCTTACTACGCGAAGCATGCAAATATTGATCCGAAAGATATTTATGTGGTTTCAATTATGCCATGTGTCGCTAAAAAAGGTGAAGCGGCACGTCCAGAAATGAGTGTTAATGGCAATCAAGATGTGGATGCTGTTTTAACAACACGTGAACTCGCACGTATGATCAAAACAGCTGGTATTCAGTTTACGCAACTTGAAGATAGTAGCTTTGATGAACTACTTGGTGTAGATGCTGGTGCTGGTGTGATCTTCGGTGCAACGGGTGGTGTCATGGAAGCTGCTTTAAGAACGGTGGCTGATATATTAGAAGGTGCAGATTTAGAGAAGCTAGATTATACAGAAGTTCGTGGTATAAAAGGTGTTAAAGAAGCATCTGTAACATTAGGTGGCAAGACCATTAATG
>Ga0131853_10025484_pt1 | contig 10658 bp, 4 predicted proteins | sample TergutLab28metaG_FD_92764 | JGI IMG/M metagenome (GOLD analysis project Ga0131853, IMG submission 92764) | Labiotermes labralis P1 segment gut microbial communities from Petit-Saut dam, French Guiana - Lab288 P1 (version 2) (version 2) | ecosystem: Host-associated > Arthropoda: Insects >... | reverse complement strand
GTCTAGAAAACAGAGATTAACGGCTGTGGGGACCCGTTGCGCTGACCACGTGACACCCCTCTATCCGCGAAAGTTGGCACTAACTTCGCCGACCGGCGGCGGCCGCTCTGTCGGTATAGTTCGTGTGCGGACTAAGGCCACAGAGTTTAGTTTAGTTTAGTTGTCTGTGGTACAACTGCAACATTAACAATCATTATTTCAGATCCCACAGTTTCCACAGTGGTGATTCTTGTAGTGTTCAGGTCTGTTGTGTGACACTTTGTTGTAGCCAGCAGTCAGTCTACAGTTCAAATTCCAGATGTCAACCCAAGATGCAAGAGTATTTCCTTGACATTTTATGGCAATTAATAGTGTTAGTTTCTAACACATGCTGTTTTGTGACCTGCACATTAACAAGAAAGAACTGGCTCCAGTTTGGTACAGCTGCACGTGTTTCAAGCAAGAAGCAAAATGTTCAAAATCTATCACTGCCATGCCTACCATGGTTTGCAAAGTTAGGAGCCAGTGTATAATCTGAAACCTGACAGCCTTTGACTGCCAAAATTTTAAGTACAGGAGATTAACACTAGCCATGTGCTGCAGTATGACAGTTGTAGTGTAAGATGCTGTGTCAGCTTACATCTGCCATGTGACAGAGCCAATCAAAATGTAACATTTGATTTGGGACTGACTGGCACATCAGAAAGAAAAAGACTGTCAGACTGATCAATGAAGCTCCAGAAATTTTAATGTTCAACTTTCTCGGTTATAAGTAGAGTCTGGAAGCTGTAGAAGAACAAAACACATGCTCTCTAGCATTTTGGTATTTGTAAAGAAAAGACTGTGTTGTGCACTATGCAAGGCTACGTTCCAACAAATAGAACTTATATTCAAGATGTAGGGAACTTAAAATAAACTGATAAGAAAAAGACAGTGAATTAGATTAACAAGGAATATGCATTGTGCATAATTATGTAAGAAAGTCACAAAAAAGAAGCGATAATTTTTCTATGTACTCTTAGAACTGTATGCACGGTATCTAAAGTGTAATCCAGCGCTACACTAACAAGTTTGTAGCCTCTGTAATACTGACACAAAATAATTCTATGAGTGTAACTCATGCCCTCCAACAATGAAGCTGCACAGTGACGGTGTTTCCTGCCATTTCGGAGGACCACAGTGCCCTTAGGATATCAGGACCATTAACTCAGTGAAAAAGAGTCACATCCCAGCAGACCAGTATCCTCAATGATCATTTATCTCCTTTCAATCACATGGTTTCGTACAGACATCTCTTAATAACACTGCTCCATCTCCAACAAACACATCTGATTAATTTTTCACTAAATTCAAAATCAGAGTTTGGTATGCTTAAAAGATCTATCAACATTTATAATTTGTTTTCTCTACAATACCATCTTGTTACAAAATCAACCAAAATAAATTCATTGTGTGTGTTTACACCTTGTTCAAAAGTGTAGGGATCTTTATAGACAAGCAGAAGGTGATCAGTTCCTGTTGGTGGAACTAGTGCAACATTCTCTGTGTGCTGCTCTCAAATAATTAAGGCATACCATCAAAACTCAGATACTTATGGCAGTGTCTATAGACCCCTCTCCAGACAATGTCACCTGGGGGGGGATTACACTGACAGTTGTGATATGACATAAAAAGGATATTTATTCATCAATCCAAATCACTGATGAAATGTTTCTCTTTCAGTGTTCAGCTCTGTCAGAATTTGGTCATTCTCATTCCCCCAAAATGGAACTGTAGAAATGCTCCAGCACCATAAAAATCTGTAAAACTCCACATTTTGAAGTAACAAAAATGTTCTAACAAAATGCAAGAGCTTAGCAGCAACAGTGTACCTGCAAGGAATGTCTTCAGGATGCGTAACAGGAAGACCCATTCAATGTAACAGGAACAGCTGCTGCTACAGAACTACAGACTTTGTACTTCTGCTTGAAAACTAATTGAAAATGACTGACCTTAAGATAAACATCACAGTTTTACAACTGACTGCAGTCTTCACCTGTTCACGAGACATAATACACACAAGGTTTCAGCCCACGCCTGTATGTCCCACACTGGAGCAAACCAAGCACAGCCAATACACAATGCACACTAGCTATTGGCCCACTCCCAACAGCAACTCATACGAATGTGCACCAAACACAACTGGAACAGATTCTTGCATCGCTGACTTTAGCACATTAGCTGTATCACACAGAAAGCCTGCATCTGCCTGGATATCCAGCTATAGCCGTCATGATCAGGTCAGTGGCACAAGAAACATATTGTACCACCTACAAACAACTGATTTTCAATGTGAACCACTTAGTAATTGTTTTCATCAAAAAATGATTTTTTCCTGATTATATGTGAGTCCATTAATATGATTTCAGAAACATCACAAATTTGTATTCTTACATTTGGCACTTTTCAGATGGCACAACAAGCCCCTGGTAGAGTACAGAAGGATTACAGCTAAACAGTTGATATCCTCTTGCCTGCAATCTGAGCCTCACATGAGGTGACACTGCTCCTCTCATTTTGCTATACTGTCTGTCTACTGGTGAAGAGGCCCATCAATAATAGATTCAGAGATGTCACTCCAACAATACAAAGCGAATTATGCTGATTTTATGGAAAATATTTCAATTGTAAAAAAACATAATGTAAGGACAAGCACACTGTTTAGATCACTCACAACTGTATGCAGGTGCTTGCACTGTCCATGTTCAGCAAGATGTGTCAGTCCCGGTGCACATGTCAATGTAGCTCACATGAACAGTTCAGTCTGTTTACAGCCCCTCTATGCTGTCTGTAACAACTACAAGCGTGTCTCTTACGTCAACACAGATATCCAAAATGTGGCACCAGGATAGCATTGTTGGCACCTACATTGCCAGAACAAAGGGCACTACAAACATATGAAATGTCAGGAAATACTCACCCAATGATATGGCACCACTTCCTTGGAGACTTGAAATCCTCAGTGAAGAATTTCACTGCACAGGTTTGTGTGGGAGCTGGAACAAGTGTCTGCACATTGCATCCACTGCTATGTAACAGCCTGCTGCAAAGTGTACATCTGAAGTGATATTTATGGCATAATGTGGGTAAAGAAGAGCATAGGTAGTCAGCACACTTACAACTGAGGAGCTGGGACAGCTCAGTTAGCACACTGACTAGGCTTGGGTTCAATAATGTGGGGTCTGATTCCGAGCAGTAGAGATTTTTCTTTTTTCTATAGCATCCAGGCTGGCTTTAAGGCCCAACAAGCCTCCACTTCAATGCGTGCCTAGGGTAAAGCAGCCGGGGTATGAAGCTAATCACTCACATCCATCTAGTGCCGAGGTTAAACTGAGGGGAACTAATGTCCAGTCCACCTGCATGCCTTCATGACATGTACTGGGACAACTGTACCTTAACCTTTTACATGTCCAAAACAGGAAGAACAACTGAGACACCCTCTGTTTTTGCATGCAATCTGTTTCCACCAGCCCCAACAGGGAAGAAATAAGGACCAAATGAGTCCACCTGCTGGCAGAGTACTCAGCAAGTCAATCAGAGGACACAAGTCTCCTGGAGTGCAACACTGTGTCATCAGAAACAATAAACATAAGGACATCATAGTGAGAACCTCGGATCTCGCAGATTCCAAGTGGTTAGCAGGGATACTGCTAGTGACAGCATTTTGGGATCCACAGGATGCTACATTGAAGAAACTTGCTTGTGCTGTGACGATACAGTGACATTTTAGGTGCACTGGAGATTGCAAATACTTGGCCTAAACTGAAAAGGTTATACAGAATATTCCTTACTGTTGGACTACTTGCCACAGCACATGCAGCTGCTACATAGCAACCTCTGATGACATCCACTCAGAGCGCTCAGCCCAGCAATAAAAATCCTCTCTGCTTATCACTAGGACAAATGCCTCAGGAGCTCTGGTGTTTATGTGGATAGAGAGATGATTAATTATTTGTATTTATATGCAACATCTCCATTCACAGAACAAATGTGACAACCATGGATGTTACCTGCTGAACATCCAACCCTGCCTGTACTACAATTTCCCTGAAATAGTTCTGAGGAAGGATTCTGATTTTGTTTGTAGGAGGAAGGCAGGTTAATACCATCAGTGCTTAAGTTTTTAGCCATATGACATAAAAGAATAGCAACTTTAAAAATAAAATTAGAAAATCAAAGTTGCTCAAAGGTGAAAAGTTAGAAGTGTATCATGTCTTTGTGAGAAAAGTGACGCACATAAAAGTTTTTGTCTTTCACTTTATCACTCCTATGAAGAATGCCATTAAGAAAGTTTTTCCAAGTGTATACTAGCATGAACTGACAGACACACTATACAATCAAACCTGGTGTCTTCAAGGTAATTTTGAAGTTATTATCTCTTCACTCTTCTTCCATAATTTCTAGAAAATATTGAAATTTTGATGAGTATCACTTTTATTGCAAAGCTGTGATATGATTTATTCCACAAACAGAACTACAGATGTGAACAGTAAGCATGTACATTTTGTGTTATATTCTTGGATCCCATCTAGCACTGAGCCTGGCAGGTCAGTGACGGTATATGAATATCAGGGGCAGATTAGAGCAACATACATTTGCCAGATATCTGTGTAAGCTTTCACTTGGGGTTAAATTCCCAACAGGAATAAGAATTATTCTGAAGATTGTCGCAATGCATTGCTAGGCAAGTAGGTCCTGATGTTCGAAGCATCGTAGTACCGCAACATTCAGAGTCGAGCAATTAGTTTCACACACACTAAACAGGAAAACTGTCAGTTACATATTACGTGACATATATGTAAATGTCAGTTACATAGTTTTTTCTGCAGTTATAATTTTAAGTTGCAGCTCAAACATCTGAATCTTCAAGTTAGACCCTGAAGAAAAAAGACAACACGATCAGTCACAATGTCAGGTACTACTCATCCGATGACACAGTGTCACATTCCACCGTTGTGAGATCCTCAAATATTGCAAGAATAATGCAAACTGACTGAGTTTACTCAGACACTTCATATTCAGAAATACTGAAGCGGCTCAAGGATGAGCCTAACCATTGACATCCCTCTGGCGATTAAGTCTACAAACTGTATGGTGCATTATATTCATGCCCTCTATGGTGGGTGCATCATGCACCTTGGTGTACTGTGTTACATTCTCCTTGCACTTTACTCACTTGCAGCTGGAAACTGCCATGCATGTTGCAAGAGGCTCAACATGCAATGCTGTTAAACCATTACACATTGATACATATTGCAGAAATGTAAGAATATGTTGCTAAAACAAATGCCATTTTGCATTAATTAATATGACAGTAAATGTACAATTGTACAGTCAACATAATGAACTTAAAGCATGTATTTTCAGCGGCATCAAACAAACATTTTAGACACTAATTACACCATCCAAAGATCTGATTAAGATTTAAAAAAAAATTGCATTGAACTTTTGGTATCTGTGAACTAGTATAAATAAAAATGAAATTTAAAAAGAACATTATTTTCAACTATATATATATATATATATATAATTATATACAAACAGTTAAATTAAGACAACAATAATTTGGTCTAGTGTCTTTAAATATGTAATGATTTTTATAAAGACCAGATGCTCACATTAATGTATCTGTACTTAAAGTAAGGCATAATTAGTTTAAAATTCACTAAAGAATAAATTGTTCAGTTACACAGTTTCTGTTACAGTTGCTATGATTTGTTTCAAACATCTGAATCTCCAGTGCGGTATTTAACATCGGAATGTCAGCGAACTGCAGGTCTCTCTCAGAAATAAACCAACATCACAACAGTTAGGTCCTTTTGCCAAAGCAGAGTTCATATTTACATCTTCAACATGACCAATTTAAAATTCCTTTCACATTTTATTATTAAGCAAAGGAACTGCAAGACTTCATAAATAGAAAAAGAGATCACCAGGCACAGTGCAAGTGTTCAGTCATCTGGGGGTGTGCAAAGGCACCCAGCAGCAGGGGTTTCATTAAGTCATTGTTATATAGATCATTCAGAGACTCCTGAGTTCTGGGCGGGCATGGCTAACAGTGTGCCTCCCTGTACTTGCTGGTCCCACATCTGGACTGGTGGGTGAGAAGGTGGGAGGCACACTCCTAGCCATGTCTGCCCAGAGGTCATGAGTCGATGAACAACCTCAAACTTCAGACTGGTTTCCCATAGAAAGACTCATGGAATTCACCCGTATTGCATGTGTTTGCTGTCAAAGAGGAAAGGTCTGGGACTGACTGAGGAAGATTCTGAAGACGAGAGGAGATTATTCTGACAGAACTTTGAGAAGGAAGGAAATGCTGAGGGGTTTGTGTTCAAGACATAATGTCGGGGCTGGAGACCAGGTTTTATTATTTTGGGGCACTGTCCCTGAAGTAATTCATATATACAGTTTAGGAATCTTACTCTGTACAGTTAACAGTAAGAAATGACTCTCCAGTACCTTATATACTATACTGATAGAAGTAAATAGAAGTAATTTCATTTATATCACCCCCAGCATGACACGGTCTGGTGATCACCACATTTTAAGGTTACATCCCCGGGTCTTGGCCCACAGCTTAGTTAGATGTGACACATAACTACCACAATTTCAGGTACCCGCAATATGAACATAACACAATGGCAGTGTTTCTTGGACCCCTGGTTGAGAAGCACCGCCCTACAGACTGATATACATTGTACAGTAACATTCACTGCTCTTCTCTGAAGAGGCAAGACCAGAACGTGTTATATCACACAACTGCTATGCTTGCATTATGTACAAGCACTGGACTAAAGTTGCTTAAATTGTATGCCAGTGTTCCACTGATGCTTCTTGCATGGCTCAAAGTTACATTTGTCTTGAGACCAAGAATCACAGAAAAAACTTTGCTCATCACGCAACATATGTGTTTGTTGTGTTTGTGTGTGTTGTGTTGTGTTGTGTTGTCTGTATGTGCACATACGGTATACTAGCTTCATCTATAATAAACTACTGTATAACGTTTAAATTCACTGCAGAATCATAATTTTGTACAATTATACCCAAATATCAAGAAAGTTTATTATTGTGCTCAGGGATCTGAAAGGCTATCATTGCAGGAGAAAATAAGATTTCTGCAAATGCTCAAAAATACTGCATGGTACTGATCTGTGTCATCAAAGGCAAATATGTGTGGGTGCCATAGACGAAAGTACACATACTGCAACAGTATACTGAGAATTCTTGTCCCCAAAAAATAATTTAAACCACTCTCACGGGGACTTAGGTTTGTACACTGCTGATTCATTTATGTTGCACTGTGTTCGTACTGCATATAATAACACAAGTTATGTCCTGATACTGCCAGTTTCATTATCAGCGTCAGCAACTGACACATTCGACTTTGTTTTCAAAACAGAATACAGATGTTGATTTTACTCAGCATTCACATGATGATGGGAGAATCAAAATTAAAAGAAGCAACTGAAAGACACAATACATCGTCACTCAATTTGTCTTCATTCTTTGAAGTAACTGGGCCACAGAAGCAGACAGCCCCTGGGGGGTGGGGGCGGCCAGTTGTGGCCACACGGTGGTCAGACGGCTCCATGCTGGGATGGAGGTGGAGTCGGTACACGGTTCGGTTCAGCGTCACATGGGACCATGGTCAGGTTTGCAAGAGCACCACCACTACTTGAGTCTGAGAAAGCAGACAGACGACGTGAGCCTGAGGGTACAATAACAGCTGGGGTGCACGTGGTCTTGGTGCTCCATGATGAAAAAGAACCACTTGACACACTGTTACATCGCACAACCTGTGTGGTACTACTGCCCCCACTTGACCAGTCCCCAGGATCCCCGCTACCGAGCATACCTGCTGAACTTGTCCGGTATGGTGGTGGAGATTCACCATCAAACACTGTGCGGTTTGGTGGTGGCCGAATACATTTCTGGTATATTTCACTCTCCTGAAGTGCAGAAAATAAAATGTTAATGTCATGACATATCATTACAACATTTTATTTCAAGAAAGTAGATTCTCATTCTGTGACAAGAGAACTTTGCTGCAGTATAAAATGGGTATTGATCAAAACAAGGCATTTCCTTTTGTTACAGAACGTGGAAATTGAATGGGCACTGTCCTGGTTCCATTCAATCCAACCCATACTTCCTTAAGCTCTTTCTATATGTCTAAGTCTCATAAATTATCTCATCCCATTAGTTTTCTTGACCAAAATGTTGTATGCATTCTTGTGTTCCCCATGCTATACATGCCTGTCCATCTCGTCCTTCTAAGTAACAAGTTTCGTATTAAACTTCTCACCTGGCTGTACATTTCACCAGAACTACACCACATAACTATGCTGAGTGTGACAAACATGCAGTGTTCAACTCATAATGAGATGGGCTCTTGGTCCATAAGTCAATTCCAAAATACAAAATTTTCTGAAGTTCAAAACCCCGAAACATTTGAAAGAATTTTAAAGAATTTTTACACTTTCACTCATTCTATAGCTTAAATGACTATTACAACTACAATAAATGTTAGAAGATTGGAAACCTACAGCTCCCTTTATTGGCTTTGTTCTTACCTATTTATTATGTTTGAATGGTATTAATTTTAAAGGTATCACGTATATGTGTTATACTTATTCAGAACTTGTAACAAACTTTAAATGTAAATATTCCGACTGTTTATTCGTTATTTTTGCCTTACCTTATTTCTTGTAACTTTATACTATTTTTGTGCTTGTTTTCTGTGTTATTTTAGCTATGCAACTTTTGACATGTTCTATATCCTGTTGGGTGATGACCCCATGCTGTATGGATCAATTGAACAATAAAACAAATACAAATACATTCTAAATAGAAAAGCAATATCAAAGTCACAAACATTCACCTACCTCTAACAACTGTAAGTACACCAGACAACTGGAATTAACAGCACAGTATCCTTCACTGCAGAACTTATGATTTATTCTGTGTGTGTGTGAGATGCTGGAATATGAACCACTGGTAATAATTCAAAATAGAACCAGAAGGTGCCAGCAATACATGGCAGTCAGAAGTACCTGGATTAATTTGGTATAACTGTCTTAGCCTTCATTAACACTAGGCACGTCTAGTGAAACTGATGTCAAAAATGTCCCTAAATGACTACAAAGTGTAACAGCAAACCAAGAGAAGAATAGCCAGAGGTGATAACTATCAAATGTTCTTGTAAACCTTTAAATGGAAATTTTGCTAAACCACATAAACACACAAGTTACCATAAACCTACAGAACAGACATTCACCATATTTGTCATATCATTAGAATACTAAGAATATGTAGAATTATCATATCAGTCAGTCCATCCAGCAGTCCACATAACTGATCTCTGAAACAACAGAACAAATCCACCCAGACGAAATTTATTCTTGGGTGTTAACATTAAACTGGTGGATGGATTTATCTTTGGTTCACATGTATTCAGCATAAATCTTATCTTCTAATCAGTACGAAAAAGTACAGGTGCAATTATGAGATGGAACTTGTATGTGGCATTTTTCCATTCTGGGAACGTCCAATGAAACAACTGAAAGTACGTGGTCCTTATTTTATCTGACAACTGTTGTATGTCACTTCTTGCCACTACTCCACAATACATATGGCAGCAGCCTGAGTGTGTTATGTAAATATGATAAATGAGATGACTAGTAGTTGTCAGAAAAAGTAATAAACGTACACTTTGCGAACACATAAATCGTTTTTAGCTGTGCAACTGACAGATATGCACGTGTATTGAATGAACAGAAAGTCAAATGTGAGCAACTCATAATGACAAGGAATTTGTAGTAATAGAAAGTCGAAAACCATGTAGTGGGTCCCTGTCACCACGGCATGGCACGTCTTCAGGTTGCGGATAGAGGAATGGCCTCCGATAAGGAGGGTAGCTGCGAATAAATTGAATAAGCAGTCGCGGACAGCCGACGAGGGGTGGTCCTCCAGCTTGGGGGTTGGGCGAGGTGCTAAAAACCCTTCCCTGTAAAACAATTATGTTAAGAAACATTCACAGGTGGGATGCTTGCTCTGAAGACAAAAAAATCCGGAGGTAAACTACTCCCCCACTCGCATCTCCGGGGGGGGGAGTGTTTCCAGGGGAAGCATTGCGCAGCAGGCAAAGAGGGATGAAAATAGCGACCTGGAATGTTAGGAGTCTGTATAGGGCAGGGTCACTTAAGGCAGCAGCGAGGGAATTAGTGAGGTATAAATTAGATGTAGTGGGTGTGCAGGAGGTCAGGTGGGACAAAGGGGGCACAGTAAGAGCTGGGGATTATGATTTTTTCTACGGAAAAGGAAATGCAAATCATCAATTGGGAACGGGTTATTTTGTACACTGTAGAATAGTATCAGCAGTGAAGACAGTAGAGTTTGTTAGCGATAGGTTGTCATATATAGTGCTGAGAGGTCACTGGCGTAATATTATTATTGTAAATGTGCATGCACCTAGTGAGGAAAAAAGTGATGAGGCAAAAGATAGTTTTTATGACGAATTAGAGCAGGTATTCGATCAATTCCCAAAATATCATATGAAAATGTTACTAGGAGATTTTAACGCAAAGGTGGGGAGAGAGAATATTTTCAAGGCAACAATTGGACAGGAGAGTCTCCAT
>Ga0131853_10025483_pt1 | contig 10659 bp, 6 predicted proteins | sample TergutLab28metaG_FD_92764 | JGI IMG/M metagenome (GOLD analysis project Ga0131853, IMG submission 92764) | Labiotermes labralis P1 segment gut microbial communities from Petit-Saut dam, French Guiana - Lab288 P1 (version 2) (version 2) | ecosystem: Host-associated > Arthropoda: Insects >... | reverse complement strand
ACAAACAAACAAAAGGTAAGGACAGTATCGTCAGTCACAACGATCTTCGTACAGTAAGTTCAAATTTTATTGTCATACATGTACCATCATCAGGCAGTAGGATACAAAGGGAAAGTTACACATGTGTTCAACCTTATCTGGTTTTTGTATTAGGTGCGTTCAGACATCAGATTGTATATCCTGAGATACATAACGTGCGTATATATATATATATTGTATATAAGCCGAAAATTGCTGGATAGAAGAAAAAGGTACATGGAAGCAATCAGTTAAAAGGAGAATATTTGTAGTTACAGTTATAACAATAATACGAATTACAAATTACTAATTTGGGGGGGGGGGCGCAACAGCCCTCAGTGGGCCATGGCCTTCTCATTCACGAGGTTTCTAAATCACACTCAACGACGCACCACAGTCGGTAGGACTCCTCTGGACGAGTGATCAGCCCGACGCAGAGACCTCTACCTGACAACACACAACACTCACGATAGACGTCCATGCCACCGATGGGATTCGAACCCAAATCTCAGCAGGCAAGCGGCCGCAGACCCACGCCTTAGACAGCGCGGCCACTGAGATGGCCATTAAAATTGTTAGACCATTAAAATTATTAAGCAATTTTGATATGCAAGGCAATTCTGATCTACTTTCCCAAGTACCCAAATTTTCAGCACCACACGAAGCTCTGCTCCAAATGTAGCACTTTACCATTTTCTTCCCTGAAACATGTTCCTGTTATACGTAATTTCGAGTACTTGAGTTGGCTGGAATCTGTCTCTACCAAACGACACGGAGTCAGATCCAAAAATCCTGCCATCTTCATATCGCCACAGGACATCCAATGTCCTTCAGGACAGACTACTACATTCTGCACAGAAGTCTCGCGGTGACCAGCCACTCGGACTGCAGCAGACACTTGCTTCTGATGTGGAAGAAAGCAGACAGCCGACCCACCCCAAGTTACAATGGTATAAAGAAGTTCGCGACGACGTGGATAAATCTGCGTCGGACCGCTGCTGCTGACCAGTCTCAGTCCCCCCCCCATCAAGCCAACCGACCGTATTGTACTGACGCGTCAGCAAGTCCTGACTGGTCATTTCATGGAGGTTCATCCTGGAATGGACACTCCACGTCGACAAGGGATGTTCCAACAAACATATCTGTATTATTTAACCCCCACCAGCAGTGGCGTTTAGAGGGGCAGTTGTGGCAGTTAGACAAAGTTCTGAACAACATATCGTCTTCACGGACGTCGAGCAAACCTCTACCTTCTACGTGGGACGTCCCGGCTTCGAATCCCAAACTTATGGGTTGCTTTCTGACTTGTGATAAATGCAGGGAATCTGATCACACACTAGATGTATTGTTTGGACTCACACGGTATATTGAAGGAAGACAGATCCAGCAAGATAGTGTCAGAAGAAGGTAACGGTAAATCCGTCCTTGTGCACCCCATGAAGGTATATTAGAAGAAAAGAGGTATAACTTCACTAGTTCTGAACAACGGTGCTAGATGGAGGCCAGTGGTCAACATCACGCCCCGGCCGCTTCACTGCCGGTATCTAAAGAACAAGAGGCTATTGACCCCAGGGCCAGCCTCGACATTTTCAAGAAAAGTCAATGTTTTTCTATCCTGTTGAACGTGCCTGATCTTTCGCATGGGTGCTACATATATGGTACAGGTCGTCTGACTGTCTCACATACGTCTGGTGAAGAGATGTCATTTTTAAGGTCCTCATTCTGCAGTTCCCTTGCAACCACCTCATTGTCGGTCTCTATAAGTGTTACATATTCTGAGTGTGTGTCTGTAGCCTCAATTATCCAGCTTCCAAAGCGCATGCGCCGTATTATATTGTCATCTGTGGCCTGTCCAGGTGTACTATATTTTCACACCATATCTCATAAACGACCCAATTTTCGGAAAGAAAATTATTGCACAAACAACGACTGTTTGATTTTCTCTACAACTTTGTGCGAAAAAAGATTCTCATTTTAAGAATAATTCACAGAGATATTATCATAAATGTATACCGGGCTTTGTACTGGGGTGCTGATAAGTCCTTAGCCCGACCAGGAAGGAAACAAACTCGGAAGCATGTCAGGGACGAGCGCGATTTCAACAACATCGAGACGGGAGCTGTCATCAAGTTCCCCCCCCCCCTCCCCTGCAAAGCAAGGCGCCGTAGGAAATTCACGCCATTCTGACAGAAACACTAGCTTGTTTCCTTCCTGGTCGGGCTATGGACTTACCAGTACCCCTCTAATGTACCCGTTTTTCCTGTCAGATTATTTTGTAACTTGAATTCTCCTGGCAGATATTCGAAAAAAAATATGTATACACATATATATGTGTACTGGAATATTAAAATCCAAGGAAATTCGCCGAGTTGTTCCATGCGGACGGACGGACGGACAGCGCGGTGGAAGCCTGAAATCCCTCACGGCAGTTCTAGTGACGGCGTTTTTGTACTGTAAGCCACGAAATCGGTCGGACGCAGCGCACAGACCGGTTGAAATGGGACAGTATTAGGACGGTTCGCGTAATTAAAGAAAAACTTTCTTTGTTTCGGCTCCTTATTTATAGAATAAATGCAACGACTTTTCAACTAACTTTTCCCACACAGAAAGAAAGAGAAAGTAAGAGGTCGAAAACGGCTGGTGAGGGGTTATAGGAATGGAAACCGCAAGCTTTGCAAAGTAAGAGAAAGAAAGCCTAATGTTTTATTACTTCCTTGGGAAATAAAGGCGAGAGGAATGAACTGAGTGGTATGGGCGACATGCAACGGCCATGGGAGATTTCGAGTCTAATTTTCTAAACTTGCCTATTAATCCCAACTTCCCACAACGCTTACTTTTTAAAAGAAAGAAATTTATCACGTATTTTCAATCCCAACTGCAAGAGAAGTCTCTTCTAACTGCACTTTTCGTTGTTCCGTCCTCATGCAGTCAGGCGGAAGGAGAAGCAATTAGCACCGAGAATGTCAGATCAGTAGACAGTGCGTCGAACTTGTATATCGGAGGTGGGAAATCGCCCCCCCCCCCCATTTCTTTAGCGCAGCACGGACAGAGCAGGGCCAGTTTATGTGATTTAAAGTATTTCGTTTCCGGTATGACAAATAAAACCACTACAGCTGACAAAGTTATTAAAGTAGGGTAGCAAACATAAATAAATATATAGAATGCCTAGGCGCAACTTTGGGGTACAAATTCCCCACAAATAAAAATAATAATAACAATTATTATTATTACTATTCGATAGACTCACTACAAAAGACAGCTATACTTGGAACATCACACATAATACGGAAAGTACTGCAATGTGAAGCTTGAAGCCTGAGTGGTGGGGATCACCGTTGGTTCAAGAGAAGTACCGGGAAGAAAAGGCCTGTGACAAGAGACACCCATATCGTATAGTAGTAGTAATAATAATAATAATAATAATAATAATAATAATAACAACTACTACTAAGAAGAGCCTTTTTGCTACTTAGTTGAAGTTTCTGAAATATTGTTTGGGTGGTGGAAAGACAAAAAAAGAAAAGCCTGCGTTTTACGGGACGCAGAATTGAAGCATAGTCGATTCTGACCCCCCCCCCTACCGGAGCCCCCAATGTTATTAGCCAAGCCACGCCTATGGAAGAATTACAGTCAACCAATACAACAATCAACCACTAATTCCATGAGCGAACCAATGGATCTGCAGATAGAGAAACGATTCCTTCAATGAATCAGCCATGAAATTAATCAATCGATCAATCATGCAGTCAACAACGAGGGTGGGGATGCAGAGCCACGGCAGCGCGGGTTGCTACATATAACTTGCAGGGTTGTTGCTGCACCTCCCCCACGGTTGACCCTCCACGTTAATTAACTTGACCATAGAGGTTGCGGTGCTGCCAACCCACACGATCAAAAAAACATTACTCACGTCACGTTGAAAAAATGTCAATCTTTTCCACATTACTTTTTAACCACACCGCTTCGAGCATGGGCCAACTGTATATTCTGTGGCAGGCGCGTTAGTGAAATATTTATAAATTTTGGGGGAAAGGTAGGGCAGTGGCTAGAATTATAACGTTATTTAAAATGTACAAGCTGACTTTAAAATGAAAATGCAATACACTTTTTATGAAACACCGAATGGTCGCCACTGGGTGTAACGAATTTCATTCCTCTAAAACCAAACTGGGTATTAAAAGTCCTCTCTCTGTTGCAGCCCATGGTTATTTGGAAACGCCCGGGTCCATATGACAGCCAAAACTGAAGCTCTGCGCGGTTTTACTCAGCACTTACAGGCAACTACTGCCACAGTACATCTCCCTTCACCTCGCATTGGAACAAGCGTGAATTGGTTCACAGATTTTACAGGATGAGCTGGCTGTTTTTGAACCACTTGAAGTACGGTAAAAAAAGATCGGCCCTGTCAACACATTGAAGGCGTGTGTGGGGAGTAGAGGTATAGCTCCACTCATTCTTCATCTCAGCGCTACATGCCACGTCCCGACCGCTTTTCCCCCTTGTGGCGCTGCGGCCCAACGCGGGCCATGGCCTCCTCATTCTTGAGGTTTCTAGATCACACACAACACACCACAGTCGGTAGGACTCCTCTGGACGAGTGATCAGCCCGTCGCAGAGACCTCTACCTCACAACACACACAACACTCACAACAGACAAACATCCATGCTCCCGGTAGGATTCGAACCCACGATCTCGGCAGGCGAGCGACCGCAGACCTACGCCATAGACCGCGCGGCCACTGGGACCGGCCCGGCACCTATTGAATACGGGGAGTTAGTGGACACCACAGGCGGTCTGCCCTTTTGGACAAGTAAAAAATACTTTGTCCCCCGTCGGGATTCGAATCGGCATCGTTGTCTGCAGCCAACTCGCTGTCTTAACTGCACTTTAAAGCAGCATGGTTAGTGCACAGTGCCAGCTGCACTAACACTGGAACAGTCTGCACCCAGTTCATGTATACGTTTCATAAAGCTAACAGCGAACAGCGATTATTTCATTACACAGTATGGACAAGCTAGACTCCAAACTGTAAACGCACAGTATCCAATGTGACGCAGGAAATATATCTGTTCACTATAATTCAGACGAATTCCATACGTCAAAGTGCTAAAGCCCTAGCTGATCATGTCACTATCAATACCGACACAAATCTACCGCTGTGCAGCCAATTACGCTAAACACAAAAACACCACACGCTTTACCGATTAACCACCACACCATGAATAATGTATGGAACGGTGGTGGTATACTGCAACACTTCCTTAACCATTGACAGAAAGCCCCCATGTCCCCCCCCCCCAATCACCCTTAGGTCCGGGGGAAGAGTCGCCAGCAAATGTAGTTAAGTCACAGTAGTAATTGATATCACTATGACATTTGAGTCTTTTCCCATATGGAAGAAAGAAAGGGGAAAAGAAAGGGAAATGTTAAGAAAGAAGCAAATAAATCAATAACAGAGACAAAAATAACAAATAAAATATAGTAAGTAAAGGAGTACTAAGAAATAAGGAACTATCAGATACGCGCACACATGCACAAAGATGGAACCGATGAAGGGAAGACAACAGAATTTCACACACACGTAAATGAAATAAACACGATACCACAGAAAGAAATTTAAAAAAGTCAAATTAGGAAAGTAAACCGGAGGGAAAGAGACCACTGGGGAGACCTAGGCGTAGATGGGTGGATAATATTAGGACGGATCTCCGGGAGGTGGGATGTGGGTATATGGGCTGGATTGGGTTGGCCCAGGATAGAGACAGGTGGCGGACGCTTGTCTGTGCGGTAATGAACCTTGGGGTTCCGTGAAATGCGGGGAATTTCTTGACTAGCTGCAAACCAGCTAGCTGCTCAAGAAGGACTTTGCACCATGCAGTAAGTAAGTAAGTAAGTAAGTATAGTAAAAAAAGGAAATACACATAATTATGAGAAGGAAGGCAAAAGTAAACAGTCAACGAAAGACGGTAATAAAGGAAATTAATTGATGGCTGCAAAAGCGCAACGAACGTCCCACAACGTAACTGCACCTAAGATCTCTCTCTCTTTATCGTGCCCACTACACGTTTCGACACAGAACAACACAAGTGCTACATTATGGGATTTACGCCCGGTTCGTGTTCCGAGACGCTTGGGGAATATGTTGCGTGAGGCTTGGGTTCTTAATCTTATCAGCGCTATTTATTGGGGGGGGGGGGGGGACGCACTGAGGTACACTCTGACTGCAGCTAAATGCACGGCACCAGCAATAATCGGAAGTTGCGACACGCACCGGAACAAGTGGATAGCTGTTCTCACACACAAGACACAGGGCGTTCTTTGTATCTTCAACCCTTCGATAACGCTGTAGTTTGAACTCCATCTACGGTCCAGTACGAAGATATTTTGCTTCTGCTACCTACAAATGCTGCCTATGCACCATGCCGGGCTACGTGGCAGGAATTAAAGATCCGTGCAGCGCACCGAGGCCGGCACTGAAGGGTTAAACCCCTCGATAACCACAATAATCTCTCAGTAAATATAAATTACACAATCAGCAAGATAACCAAGACTGATCGTCAACTGCAGGGACAGTAATCCCCCCCCCCTCCGTACTCTGTTAATAATAATAATAATAATAATAATAATAATTATTATTATTATTAACTGCAATTGGGTTGTCATCCTTTGACAGTGGTTATTTTACGTGCATACAAAATATGAAATTGGTTAAGCCGCTACCTACACAAAAAAAAAAATTCATATAAAACTATCTTGTTAACGAAGTCTACACATTACGTCAACGGTGATCGGATTCGTACAATACTGATAAAACTGAATGGATCTTAACGTACTACATACATTAAGGCCAACTGGATTGGTCACGAAGTGCGAAGGAACTACCGTCTAAAACACACAGAAGGAAAGACGAAAGAGACGCGAACACGAAGAAGAATAGGTCAGCAGCTACTGGATGACACTAAGGAAAAGAGACGATATTGGAAACTGAAAGAGGAAGCACTGGATCGCACTGTGAGGAGAACTCGCTTTAGAAGAGGCTATGGACCTGTCGTAAGACACTGCAGAATGCATGAACCTAGCAAATGAACCAGCAGACGCTAATCTTGCGCTGTAACACAACGGGATAAGTAACGTACAGACAAAACCAACATCACTAAATCTGAGAGTTCCGAGGGTGATGAAAACCGGCTGCTGGGAACGTGAAGCTGCGTCGTAGAGTGAATGGCCACAGTGTGCCAGGCAGAAAAGTTCAACTTTTCACTGTATTACTGGAGGGGCGGGATCCTGGGTGGGGCTGAACGCTGAGCAGAACAGAAGAAATGTCAGTTGCACCCGGGAATCAAACCCAACCACTGTCTGTGTGGTTCTCAGCCCAGCCAATAGATGGCATTCGTTACGCCGGCTCCGTTTACTGCATTCAAACAAACACTGTCAATAAAAATAGAAAGAAAATCTAAATTATTGTACAGCAGTTCGTTATAACTACAGTGCATGGCCACAGCTGCTGGTGCCCTTGGCCTCGTGGTCTAAGGCGTGGGTCTGCCGCCGCTCGCTTGCTGGGACTGCGGGGTCGAATACCGCCGGCGGCATGGATGTCTGTCCTAAGTGCTGTGTGTTGTCAGGTAGAGGTCTCTGCGCCGGGCTTATTACTGGTCCACAGGAGTCCTACCGAGTGTGATGTGTCTGAGTATGATCGTGAAGCCCAGGCAAACTAGGGGCTGTTGTGCCGTGGAAAAATAAAATGACCATAACGCAAAGTTAAAATAAATGCGTTTGCACGAACTGTTTTGCTATACCAAGCATTTCACGCAAATCGGAATATAGACAAGATTATGACGTAACGACGAGTTGGAGAGCAACCAATAATCGCAACTCAAGAACTCGGGAGAATGGGCAGTGTGCTCTACCAGTGGCGTACCCAGGAATTTTGTTCGGGGATGGGGGAGTTCAACAAATTCAGTTGAGGACAGGACACAGAGAACTGGGATCTGGTCATGGGTTCTGGAGGCAGCTGTAATTTGGTACAAGAAATTTCATTTCATATAGTAAAATTTTCTTAATTTTTAGTACTTTAAATTAAGACTATTTATGATGACAACCAATTTATTGTCATTGCTAATGTAAAACAATTGCGAACCTAGGTAGTTTTAGAATTTTACTGTCTTTTTTCCGAACATCTTGGGGTGTTGGCGTCCTAAATTCAGCAATTTTTTAACAGTTTTCACAATCGGGTTGAGTTTGGCACGATTTTGTTGGGCCTTCGGAATTTCGGAGGGGGGGTCGAACCCCATCCCCTCGGTACGCCACTGTGCTCTACCGAAATTTACGTCGCAGGCTGTATTCCTCGTGTAACGTTAACGTTCTGAAAGACATGAATACAATGTTTTGAAAGCGGCTGTGTCTACTAACGAAGTTAGTATGAACCATGTTGTAAGTGAAGTGATTTTGCTAGCCAAACAAGATTGAAATTCTGAAGTAAATACAGAAAATACGAGTAACTTTCCTTCCTTGGGCTACTGCGGGGTGAGCGGTGCGTTGCGTACTGGCGTCGTCCTCAGCAACACAAACACAAGTCTACGTCGTTTTAGCCCTTCAAAAACGCTGGGTTTCAAACTCCAACCACCGCTCAGAACTGAGGAGTCTTAAATTTATACCGGCCTTAAATGCGATAAGGGGCATGCTGCTGGTGGCGCAGTTGGTTGAGGCATTGCGCTACATGCTGGAAGGTTGCGGGTTCGATTCCCGATGGTGTAACTGGAATTTTTCATTGACATAATCCTTCCGGCCGCACTATAGGCCTTGAGTTGACTCAGCCTCTAACAAAAATGAGTACCAGGAATATTTCCTGGGGGGTAAAGGCGGTCGGTGCGTAGGGCTGACAACCTTACCACCTTCATGTGCCAACTGTCTTGAAATCTGGGAGCCTCAAGGCCTGTTCAGGCCTGTAATGAGATTTCTTTATCTTTTAAATGCACTGACGAAGCAAGGTGCATCGAGGCCGGTCCGAAGGTGATGACTGCACGGAGGCCAGCACCCCAAAACAGGCCACGAAGGCCCAGGTATAGCTCTACTCTTTCTTTAACCTCGGCGCTAGATGGCGGTGGGTGGTCAACGCTACGCCCCGGCCGCTTTACTCCCGAGAAAGACCCGGTACCCACTGTATAGGAGGTGGGTGGGCCCCAGTGCCGGTATGGATGGGTGCGGAAAATCTCGCCCCCCCAATGGCATTCGATCCCCAGACCGTCTAGCCCGTAGCGAGCACTATGTAAGGGAAAAATTGTAAAGTTCGCCCCCAGAACAGGTCATTCCAGACCCAGAGGGAGTAAATGTATAGCTCTACTGTTTCTTTAACCTCCGTGGCGTTGACCACCCACCAAACATCTAGCGCCGAGGTTAAAGAAACAGTAGAGCTGCACCTCTATTCCACCTCTGGGACCTCGTGGCCTGTTATAGGGTGCACTGTAACTCTACTTTTACCTTGAGCCACCAGCGTGCCAAGAAGTAAACCGACATGCCGGACAGCCTGGTAGAAATTTACCGACGTTTCGAATATACTGCCTTAATCGTCGGGGAACAACGTTGTACCGAATATTTATCTCAGTATTTAACCAACTTGTTGCACAAAATTTGTTTCACAATAAGTTTTATTTCATGTCTGGTATAACAAAACCTGCATGATTATTTTAGTAATTTTAGACCAGTCACTTGTTTCAGTGTGATGATACCAGAGGCTGTGTAATGCAATTTTGACCTCCTGATGATGAGCACATGAGCTCGAAACATGTAGAGGCATGAAACAGAACCTATTGTGAAACAAATTTTGTGCATCAAGTTGGTTAAATACTGAGATAAATATACTGAGATGCACGGTCAGCAAAACGTCAAAATTTGTTCTACCGAATGGCTAGTAATCTTCTACCAGCCTGCACCCAGCAAAAATCACGCCTGGAGATAAATTTTATATTCACAATTTTGATAACCTGAAATACATTCTCGAATAAGAATGCTCGCCAGATCAAAGGGAAAAGAAAAATATAAGCAACAACCATAAAGAGGCTTGGAAACTTTCTTCCTGGGGACACGACGTCTGTGGTTATCGACCGAGGAGTAAGTTGACGCCGGCTATGACACACAAAGCCCTATTCAATACCCACTACCAAATTCCAACCGATTGTACGTAGGCTTCTTCGAGTCCAGCAACAACTCAACCTTTCTGAATGGACCAAACGCGTGTCTCTTACCTCCTCATACCCCTCTTCGTGGCACTTCTAACCACTTGCTGGGCACATAAAACGCTCCGAGCTTTTTACTGCCAATTCTACTTTATAAACATCCTGCCTGAGAGCTTGGGAAAGGGCTGGATGGGGAGAGAGTCGGTTTAGGGCAGCTGACAGAGCCCGTTCACTTGCTGGAAAACGCTCCGAGAATGGAGGTAGAGAGACGACTGGTTTAGTGCTTTTGAATGAATGTATAAATTGTTAAGTGCCATGGTTAGGCTGATACATGGTGTGTACACTGAACGAGAATGTAGAAGGGAGAACGGGAAATGGGAGATTGGCAGTACCGAAGACTACTCCTTGCTAGGATGTGACACTACATACATGTAGCAGTGTTTCGGAAGAACCTACTGCCTCCATCTT
>Ga0131853_10025482_pt1 | contig 10659 bp, 6 predicted proteins | sample TergutLab28metaG_FD_92764 | JGI IMG/M metagenome (GOLD analysis project Ga0131853, IMG submission 92764) | Labiotermes labralis P1 segment gut microbial communities from Petit-Saut dam, French Guiana - Lab288 P1 (version 2) (version 2) | ecosystem: Host-associated > Arthropoda: Insects >... | reverse complement strand
TGTGGGTATATGGACTGGATTGGGCTGGCCCAGGATAGGGACAGGTGACGGACGCTTGTGAGTGCGGTAATGAACCTTCGGGTTCCGTGAAATGCGGGGAATTTCTTGACTAGCTGCAAACCATTTAGCTTCTCAAGAAGGACTCTGCACTATGGAGCAAGTAAGTATACTTCCTGATAATGATCCTGTAAGGACTGGAACTTGTTGGAGTTTGTTATTCTAGCATGAGTAGTATAAAACCTACTGTGCACTTCGTTGGTCGTGAAAATTATTAATTGTTGTAGACTTGTGGGATCCCGCACAGTAATCTTTATATATCTTAAAGCCATATGTGTTACTTTTTAAACTTGTTTTTACATATTACATTGATGGCCTGATGATGGTCTGTTAAGACCGAAACATGTAGCTGTTCTTAAATAAATGACATGTAGTTGTGTTGGACGGAATATTAAAACACTTGTTACGGAGCCTTCTAGAAACACGGCGGGAAGACCTCGATAAAATTAACGCTCCCAATTGTAGGCAGTGTGGGCGGTTGCGGTGTCGTGCTGAAGAAAGACATCGGACAAGTGTTCAAGGAATGGTGTAAGAATGTAACATCGTGTGTGAAAGTAAAAAAGATTAGAAGTTGATGTACTGGGTTAAAGTGAACAGCGGAAGAGATAGTTGTTGAGGTTGTTGAAATTATATGTTCTGACTTTAGGGACGTTTGGCTCTCAAGCGTAAAAACATACTCTTCATAACAAACGTGGGTGGCACAGAGCAGCTTCGTCGATCACAGCGGGAAGTACGTAGCGATGAAGTGAAAGGGAGTGGAGAGGAGAGGCAGAGCGCATGGTCCTTTGTGATTAGGCGTTATTCCAAAATTTAATTCGAAAGCCGGAGAATTACTGAAATGTAAACAGCTCTTGTCGGCCTAGATTCACATCTGCGATTCCCATGTACGAGAATTTTGTAATTGACTGGATTGAAATGTTCCCAGTGACGCGTTTGTAAATAGAGGACCACTTTCTCTTTTGCTGTTTATGCTTCGTGTTGCTTGGCATGAACCTGTGGGGGTTTACTTTCGTAATTTTAATCTGATATTCATTACGTCCGTTAAGTATGTAATATTCGCTCAGTGACTTTGTGAGTGGCGTAATTTATTAACGTCAGTGGTAAATGCCAATGATTCTTAATTCCTTTTCAGCGAGTAAAGTGCGTTTTCTCTGTTACTGAATCATCAAACGACTCAGCCATGGACTGTGGAAAGTCAACGTAAATCAAATGGTTCCGTGTTAAACAGTACAAAAATGCTTAAGTGAAAACTTTGTTATTGTGCTGAATATGGCATTCTGTGTAAGAATGCTTGTGCCACCTTTTAAAGTTTGCCATTTCAACATTTCAGTCTAACACAGAGTGTTGCAATCTTTTTTGTAACGTAAAAACGTGGTTTTTTATATTATTATTATTATTATTATTAGTAGTAGTAGTAGTATTGTTATGTTATTGTTGTCTCTTCTCACATGCCTTTTCTTCACGGTACTTTTGAGCCACGGTGATCCCCACCGCTCAGGCCTCGGTTTTCGGACTACAGCACTTTCCGTGTTATGTGTGGTGTTCCAAGTATAGCTGTCTATTGTAGCTAGTCTATTGCATGTTTTACTGGTGTGGCTTCCAAATTTTTCTTTAAACTTTTTGTTACTATTCCAGTGGCTGAAATTATTGCCGGTGTAATCATGCATTTCTTTTTCCACATTCGTATATTATTTTTTTTTCATCATCACCATAATCATCATCATCATTCTTTTCTCGATGGAATCTTTACAAGCTTTAGAGAGTTGATAGATCTATTAACCAGTGCCATGGAGGAAAGGGTCTTTGTGAGAAGACAATAGTCGCTGAGCTGTTCGTGAAACTTCCAGCCTGTTTTCGAATTGGGATGCTCATTGTCATGCTTACCGGTTCCCGTTAAATATATTTCTTCTTGCGGTAGCCGATCGCTGATACTCCGTGTGTTCGTCCAGAAAGTCTCCACCTTTTATGGAATCGTGTTCAGAAGTGCCCGATTATTGTCTGTGTCGGTGAGATTAATAAAAGCCATCCCGTCGTCAAGCTTCCCCTCTCCTACTGTGTTCTTACCGAAAACAGACGAAGTTTTGCAGTCCCTGGATTAAATAAACTTTAATTCATGTAGTGTTAGATGTTTTATTAGAGTAATTGCGACTGACTTTTTACTGCCTGTGGTGTAGAGCAAGGTGCCATCTCGTGAAATGTAGCCTGAGGCGTTTTCGTGGTTTGCAGTTTGCATTTAACGCCATATCGAACACATGTTTCGTTTTGTAACGTGTCCTGTTCGTCGGACTGTGATACCGTACAGAAAGGTCCCCATCTAAATAGAAGCTCCAGGAATAGATACGTCAGTCATCGAGAGTAGTGCCATGTGTGCACAGAGTCACTGACAACATGAAGTCAGGCTTCTGGTTTCAAACGTAATTAAAGTTTTTAGTTTTAGTTTTCGTTTGTATGTTTTTTTTTTGAGGGGTGGGGGGGATAGGCTGAAGATGTAGGTGTTTGAGAATAGGGTGCTGAGGAGAATATTTAGGCCTAAGGGGGACGAGGAAACAAGGGAGTGAAGTAAACTACGTATTGAGGAGCTTAACGATCTGTACTCAACACCAAATATTATTCGGGTGATCAAATCGAGAATACTGAGAGGGGCTGGGCATGTAGCGGGTATGGGGGAGAGGAGATGTGTATATAGGGGTTTTATGTGGAAATCAGATCTAAAGAACGACTTTGAAGGCACAGGCTTAGATGGGAGGAGAATAGTACAATGGATATTCAGGAAGTGGGATGGGGGGCATGGACTGGAATGATCTGGTCCAGAATAGGGACAGGTGGCGAGCTCTTGTAAACGCGGTAATGAACCTTCGGTTTCCATAAAATGCCGGGAATTTCTTGACTAGCTGAGAACCGGTTAGCTTCTCAAGAAAGACTGCTCCATGGAGTAAGTAAGTATATGTTTTTGACTGTACGGCAGTTTTACCCGGCCTACCGGTCAGAAAATTAGTTTACATGGCGTATAATTTCGAAGTTAAAGCACCTACACAGACCGTTATTTTATCACGAGAATTCGTCGCCGAACGATTATCACCTGTTTTCGTCGATGACCCGAAATCAGTACAGATAGAAATTTAAATTTGGTTGCGAGGTGGAAACAGTGGTGATATGATGGCTTACTACACAGAACACGGGCGTTTGTCAACCAGGAACAAAACAATTCTTTCCACAACTAGACATATTCCTCGGTATTGAAGGACATAATGTGGAAAAGTTGGGAGAGAGTGTTGTAATTAAATCTGAACGGATCTGATTATAGTTGAAAGTAAAGAAGCCAACATATGTGCATTGTAAACCTACTGTCTGCCCAGTTCTCGTATGTACGTTGACATTTGGAGTTCAAACTGTGAAATGTGTCACGCAACTTACGGGTTTGAGTTTTCCGTCAGAACCATTGTATTGTGTATTTTCGTCTCTTAGGGTCATAATGGTGGACACAGGCTTCATTTCATGTCAGTGTGCGAAAAAGAAATTCGATTCCTGTCTTGTTGTTACAGTGGAATGATTTGAAATTCGTTTGGCAGGAAGTGTTTAGTTGAAAATAAATTCTCATGCAGTGTAAAGGGTTGCGTCCGTTATTGGCTGGCAGATGTCTGTTTAAGAAGGCTTAGTGTGTAATATCAAGGAAAAGGGGTGCACGTTTGTGGAATCAGGCTGGAACTAGGTGGTACAGGGTGTTTCTTTTATCCCGTGTCTGATCTCCGAGCTTTGTTGCATAGTAGGTCTACGCCTGCCGTAGCATCCGTGACAGCTGTTGCTCAGGGGCGCGGTAATTTCTTGTTTAAGGAAACGCACTTAAATACCTCGCAAGGCCTGACTGTAGTGAGTATGTGGAAATCGGAAGCACTGCAGGCAGCTGTAACGATGGCATTGCACTCTGATAAGCGGTGTAGGCAGTGGTGTTAAATCAGCACTCCTCTCTGTGTGATATTCGGGCTGAAGGGTTGACGCTAGCTAAATCTGTGTTGATTGGCTTGGTGTAATCATTTTACTTATGCTGGTAAAACCGACATGTCTACCCGCTGTCGCTGTTTCTGAGTTGGACTGAATCTGTGTTCGTCACTAGGATAACCGGTACTGTACCAAACAAGACCTTACAGCCCTGTACCCGTCATTTTGTGTGAGGCGTGGGAAGGTAACAACAGGTCCTAAGGGTCAGCTTGCCCATAGGATGCTGTTCGCTCTGCAGATCTGTAGCGGCGATAGGTTTATGTAAATGTCGGTTTTGATGGACACATGGACAGCGATTTCTCGTTGAAAACGATTGTATTAACAACTCCTACAGCTATAACTGCTGTAGGAGTTGTTATAATGTCCAGCGCCATTAATTCTCACTGTGACGCCGTTGTCCGGCTCGACGTAAGAAGAGGTCTTTGCTGCACATGTTTAAATGTGTATATGATCGATCCGTTTGTAGTAGATTACAGCTTGGTCTGTCAGTTTAGTATCGTTCGACGGGTACACCACCCTTTTCTTTTGCGATCATCAAAATTCTGTTTGTATCAGTGATTCGACGTCCCTGTTGTGACGTGGTGGGGTTAACGAAACAGTAAATTTCGCATTTATTTAGGCAGTTGGCAAGATGTCATTTTCCCTGTTTTTCTTGCCAAGCTTGTAAAGTATGTTCCATCATTCTGGCAACTCCTTTAGCCCGACGTTTGCTGTTTCGATTGACGGTCAGCGCTTGCTCTCAGGCCGATATAATTTTGTTTTATTCCATCGGCTTAACTTTCCTGATATATTTTGCTGTTTGTTTTATCATAGTTATGTTTTGAAAACAATTGTTAAATTTTATAGTGGATGTTGCAGATTACTTCCTTGGCTAGTAGGGCTATCGCCGCGTCTGATTTTGGCCATTGTTGCCGCACTTATTTGTACACCTTTTGGCGGTCCAAATTTTACCGCAGCACTAAACTGTCCGAATGTCTTAGCCGTTGAGCATGGCCTCATTCAGAGAATATTACGTATTGAAAGCACAGAGTTACGCTTTCAGTTTTACGTGCAGTTTATTAAAAACAGTAGCATGAGAGGCACTTCAGTAGGCTTGGTAATACTGGCTCTTAATATTGTTGTGCATCTGGTGTTAATTATGTATGGCACTAGAACATCTTATCACTACCGCCTCTGTATTAATATCACAGTATGTCATGAAACAAGTTGGCGCTTACGAAGACCCGCAAACAGTTCTCTACCCGAACCCAGTTTGGCCTAGCTGCAGGACCACTTACCTTGTTTTAACTCATAAAATAGATGTTCTCAGTTTGATTTATTGCAATGGGAGAAAGTTGTAGAATATGTCTTTGTTTTCAAGGGATCAGAGTAACAGTATGGTCACGAACCCTTAGTTAAGGGTAGGCCCAATACCTCTTCGCAAGAAATACCGTCATAAAAGTAACATCACCTTTACTCGCCATATGTCAACAATTATGAGGTCCATAGCCCCCATTGTGGGGAATAGACTTCGATCCAGTGCGCCGTTATATCTTATACACACCAGTATCCGTTTTGCTCTGAGTTCGAATATATTTATGTGTAATTCATCCAAATGTAAATGTACCTATCTACCCGCTGAGAATGTCGGTGATCTGGTTTGGAACCATGGTGTATCGGTAACAACTTGTAGCGTTTAAATATTATATTCCTCTCTCCCGCCATGATTTTGAGGGGAAGGGTGTGTGCAGTGAAATTTGTCCTAGAGTGAGTGTGTCCCGATGCGAACTGAAGCAGGGCGTAGAGTTACACAGACAGACAGACAGACAAAAAAAAAGCTTTATATCTGGAACGAAGCAAAAACCCATGTTGTTTTTGATGGAGTGTCAGATAATGGTGGTTCAGAAACGGTGGCTTACTCGGTAGTCTGGATACGAATATAATTCGTCTTGTAATTGCGTCGTAAGTGGAAATTTAGTATTATTTTGTTCAGACAATCTATGTAGACTTGGGCCGTTTTCGAATTTCTAATGAAAATGTGTTTAGTCTTTTCATTCAGTGGATTATGATGTTGTCACAGCATATTGCTGTACAGAACTGACGCTCACAGTGCATAGAATTCCTTGTTTTCAGATTGACTAGCCTTCAGCTTCGACGATCTTGCTATTGTGTTGCACGATGCTAGTTGTTCGTGATAGTTGTGGTTTACAATTTGTGTTTACCTGACCGTAGAACCCGTAACTGCTTGTCTCAGTTTGTACGACTTGTTTTCCTGTGTTGTGTACGTTTAGAGTTAGAATAGGACTTGGCAGCGTGTTCTGCATTTGTACCACCGTCTTCCCATTCTGTTCTAGCTCACGGTCTCACTATTTTGTCTGCCTGTCCTCATCCGTTTGCGGTATACTGTGTCGCATTTTTGCGTCATCGCACATGGTCGTGTTTTTTTCGTCATCTTATGTACTCGTTCTAAATTACAGAAACCACTTCTCACAATGCTTACATCGTACAGAAGTTTGGAATTTTGCCCTGCGCTTTTATTAAAACAAACGTAAGATTTCGTTGCAACGTTTCAACAAAGTGTCTAGTTATATGTTTGTTCACCTTTAAACCTTTTGAACAACATTATGGGAACAGTATTGTCGGAAGTAAAGCGGCAGCGTTTACTCAGTGGAGTTTCCGAAAGGGCATGAAGTACAATGAAACCTGTCATAAACGTTACCGGGATAGAACGGAACCCTGTCTCTAGCGTAACACTTTCACAGTCCCGGGTATCTTTAATTTACTTCAAGTACGCCTACCTATGTTAAGCGGAGCTTGCCTGCAACGGAAAAAAATCCGATACCTTGTGGTTCCGTTATAAGCAGGTTTCGCTATATTAATTATACCGGATATTGCGTCACATTGCTTAGTTGTGCCGTCAGAAGTAGACAAGAAGTCGTACGATCAATTAATTCACTTTGTCATTTGAATGCTATTTCTTGCAACATGCGAGTACGCGCTGTTGTTTTTCGCGGATACCCTAAGCGTCAGTATACCACGAGGCGTCCCCTCCCCCAGCTAGAAGTGCAAACTACAAACTGTGTAGTGGATGGAGTAGTGTAAAGGTTAATGAAGGTGAATTTGTCCCGGAGGTAACACGTAAAACTGCCTTCCATCCAGAACAGGTACGACAGTGCTACTGGTTGGTGATCGTATATCGTGACGATAGTTGGTCGGGTTCCGATCTTGGGTCAGGTGAGGTCATTACATGGACCTTGAAATGCTGTGGATACACAGTTTCTGGAAGAATCGCGTGCTTTCGTGACACAGGATCCGGAAGTGACGTGACAAGGTGCTGTATTACAATCACGATACATATTGGAAACAAAACAGAACAAACGCGTTTCCTAATATTCTTATTTACAAAAATGAAACCCCCTTCGTTTGTGGTGCCTGCCCATATTATGTCGTGACCTGTGTATTCATAGAAACTGATAATTTCTTATCATGTAGCACGTTAATTTGTGAGTCGAGATTGCACAGTTAATCGGCTGCTGGCTGAACAGTAGATGGATCGTGGCCCGATTCCCTGCAAGGACAGAAGATTCTTCACCACAGCGTCCATAGCTGCCTGGTTCCCACCCAGACACTTTATTCATTGCGTGCCAAGGGCGCTTTCCTCGAGGCTAAAACAGCCGAGGCGTGAATCTTAACACTAACCTGCGTCTAGTGCTTAGGTTATGGAACACTGGAGTTACACCTTCTTGCCCACATATGCCTTTATTTTATGCACGGGTGCAACACTGACGTTATGCAAACTTCTGTTTCGTATGCAACGCTTAGACCTGCTTTACATAGTCATGTGAATATCCTGTCAGTAATATTACAGTTCTAACCAACAAATGCACACAGTTCTGTTATTCACAAAAATATTTTTATAAGACTAAACTCCTACATCAAAGTTTATTATTTACCAACGAATGCACAAGTGATTGTCTTAAAAACAGTATTAAAATTTACATTAAAATAGCTCCGAAATGTTTCGGTGCAGTCGCACCATCTTCAGGGAGCTCATTATCCGTGCTTGCTAAAGTTACACTTTGTTAGAACAGTCAATTGTGGTTCATACACTGATGAACCATAATTAACTATTTTAACAAAGTGTAACTTCAGCAAGCATGTATAGTGAGCTCTCTGAAGGTGGTGTGACTGCACCGAAACACGTGGGAGCTATTTTAGTGTAAATTTTAATACTGTTTTTAAGACAATCACTTGTGCATTCTTTGGTGAATAATAAAACTTTGATAGTATCAAGATGCACTGTACAAATGTAAAAAAAAAAAAAAAACTCCTACATGTTTCGGACCTTAATGGTCCACCATCAGGAGTAATTAATTGTTAATTTATTGGTTAAGTTATTAATTTTTTTATCTAATTAATGTACTCCTTGATGATGAACCAGTAAAGTCCGAAACATTTAGGACTGTTGTCTTTTAAAAATAAAAATGTTATTGTGAATCACAGAACAATTGTGTCCATTTGTTGGTTAAAATAGTAGAAATTGAATCATAATGCACGGAATGGAAAACGTAAGTGAGCGTAACCATACTGAGACTTCTGATGTGCAGACATCTGACATACGCCCATATCACTGTTGCATGCCGTTACTGGAGCGCTTGAGAAGCGAACGATCCATCACGAGGCGCCGGTCAGTCAGAAGTCGTCGAAAACAGAAGGGACTGACTTTTGTGGCGACAAACTCCGTCGTTAGTTTGGGAAGTACTGTTGTGATGCGGGCGTAGTATGAAATGCAGTCCGTCCACGTCAAGTTCGCAGTTCTGTGATGCGATGTTAGTTATTGTTCGTATGATGTAACATTTAAGGTGTTCACGAAGGCGCCTGTTCAGATTTCGTTTATGTTGTAACACAATATAACCTCAGTTGATACGACATTTACGTAGGAGCATTCTGCCTGTATCTACAGGGTTGAAATGTGTGGGATGAGAGTGTGGTCAGGGTGTACAGGAAGGCTGCATTCAAGGTGGTCATTAAGAATTAGGGTTAGAGGAGGGGAGAATGAGCGTACTGTGAGATGGCCCTCAAAAAGGCCATTTTTGTCACAGTTATCGACCAGTATATCTAGGATTCGGCTGCGTCTACTCTAGTCCTGCTGTCTATCCAGAAAGATGGCTTCACTTTGTTCATACGAAACGTTGCTAACCGTGCACAAAGCCGTGGGGTGTCACAACCCAGAAGACCACAGTTTGACGTACTGTTCGCATTAACATTTTGTAATGCCCGTGAATTCATGAGGCCTTATTTTAGCCACTGGCCCAGTCTTCCGTGCTTTATTTACCTCCTATTCGATTGAATGTGGTGGTGCGCAGGCACAGGGGAGACTTAACTTTCCTAATCCGGTGTTACTGTCTTTGCAGGCGCCTGTTTGTACGCCTCTAGGTGCCGGTATAGACTTGCCCTCAGAAATGAAATGTCAGAGACGGTGCCACTTCTTTACGGGGAAATACGAAAGTTTCTCTTTGGAGATTTGTCAGTTACTGTGCTGTTCACATGCCGTTCGAAATACCGCAGATCAATAATGAACCAGCATTATGTGAACATACGTCCTTTTAAATTATACCCTATTAATAACTGCGTAAACAACTTCGCTGGGATTTAACAGTTTGCAAAATGTGAAACGAAAACGTACCATAATAACAGATTGCCATACCATGTTAGTCGTATTAAGTGTGTACAGTATTTCGGTTTTGCGACTGGAATTTCGATGCTTATCGATTTATATTGTTCTGTATCTCTTGTGGGTTGTTGGGCCATACTGCCTGCACCAGAGTGACAATTTGAACTCTGCCTTCCGTGAAACTTTCCTGGTTACGTAGCCTTAACTATGTGAGTTTCAAATCGCCTTTACCCGCAGGGGCCCATAAAATGTTCCCCAAAGTTTGAAGACCTGCTGTTTACATGATGCTTTAAGTTTTGAAATAACTTGGGCGTTGGATCACAGAGATATAGTTCTATCAATATATGATTAGCTGTTCAATATGAACATGGGGTGTTGAGTTGGAAGCTTTTGCAATGTTAGGAAGTGTAGGATTCGAACCTGTTACTGCGCAAAACTAAACCCCAGATTGTTACGTGTTTACGACCGTGACTAAGATGATCGGCTAGACGACACCACGTTTCAATTCGGTCTTTATTCGTTTTTAAATAACATTTGTAAGTAGAACATACGTACGTATTCGAGAAATGTTTGGTAGTGTGAAATACAGACGTAGGACATCGAAGTCTGCTTCTATTTTCGAACGAAGAGATTAATTTAACTACACTAGCAACGTAGTTAGATACTCTTAGCAACTGACCAACTTAATGCACGAATTCTTGTTTTATAATAAGTTTATTATATTCCTCTACATGTTCCGAGCACTGTTGTGCTCATCATCAGGAGGTAAAATTGTATTATACAGCATCTGGTATCGTCACACTCTGTAGGTGGCCGTCCGGTGTGCATGTTGCGCACCGGACGGCCACCTACAGAGTGTGACGATACCAGATGCTGTATAATACAATTTTACCTCCTGATGATGAGCACAACAGTGCTCGAAACATGTAGAGGAATATAATAAACTTATTATA
>Ga0131853_10025481_pt1 | contig 10659 bp, 9 predicted proteins | sample TergutLab28metaG_FD_92764 | JGI IMG/M metagenome (GOLD analysis project Ga0131853, IMG submission 92764) | Labiotermes labralis P1 segment gut microbial communities from Petit-Saut dam, French Guiana - Lab288 P1 (version 2) (version 2) | ecosystem: Host-associated > Arthropoda: Insects >... | reverse complement strand
GATCTGGGCATGAAAAAGGTGTGTGCTAAAGTGGTGCCAAAAATCCTTACCCCCGAGCAAAAGGAACATCGAGTGAATTGCTGTGCTGACACTCTTGAAAACATTGAAAATGATCCTGATTTCATCCTAAACATAATTACGTGTGACGAAACTTGGATTTTTCAATATGATCCAGAGACTAAGAGACAATCCATGCATTGGAAGAGCCCCCAATCACCTAGGAAGAAGAAAGCGCGCATGAGCAAGTCCAAATTCAAAGCAATGATGATTGTTTTTTTCGATATCCGGGGGGGGTTATCTACATTGATTGGGTGCCTGAAGGTCAGACTGTCAATCAGGTTTATTATAAAAATGTTTTGATGACCCTCCGTGAATGTGTGCTACGAAGGAGACCAGACATGTGGAAGAATGCCTCATGGATTCTTCATCATGACAACGCGCTATCTGTGAAGAGGTATTTGGCGAAAAACAACCTTCCAGTGATGGAACATCCACCGTACTCTCCGGACCTAGCACCGTGCGACTTTTTTCTCTTCCCAAAAATCAAGTCTGCGGTCAAAGGAACCAGGTTCAAGTCCGTGGATGCAGTGAAAGCAAAAGCGACGCAACTCTTAAACAGCTTAACACAAGATGACCTGCAGCACTGCTTCCAACAGTGGAAAATTCGCATGGAGCGGTGTAGGGATCGCGGAGGGGACTACATTGAAGGGGATAACACTTCGATTGTCTGATTTTTTTTCAATAAAGGGTTAGAGCATGAATCCAGTTTCTTTATTGCCACACCTCGCACTCATCAGACCAGCTTTTCTTACAAATTTGCTTGTCATGTTCTTGCTTATTCACAAATAAATTTGTGCATTGTGGCAGACAGAAAAGAAAAAATATACTTTCTGCTAACCTGCTGTATAAGTGTCATGATTTTTGTTTTAAGAGTAAAGGCCCAATGTGTCTTTCAGGTCTAAGTACAAGTAACATTGTACCTTGTACGCCCCCTGGCTCCCCTCACACTAGTACAACAGGACATCACTGGCGATCGCGACTGACAACTATCAAGAACAGCTTTCTGGGCTCTCCACGCTTTCACAGGAGAAAACTTCAAAGTCAGTCACGTAATTGTATTTTAGCATTCGCACATTTTAGCTATACATACATAATACATACATACGTATATATATATATATACACACACACACATACATACATACATATATACACACACATACATACATACATACATAACATACATATATACATACATACATACACATATGTGCAAACATAGGTACATATGTACACACACACACACACACACCACACACACACACACCAAGGAAACATAAGTATGTTGCAGAGACAGTAGGATGTTGAATAAGTGGTAAATACACAAATATGCACAATTTTTGCAGTGTATGATACCATAAACATTTTCACAAAACAGTATTGTAGATCATCTTTACACATAAAAAAATTCATCTACATAGTAAAAAGATTGTGTATTTAAGTATTTTCTTAAGGCTGCTTCAAATTTTGCCTTGTCATGTTTGAGGATTGTTAGACTATGTGGTAAAATGTTGAAAATGTTAATGCTAGCATAAAATGTACTTCTTTGAAAACAAGACAAGTTGGTTATCTCATGCTGCAGCTCTTCCAGCATTTTATTTTGATCATTTTTGCTTTAGGAGTGAGATATATGAACTTTCCTGTTCCTTATTACCTAGCATATTCCACATCTGGTAGCAGCTGCCTTCCCTCTAAAGCCTGGATCATTAACTATCACTGTAAAATACAGTGTGTTATTTTGGATTAAGGTTATGATGTGAGGTGTAATGTTGTATGGTTTGATAGACAGGCACCAATCTTTTGGAGGTATCTGCTGCCACCATCTGCAGGGTATGAGAGTCACTTAATCCTGACAATACAGAAACAAGATTCCTCCAGAGTGTTGGTATCTGTTTCCTGTCTGCCTGTTGAAAATTGCATTTATGTTTACAGCTTCATCAGAAGAGGTTCATCTCACACCTGAGTCATCACCTGAGCTTACCAAAAAGTCCTGGTTTGGCAGCCTCATGACAACAGAAAAAGATGAGACTTTCACAATACTAGTCAAAGGAAAGCCTTTAGCAACTGTGAAAGCAGATCTAATTCACGCGTTCTTGTCGGTAAGGTGTTAAACTGACTTACAGTATATGGTTTTGCAGTCCATTTTTGTGCATGTGTATATGCTGAATGAACCAGGTGTATTATTTTAAGGTATGGGCAGTCTGAGGTCAAGAATATTCTGGAACTGTGGGTTCAGAACCTGTGTAGGGCATGTACATTAATTATTTGTCTTTTATCTCAGCTAATACCTGCCCTCTTATACTAGCATTATACTGCAAGTCTTGTCACAGACCAGCCAGATAAGTCAAAATTCAGGCTGTGTTCCTTCATAAGATGGTTCACCTTAATGGACTTAAAAATCAAAATTGTAGTCTTGTATTTAAATAAACCACACAATCTGCCATTTGACTTTGAGGAAAATTTCTTAAAATCAAGTTTGCTTGAGCAACAGTAACACATCTGACAACTGACTCTCTTGATTGAGGTATCCATGCTTGTTGTCAGTACCTGCAAGTGAATATCGTGACATACACTGTTTCCTCACCTACACCTTCTGATTTACTTTTGAAAATCATCATACAACTTACATTTTGACACAAAAACTCTGCAGTTGCTACAGTGTCACAAAATAGATTGACCCTTTTGCATCTAACATCAGGTATACTCATCATGTGCTTTGATGCTCAAATCGTTGAAAATCAGCTATATATGACAGCCATTTATTTGCCTTAATGTGCAGCTCTTGTTCTCCCATACATCACAACAGGGATTTAATTCCATCGCAAGAAGGTTAAGAAGCTAGAAAATAAAAACCACTGAGCTTTTAGTTAAACCTAAAATGCAGAGATTTTGTCATTATTTCCAAAGAAGTGAAGTGAATCAATTGCTTTGCAGATAGCAGAACTGAGCCACAGTGTGTCAAGTCCCATGTCCTTCCGAGTGGAATACAAGAGGGGCTCAACAGCACCGGCTATGTTTCAGAGACAAGTTCGCTTCCAGGTGGATGTGTCAACTATCACGAAGCAGGCTGGTGACAGCCCCAAAGAATACCTGTATGCCATCACATTCACACTCCTTTCAGGTAAAATAATAGCCACAGTGTCCAAGCTCCTTCAGTGCCTGCATCTGCAATATTGGAAGAGTGTATCCTTCAAACTTGAAGATGGCAGCACTGTATTCTTTTGAAACTTTAGAAAACATTAACGTAGCAATACAGCATCCCATCCTGGAAGATTCAGCCACTACAGCAAGAACCTTATATCTCTCAGGAATATATATCAGATATAACTTAACAGTCTATATGGCAAAGTCTTCAACTTGGCATTTCATAGAGTGTTCACTTGCATAAGTTCCAGCATGTGAATGGAGACTTAACTTCTTCCCTGACATAGTCAGCATTGTTACTTCTTAGGCATAGAATTGCTTTCCCAATGCAGTGTGCAAAATTAATCATGGATTGCCTCCAGATTTCCTTATACAGTGAGACATTGTTCACAAATTGTTACGTAATAACAGCTTTGTTATTTCCTACTTGCACATGCATTAAAGGTCTGTAAACACTACTGTTTGATTTATGTCATGTAACTCTGTTGTTAAAGTATTTTTAATAATTTTCTGGAATTACATATCACTAATGTGATTCGAGTGTCAGATAATATTGTAAATTTTCCATTGTTTTCAATAGGCAAATCTATTGTTACTATAAAGCCAAATTCTCTTTATCCTGAATGGGATGAAATGTGTTTACAATATTCATATGAAGGCAGGGACCTGAGGGATGGAATGGGTAGCACATTCAAAATCACATAGTGGCCACTTTTTAAACTTTGCTTCCCAGTGTTATGTAGCATTAAGCTGACTGTTCTAAAATAGCAGTTGTTAATTGCCATCCTCACAACTCAGAAGCTACTTTTATTAAAGTATAACCAATTATAGAATCATGTTAAAAATATTTAAAATGGTGACATATTTTGACCATACAGATAATTTTAAAGCTTTCAGGTGCTTCTAAAATATAGATTTGGATTTGGAAAAAAGTTTGAAGTTACATAATTGGCTTGTGATTGACACCTCAATCAAGTGTTTGGGATATAAAAAATTCAAGTGTGTGTGTGTGTGTGTAGATACATAATAGATGAAACAAATAATGGCACATAATGTTAAAAACACAGTTACAGTTACTGAAAATAGATTATTTACGGTATTAGTACATCATGAAAGACCATAGATGGCACTCAGCCCTTCCACACTATAAACTACACACACCCAAGTACAATCAGTCACACTCTTCAGTTGGTAACGGCGGATGGATGGGAACGCGAACTTACCGCACAATGTATACAATCCTTCTCCAGTGTATGTATGATTTACATGTGTAAACAACTCCACCTGTTCACTAAATTGTTAGATAGTAATTACAAGGATTATGTCTATCCAAAATGCATGTTATTGCACAAACAATATGACAGTATTTTGCTATTAACAGTATACAGTAACCTGGACTACAGTACATGTAATGGTTTATCTCAGTACTTCTCTTCTTCTTCTTCCTCAGCTCTACAACTCTTTGTGAGTTTTGGCTTGCTCAATTATTCCTCTCCATGGTTTCCTTTCCTGTGCCTTCTGTTTCCAATTATTTACCCTCAGTACTATGGGTTGCATAATTCCCCTGTATTATTACAGGTAATACATTACTCTATAATTATTTCATGTTGTGACCGTAATGTGCATTAACTCAGTGGCATATAACGTGATGCACACCTAGAGATAACTTGCTGGTAATGAGCAGTCCAATAACTCATGTCCAATGCAATTACAATGTGGGCCTTTGCTTTCTTATTTTCATATTATTGTTGTTCAGTATTTATAACTAAGTAACTAACGAAAAAACTCCATGGAGCAGAATCCTTTCTAAAAGCTAACAGGTCCTCAGCAAGTCAAAAAATACCCCACATTTTAGGGAACCCAAAAGTTCAGTACTGCAATCACAGGTGTCTGCCACCTGTCCCAGTTCTGAGCTAGCTAAGGATCAGTCCAAGTCTGAGGCCTTGTGAAATGTTTTGTAACACCCTAAGTTTTTACAGTGAGGAGTTGTTAGCACCTCGCCCAACTGCCAAGCTGGAGGATCACCCCTTGTGAACAGCCTGCAGCTGGTTATTCAATATGTTTTGCAGTTACCCTCCATATTTGAAGGCTGTTCCTCCATTCCCAACCTGAGGACATGCTATGCTGTGGTGACAGGAACCCACTTATCAGTATTTATATGCATATTTTATCATCCATTCAATGTTTCAGATCAGCTTCTAAGAAACACAAATACACATCATATAGTAGTTATGTACCAGCTACATAAGACCTGTACCTATGTAGAGTCCAAGTTCAAAACTTCATATTATATCAGGTTTTCTCATACACCATCCACCAAGAGTACATCAACTTGCTGGAGCAAATGATTTTATGTACTATATATATGTTTTACTATACCTGTATTTTATTCCATTTCATATATCCCAAACATGATCGGGATGTCCATCACATGATAATTACTTAAGCAAGTTCAAACTTTTTCCAAATCCAGATTACGTTTTTGAAACATCTGAAGGTCCAAAGATGACCTGCATGGTTGAAGTATATTGCTGTTTTTAATATTTTTAATATGGTTATGTATGTGGTTATATTGTAACAAAATTGTACAGTTGTGCAGATGGCAATTACTAACTGCTGTTGTATTCATTACTCACATTTGGAAGTACAACATAAAGTTCTTACTGTGTTAGTTCAGTGTTAGTAATGCCTTCTGTTTATGCAGTATACCATATTTGCCTGAGTGTTAGACAACATTTTTCATAATTCTTTATGTGAAGAATGGGTTCTGCCTATATAATCCTGCACAAAGTTGAAGATTGTGAAGGGAGGTTATCTTATATGTTTGGGTAAATGTAGTGTTTTTTTGCTTTCCTTGTACTCACAAGCATGGTTTGGTCCTAGCCACTGCTGCTGAAAGTGGTGACAGCCAGACATGTCTTTGTACTTGAGATTAATTTTGATGTTGCAGTTTTGTAATGCAGAACCATTAGGGTATACTGTAACTTTTGAAATTTTCCTCCCAAGTGCAGGTGAATTTTAAGCAAGAATTGCATATGCTGTGGTAGGAGGGTGAGATATCATATCTTGAACAGAATATGCAGTGTTGTCTGTCTTCTGAATGCAGGTAACATTCGTCGGTTTCGACGTGTGTGTGAACACATTCAATCGCAGGTGTGCAGTCGTCGCCCACCTCCATCACCTCGAGCAACTAGAAAGTTCACTACAGAACTTAGTGAGAGCTCTAGTTGTGGGTCAGACACATCAGAGCGACTTTCTCCATATCCAGGCACTAGACAGGTAATAACTAGGTATTCATGAACACTTTCCAATACCAGTTATCTTAATGAAAATATTTCAGAGTTCTTATAAAAGAGTTATTAGTTAAATAGAGATATTCTGAATTCTGGAAATGTTAAGTGACTTATATTTATGTGTAATACAGTCACTGCAATGAGATCTTGCATTTGTGACATTTTAGGGGATAACAACATTGTTGGTTAAGACTTGTCTTCTGGCATGTAACCCCATGTTGATAGGTAATTTGTTACCAGCGTTTCAGAGGAGCTTGCTGTGTCCATCTTGTTATCACTACCCTGAAGATGGAGGTAGCAGACTCTTCCAAAACATCTGTAACAAATTGCCATTGAACGCTGTCGTATCCCAGCATAGTGTGATCTTCAACTTTCATTCAAATCCCTCCTCTGGGCTGATGTTAGAACCTGTGGATTCTCAAATACAAAACGGGCCAGCTGATTGCTGCAGCATCCTGTCCCATGCTTGAGATAATCTACAAACTGTGCTTAGCTGTATTAACCCTTCAGTGATGGTGGGCATTTAAAAGAACCCTTAGTCTTCAAGGAGAACATTTAAAAATGTTCCCCAAATGATGCGACACTTTACTAAAAATGTTCTAAATATGAAGAAATGCAAATATTAGAAGCAAAAATTTGATAGTGTATTCAAAAGAAGTGGTTTAGATTTAAGTAAAATTGTTGCATGTGAGCTTTTTGTCCAGTTTGTCAGTAAATGTAATACTTCACTAACATTGTCATGAAATCAGATTTGTGCGGGATTTAAAGCAGAAGATTTATGGGGTATTGAGGTAAATGTAAAGAATTTTATTATAAAGACTTCCTATTAATACCTTCACACATACTACCCTGCATAGTGAATACTGTAAGCAGGAATTCCAAGCAGAAAAGTGAAATGTAATTATAAGCCTAATAACTCAAGTTACAGCCAATAACACAGGACTGTTCATATACCAAACTGCAGCTTTATGTTCTACCTAGCAGCCCACATCACTTCATTCCAAGTAAAACTTGCAGTACAGAAAATATAAACAAACATCTTGGCAAAATAGTGAGAGATTTTCTTTGATTGGGTCTATGCAATATGTACTGCTCATGCCCATAAACAGTGCTTCAAATGGACAGGCATGTATGCTAACCCCTGAGTTGTAAGCTTTATCCATTGATGTATGAGCTAACCGAGACACATGACCATGGACAGAATAAATGAATATTTGGCATAAACTGACAGAATGCTGTGTGACACACACACACACACATGAACTTCTGCATATGTCAAAAAGCAGAGGAGAATAGCATCAGAATCAATTGTATTCGTTGATATACACCAATCGATAACTTAGAATGTCTACTTTCAGTCTGTGTAAACAATATTGTCATAAGTCAAATAGTCACTGACAGAGTGCAGCAAGAACCAAAGTGTGTACTTTGATGATTTTATCATCATGCAAATGAACACATCACAACAGGCGTCATTCATACAATAACAGCTGCCTAAAGACGAAGGTGTATAACACTTCCCTACTGCGTAAGAAAATTATTCTTTTCATGTTAAAATACAGAAAGGACCCAATTTTTCAGGTTGCAACAGACCACAGTCTCTAAATGTACATATGCATTTTTTTTTATTTTCTTAAAACATACTTAGATTTCAGTACCATCAAAAGACACTGAAATTTGAGATATAAACACTTGCACATCATGGCAGAAAATTGAGTCTTTTACCTTTATAAGCAAAGCAGTGACATTATATTAATAAAAGTGTTTGTGGGACAGTGGTTTGAACAGCTGCATAGGTCCATTCTAGTTATGAATGGCTGCTTAGATCCATTCTGTTTACAGATCCCAGCAGCTTGTGAAGATTTAAAAATCTGTACTGCATATGGAGCCTGGCAGTGAAGGGTTAAATATAAATAAAACAGAGAATTCAAAATGCCTGCAGTATTTATTCAGGAATGTGTATTGTTACAGGACAGTATTGTGGTACAAGCAAACTGTTGCAGGTTGAATCAGACATAGAGAGTGATACATCAGTGTTTGATGTAAAGTCTCCAACACGAGAGAATGGTAACAGTGTGGGACGCCGTCGTAGCTGTACCAGTGCCAACAATAATAACACAACAGCAGGCAGTTCAACTGAGTGCAACAGTGCAGTAACACCTGCCACTACAGCCATTTCCTGTCCGACATCTACAGAGACGATGGCTGCAGCAGAAACTTCATCCTCCCCACCTACCATCAAGGCAGTTAGATCCAACAGTGAGAGCAAAGGTACCCTTGAGAAGGGTGTGACAACGACATCAGGGTCATTGGCATGAAACAGGTGTCTCTACATATGACTCACAGCATTCACAGCCCCGTAATTTTGTGAAGTGCTTTCAGGCTGAGTCCTATCTTAATTACATAAAATCCCAATATTTTGAAGCTCCTGCTGCCCTTGTATCTAAATTGAAGGGATGTGAGGAAGAAATGGAGTGGGTGATGAAGAATCTATGGTCAGAATAATACCATTTGCAGAGAGGCAGTTACGGTCACGTTGGCAGTACTGATTTCAAATGCAGCTGTAATATATGTGTGAATCCAAAGAATGCTTCAAAAATGTTGTTTCTTGAGAGCAGCACTGCTGGATTCTGATGGTCTCAGACCCTCCTGCTATATTTTGGAAACGGTCTTAACGTGGTTTTTAATTGCACAAGTTTCTGGGTATTTGCGAATAAATGAGATGTGAAAATACTAGGGATTTAGGTAAAAGAGGAAGCTGTTTATCTTGAATGACCCCATTGCCTTGAAGTAACTGTGCTTATCTTCAGCAGCAGCAGCAGCAGCAGTGACAGTGCTGGTTCTGATGGAAAATTATTTTAACAAACCAAGAACAAGGCCTCCTACAAAAGGTGTGCTGTTAGCACAATACTGAAATTTCAGGTAACTAAGCAATGCTGCGTGGACGTGGAAGTGTTCCTGTTTCATGTATCTGATATTATATGCTGATACACACATATTTGTCAAAATTTTAAGAATGACAGATTACTTAATTGACAGAGATGTTTATAGAGTCATACCAAACTGAAATATTAGCTTCAGCAGAATAATATAGCCAAGAAATAGCCACCAAAATCTGCCTCATTCCTAGGGTGGGGTGGGATGGGGTTGTTGATTTTTTTTTTCCTTCCCCCAATCAGGATAGAGTACATAGTTTAGTGCATTATAGAACACTGCATTAGTACTGTTGAAACTTTGATGAAAGCTGACATGTCAGGTGAAGCACCACTGACATTTGTCTGTTGTTTTAAGGTGCCATCTTCATTTTCTGAAGTCAGTATGGACAGCACTATTCTTTAAAGGTAACTCCTCTATTTAAGTGAATCCTTCCTCCATTCTAAGGGCACTTATTGACTTACATTTTAATGCTTTTGTGCAGCATATTTTTATGTAGAATTAATTGCCACCTATTCAATTCACCTTTAAAAATGGAAGCAGCAGGAGCTTCAAATATACTAGATTTTTTTGAACTATGATGCAGAATATAGCCCAAAAAGACGTAATTGAAATGTCTCTACCACTTACCCAATAGTTTCCTGCAGACATGTTCTATTACGTTATCAAAGAGCATTCATGGGAACTATGTGAGATGAGGTGGGATTCTTAAATGGTATGTTCGCAGGAACACACACTAATTCTCTGATGTAATAGGGCTGCCAGTAATAGCAAGTTTTCAAAAGATACCATATTAGTATTAAAATTCTCCTGCTATGTAGTACTTTGTAGCCATATAAAATGTGTATTTAATTTTCCAGTTACTAAAGTTGTATTTTTTGTGTGACATTGCTAGACACAGATATTAGCAGGGTATGAATTAATTTTAATAAGGGGTGTAATTATGGATATAATTATGATTTTGTCTTTCAAAGAAATGGTTCCAAAGTGTCCTCAAAATTTTCTTTAATTCATTCATTCCATTGGCGTGTGCAGAATGAGATAATTCCTTGCCATTCTCTGGAGCTTCTTCCATTCCTCTCTGTTACGTACTTTTTTCCTGCCACCCTTCTCCACCAACTATTCTTCCATCCTCTCTCACCTCATCTTGCCATCTATTTCTTGGTCTACCTCTCAATCTTGTTGTTCCCAAATTCATATATAATACCATTTTGGGAATTCTATTTTC
>Ga0131853_10025479_pt1 | contig 10659 bp, 9 predicted proteins | sample TergutLab28metaG_FD_92764 | JGI IMG/M metagenome (GOLD analysis project Ga0131853, IMG submission 92764) | Labiotermes labralis P1 segment gut microbial communities from Petit-Saut dam, French Guiana - Lab288 P1 (version 2) (version 2) | ecosystem: Host-associated > Arthropoda: Insects >... | reverse complement strand
GGAGGAGGACGGCGCGGCGGCGAGCGGCACCGCCCTGGTCACCGGGGACCTGGTGCTCTACGCCCAGTGGGAGCAGGAAAGCGGTCTTGAGCCTGACCCATCGTACACCGTGAGCTTCATCGGGAACGGGGGCGCACCGGCGCTGCAGACGCGGGTTGTGACGAACGATACGGCCACCATCGGTACAGTGGCCGCGCTGGTGACAGAGCCGACGCGTGAAGGATATCGTTTCCTTTACTGGTCGCTCATGGAGACGGGCGACGCAGTGGATGAAGGCACTATAATCGATGACGATATTTTGCTCTATGCCCAATGGGCGGAGGTGACACATACTCTTACCTTCATTGGAAACGGAGGTACTCCGGTACAACAGACGGCAACGGTAGCGTTTGACGCAACCTATGCTGACGCGATTCTTCAGGTCGCACGGCCGACGCGAATCGGCTACGTTTTCCAAGGCTGGTTTACCGCACAAAGTGGCGGCAATAGAGTGGAAGAAAATGCCAGGGTGGCGGAGGCTGAATACCGTGAGCTGTACGCCCACTGGGAGCCGATTGTCCTGCCGCCGGAGCCGCCTGAGGAGCCGCCAAAACTACCCCTGACAGAAGAACACCACGCCTATCTCTTCGGCTTTAGGGATGGTACGGTCCGACCTGAACAGAATATCACAAGGGCCGAGGTGGCTACGATCTTCTTTCGTCTGGTTACCGACGAATTCCGTGCGGAGAAGTGGGTCAAGTCAAATGACTACAGCGATGTGTCTGGGAGCGAATGGTATAACAATGCGGTCTCCACCGTATCAAACTCAGGTTTGTTCACTGGCTATTTAGACGGGAGTTTTGCACCGAACAAGCCTATCACCCGTGGCGAGTTTGCTGCGGTAGTTGCGCGGTTTACCGAGTCTGAAGCCAATAATCTAACTCTATTTGATGATGTTTCCGGCCACTGGGCAGAGAAGTATATCAACCTCATTGGTCAGTACGGATGGGCCAAAGGCTTTAACGACGGTACCTTCCGGCCTGATGACCTGATTACTCGCGCACAAGTGGCAGCAATTGTCAATCGTATGCTTGGTCGAAATATAGAGCATGTGGACGATTTGTTAGATGGGATGCGCGTCTGGCCGGACAATGCGGACCCGGAGGCCTGGTATTATCTTTACATGCAGGCGGCCACGAACGCTGCTGACTATGAGCGGAAAGAAGACGACTATTACATCAAGTGGACCGCGGTCTGGCGGCCCCTCGACTTCACGATCCTGGAACGGGAAGATGCCGAACACCACCACATTGTGTCGGCCAGAGAAGCCTGGCAACAACAGAAGGAGAATAGAGCCAATGAGGGAGGATAGAGGTGCAATTCAGATCGCATAACAAAGCTTATTATTAACACAGGTCCAGTCGAGCTCGTATGTTTCTGCGACCTACCAACAAGAACAAATCCGGACCCCATCTTTAATCGGTGAGGCGTTCGGGTTTGTTGTTTTGGGCGAAAAAGAAAGCGCCCAAACGAGGCAAGTCAATTCGAGGTAGTTTGAAGTCAGCATGCGGTCAATGATGGGCCATCGAAGGATGTTGGGGGGCGTGTGTATACCCACGACCATTGGTGAACTCAACGTTGCAATGGAACTAGCGACTGATTAGCGACAAGGGTATTGGTATTACAGGGGTTTGAGGGTAATAGTTGATGTTATACCACGCCTAAAATAAAGCGTCCATCTTGTGCCGAAACGAGAAGATGACGTTCTTTAAAAATGATATTCTCTCGAACAATTCAAAGTCCTAATATGATATGGTGTCATACTAGGACTTTGGTTTTTTATTGATGCCGCGAAACAAATCAGTCCTTTACTCCAAGTTAAAAATCCATTTTGGCGTATAGTTTTCTGGTGATGAACATGCCGACAAGGAACACCAGCATTCCTGCCGCGGCAATCAGCACGGCGGTGACCACGCCGGATAATTCCAGCGCATAACCTGCCGCGCTAAGGGCGCCAACCATAGCGCCAGAAGCGATGAAACACACAAAAAAATAAGGCTTGCTCACTGGCTTTACCAAGCTTTGTGTAGGCAAGGGAATACAGAAGGCCAGTCATGCTCCATAGAGCGCCGAACACACTCATCGCCACAACTAATCCTGTTGATAAAATGAAGTCTAAAAAGCCCCAATCCATTATAAGCTTTATGCCCCAAATGAGCGCTAAAATTGGGATGCCCACGAAAGAAGAGAAAAGTACATTCAGATAGAGGGATGTCGCTAAGTCTTTTCGTTTGATCGGCATGGTGAGTTGGAATTTTTCCCAACTTGCCGTTCCCTCGCTTTTCATCAGCAGAAGGTATGGCGCGAAGCCAAGTGCAATCATTGGATACAAATTATGGAGTAAGTCAAATTCTACAAATATGGAGATAATCCCAGCCACTAAGGTGCCGAATAGAACGAGTGCTACGAGTTTGCCGTAGGCATATACGGAATACAGGAATAGACCTTTTCTCATCGTTATCGTTTCCCCTTTACAAACATGAGCATGATTTCATCAATGGACACATTGTCGATCACAACATCCCGATATTTCTGTCCGGCGGATTTTCTGTCGGCAACCAGCACATCAATTTGATACTCGTGCTTTCTGTAAGCCAGCATGTCCGCCTTGTCAATTTCCTCGAATTGTGCCGCTTTGCAGCGCATCAAACCGTAATCGTAAATCAGGGTGTCTTTCTTTTCGGAAAATACAATCTTGCCCTCGTGGATGAATGTGATGTAATCCGCCACTTTTTCCAGGTCTGTTGTGATGTGGGAGGACATCAGGATGGAGTTCATTTCGTCTTGTACGAAGTCTAGGAATACATCCAAGATATCATCCCGGACAATGGGGTCTAATCCGCTGGTGGCTTCGTCTAAAATCAGCAGTTTCGGGTGGTGGGATAGAGCAACGGCAACCGCCAACTTCATGGTCATACCCCTTGAGAACGCTTTGATTTTCTGGTTCTCAGGCAGTTTGAATCTGCGCAAGTAGGATTTGAATAGCCCATTGTCCCACTTCGTGAAAATGTGACGCATGGCAGATGATATTTTCGCAGGCGTCAAATACGAAGGAAAAGCGTTTGTGTCATACACGACACCGATGTCATCTCGAATGTCGGTGCTGTCATCGGTCATTTCTTTGCTGAAGATTTTAACTGTTCCCTTGTCTTTGATCAGGGTGTGGAGGATGCAGCCGATGGTCGTGCTTTTCCCCGCGCCGTTTTCGCCTACAAAACCCATGATTGCCCCATTTGGTATGGACATAGATACATTGTCTAAGCGAAAATCCGAATTTGCATATTGCTTTGACAGTCCCTTTACTTCTAAAATCGCGCTCATATTTAATTTTCTCCCTCGTAGAATATCTGTAATAACTCTGTCAGTTTATCCACAGGAATGCCGTGGGTTCTTCCGATTTCGGCGGCCTCCTGCAGATGTTCTTCCGCCCTGCGCTGCTGCTCTTCTTGGATGAATTCTTTGTTTTGCGCCGCCACAAAACTGCCGCGCCCGACGGTGGTGTCAATGAAGCCATCGCGCTGCAAATCTTCATAGGCTTTTTGCACGGTGATGACGCTGACATGAATGGATTTTGCAAGAGCTCGCATGGAAGGAAGCGGTGTGCCTGTTTGCAATTCTCCGCTCATAATCATGGCCTTAATTTGTGCTGTGATCTGTTCGTATATAGGTTTGCTGGTATTACTGCTGATGATAATGTCCATAGCGAACCTCTCTTGTGTGTACTTGTTGAACGAGTACACTATAGCAGGATAAGACTTGCTTGTCAACACCTTTTTTCCATCACAAACAAAGCACATCCCTGTGTGTAATGACACAGGGATGTGCTGCTTTAGATTTGATCGCAGGTTTGTTGGGACTAATCGTTCATGATGTCGCCGAAGAGGTCTTTGTCGTCTGGGATGTCGGCGGGGATGGGGGAGGAGACCCAGGTGATGTTGACCATGTTGCGCCAGGTGATGTTGTCGGAGGTGATGTTGCCGCCCCAGGTTCCGCAGCCTAAGGAGAGGGAGAAGGGCATGCCGTTGACCCAGTCTCCGCTGTTGGCCGCCGAGGTGGGCTGACGCACCATGATGCGGGAGGTGTAGGTGCGTTCGGCCAGTTTGTTGATGTGGTCGAGGTTGTTGGAGTGGATGCCGCAGGAGTGTCCTTTGCCTGACCACTCATGAATGTCGTTGAGAAACTCAATGGCTTTGTCGAAGTCGCTATAGGAATAGAGGGTGAGGACCACGGAAAGCTTCTCGCCAGAGAAGGGGTGGTCTGCGCCGCAGCCATCGTCTTCTACCATGATGAACTTTGTGCCTTCGGGCACTGTGAAGCCGGCGGCCTTGGCAATGTCTTCGGGAGGTGCTGCGACCAGTCCGGCTTTGGGGTTGAGATGGCCGTCTGGTAGGAACATGACCTCTTGCAGTTTGGCTTTTTCTTCGGGGCTGCACAGGTAGCCGCCGTTTTCTTTGAGTTTGGCGACGGCACTGTCGTAGATGGAATCTTTGATCAGCAGGGCGTTGTCTGCTGAGCAGCTTGTGGCGAAGTCGAAGGTTTTCGAGCGCATGACTTTTTCGCAGGCGTCGGCGAGGTCGGCGGTTTCGTCGATGATTACAACCGCGTTGCCCGCTCCTACCCCGTAGGCCGGGGTGCCGGAGGTGTAGGCGGCTTTTACCAGCCCGCCGCCGCCGGTGGATACAATGAGGTCACACTGTTTCATCAGTTCGCCTGTGATGTCTAGGGTAGGCTCCTCGATGGCGATGATCAAATCTTCAGGCGCGCCGTATTTTTTCAGGGCCGCGCGCATGTATTCGCAAATGAGGGCGTTGGTCTTTTTTGTGCGTGGATGAGGGGCGAAAATGATGGCGTTGCGCCCTTTGAGGGCGAACATTGCCTTTATCATCGGCGTGGCTTCCGGGTTGGTGCAGGGCGCGACAGCCCCGATCACACCTACGGGCTTCGCGTATTTTACAAGGCCGCGCTCTGGGAGTTCTTCAATGATGCCGACGGATTTTTGATTTTTGATATCCCGCAGCGCGCCCCGGGTTTTCTTTTGCAGTTTGATGTATTTGGCTTCGTAGTAGCCCATGCGGGACTCTTCGAAGGCAAGTTTTGCGACCTCTTTGGAGTTTTCTTCTTTAACGGCCGCCCAAGTTATGGCGGCGCAGAGCTTGTCTACCATTTCCTGCGAGAAACCTTCCGCAATCTTTTGAGCCTTGCGTGCGCGTGCGATCAGTTCGGAGACGTATTGAGCGGCGTTAACTTCTTGCATTGTTATACAAGTCCTCCTTAAAGTGATGATGGGCAAGTTCTGCGGTCATTTAAAATAGTTTATCGCCTTTTCGCGCAAAAAGCAAGGAGTCTGTTAAATTTTTGTCGGCATGCTGTTTTGCCGTTCTGGAACTTCTAGGTATGGCAAAAGGGGCTTTGGAATTTGCTTCCAAAACCCCTTTGTTTTTATGCTTGCTCTCTTTATACGTACTCGAAGCGGCCGGTGAAGAAGCGGAGGCGCTTGGGTTCGTAGACCCACTTGAGGCCCCGGATGGATTCGCGGTTTTTGTAGAGGTTGATGCAGCCATCTGCCACGATGTCCATGTGGGCATAGGTGTAGACACGGCGTGGGACAGTGAGGCGGATGGTTTCCAGCTTGGGCTTATGGTCTAGACCGGTGTTTACGTCGCGGCCCGCGGAGACGATGCCGCGCTCTACCCCGCGGACACCGGACTCGATGTATAGCGCCGCCACCAGTGCCTGGGCGGGCATGTGTTCTTGAGGGAGGTGGGCGCAGAAGCGGGTGGCATCGAGGAACACCCCATGGCCGCCGATAGGCTCTACGATGGGGACGCCGGCTTCTAAGAGACGATCGCCTAGGTAGCGAATTTGCTTGATGCGGTGCTCGATGTATTCGTATTGCATGGATTCTCTGATGCCGATGGCCATGGCTTCCATGTCGCGGCCGGTCATGCCGCCGTAGGAGGGCATGCCTTCAAATACAACGACCAGTTCTTTTGCTTCGGTGAACATGTCTTCGTCGTTGAGGCAGAGGAAGCCGCCGATGTTGGTGAGGCAGTCTTTCTTGCCGGACATGGTGCAACCGTCGGAGTAGCTAAATTCCTCCAGTACGATTTCTTGGATGGTCTTGTTCTCATAGCCTGGCTCACGCTCTTTGATGAAATAGGCGTTTTCGACGCAGCGGGTGGCATCGATGAAGACCTTGATGCCGTGCTTCTGGCAGAGGGCGTAAGTCTCCCGCAGGTTTTGCATAGAGACAGGCTGACCGCCGGCGAGGTTTACGGTGATGGCGACGCAGATATAGGCGATCTGGTGGGCACCGTATTCGTCGATGAGGGCTTGTACTTTTTTCAGGTCTACGTTGCCCTTGAAGGGCAGGTTGATGGTGGGGTCATGGGCCTCGTCGATGATGATATCTTTGAAGATGCCGCCGTTGGCTTCCTGATGGTAACGGGTGGTGGTGAAATACATGTTGCCGGGAACTAGCTGGCCGGGTTTAATGGCGATGGTGCTCAAAATGTTTTCCGCGCCGCGCCCTTGATGGGTCGGAACCACATATTTAAAGCCGAAGAGCTCTTGGACGGTGGATTCGAGATGGTACCAGTTGCGGCTGCCCGCGTAGGCCTCGTCGCCCATCATGATGCCGGCCCATTGCCTGTCGCTCATGGCGTTGGTGCCGGAGTCGGTTAGGAGGTCAATGTAGACATCTTCCGAGCGGAGAAAGAAGGGATTATAGCTGCATTCTTTCATGAGCGCTTCTCTGTCCTCACGGGAATTCATTTTGACGTACTCAATGGATTTAATCCGGAAAGGTTCTGCGGGATATTTTGCGACCATTGTGTCATTCTCCTTTACATGTATTTTGATGCCTTGCATCAGGGGCTTATTACAAATTACCATATTTTTGTGGTGACTGCAAGCCGTTTCTATCGAAAAAGGTAGACAAAAATAAGGAAGTGCTTTTGTTGGCTGTCACAGATTTCAATGGTGGACCTGAGATGGGCGAAGATGTTGTAAAGTGATTGACAGCACAGCGGGTCTTCATGTATAATGTATCCTCACGAGAATTGTCCAGTGGGAGGTGCAAGGGATGCTTCGCACATATCAGCCGAAAAAGCGCCAGCGCGCAAAAGAACACGGGTTTCGCAAGCGTATGCGGACTAGAAACGGTCGCAAAGTGTTGGCCCGTCGCCGGGTCAAAGGCCGCGCTAGATTGACACATTAAACATTTGATTCTATAGGTGTACCGGACCTAACCGCCCTAGGGCCCCTGACTTGAAAGCGGCAGGGACCTTAGGGCGGTTAGGTTCAGAGTCGACTTGATAAGGCTTTTACCCCGAAAAGGTATGGCCTTGCCTTGTTGTCTGCGGGAAAGATGCCCGCAAATGGAATTTTCTTCGATATCGGGAAGGACAGCCGTAAGAAGAAGCCAGATTTTGTACTTGGGTCAAAAATTTGCCTGTCATGGGGTGGAGGCTTTGCAATCTACCTGCTCCATCAAACATAACTATGAGTTTCGCCGCCTGTACAACTCGGGGAAGAGCGCTGCGAGTGGGCTCATTGCCCTCTACTGTAGGCGCAACCGCCAGGGGGCGAGCCGCTTGGGGATTACAGTCAGCACCAAGGTGGGCAAGGCAGTGGTCCGCAACCGGGTCCGGCGGCGGTTGAAAGAGATTTACAGGCTCCATGAGCCACTCTTGCGCCGGGGGTTTGACATTGTGGTGGTGGCCAGGGTCAAGAGCCGGGAAGCCACCTATCGGCAGTTAGAGGCCGACTTTCTTCGCCTTCTGGACAAGCTGGACCTGAAGGGGGCAAAAGTATGAAGCGTGGACTCATTGCCTTGGTGCGGTTTTATCGCAGGCACATCTCTCCAGGGACCCTGCCCTCGTGCCGCTTTCTCCCCACCTGCTCGGCCTATGCCTTGGAGGCGCTGGAGAAATATGGGGCCGCAAAGGGCGTCTGGCTGACTGTTCGGCGCCTTGCCAGATGTCATCCCTTTCACCGACAGGGACATGACATCTATGACCCGGTGCCATAATCCGGGCCCTTACTTACTGATGATTCCGGCGTGCCGCTCGCCGAAGGAAAAGCGGCTGCAGACGCCACCTTGGGTGCGCTGTATGGAGCCGTTTTTATGGATGTTGTCTATATGCCATTTGCGCAACTCCTGCGTTTTCTCTCGGAGTTGTTTGACAGTTATGGCTACGCGCTCATCGCCCTGGGTCTCGTCATTACGGTGATTCGTATCCCCTTTGATTTCAAGAGCAAACGAGGGACGATGAAAACTTCCCTGATCCAGCCGAAGATGAAGGCGATCCAGGAGAAGTATGCCGGAAACTCGGCGAAGATCAACCAGGAACTACAAAAGCTCTATCAGCAGGAGAATGTAAAGCCACTGGGTGGCTGCATCTGGATGGCATTCCCCATGGTGATCATCCTGATTCTCTTCGGGATTATTCGGCAGCCCCTGACCCATTTGATGGGCTTGGACCAGTATCAAATCGACGCTCTCCGTCTTGCCCTGGAAGGGCTGGGGGTCACCATCGGGACTGGTGCGCTTTATCAGGTGGAGATGGCGGGTCATATTCGGCCCTACTTTGAGCAATTGCACGCGGTGGTGCCGCAGATTTTCAATCTGAACATGAACTTCCTTGGCCTAGATATCGGTCAGACACCGGACTGGCGGCATATCTTCGCGCCGTGGGAGATGACAGGCCAAGACCTTGGGCTCATCATGTTGCCGGTGCTCTCTATGGTGTCGGCGTATGCTTCCCAGAAAATGATGATGGCCACCAGCTATATGCCCCAGATGAGTCAGCCCCAGATCATGAAGACCATGATTATCATGATGCCCTTTATGAGCCTGTTTATCGGCTTTACCTTCCCGGCGGCCATGAGCCTCTACTGGACTGTTTCCAGCTTGAGCTTTGCCCTGGCCAGCGTGTTTACCAACAAGCACTTCAAGAAGATTTTTGACGAGATGAAGGCCGAAATGGACGCCCGGGAGCAGGCGAGGCAGGTGGAGCTTGACGCGAAACTCGAAGCCAAGCGCAAGCGGACGGAAGAGCTCCGGGCTCAAGGGGCCACCCAGGAGAATAAGGGTACCTCGAAGAAGAAAAAACATCTCCAGGAGCGGGAGAAGGAACGCCAGCGTCAGGCGGACAATCGCGCCGCTCTGCGTGAGGAAGAAGAGGGCGAGGAAAACGAGAGCCCGTCTCAAGTTGGCCATCGGAAGTTTGCCCGGGGCCGGGCCTATGAAGCCGAGCGCTACGAGGGTCTGGCAGACGATGAAGAGGATGGGGACCTAGATTTCGACGAGACAGAGGATTTTTCGGAGACCGCGGCCCTCTTAGAAGAGGGAGAGGCGGAGGATTCCACCGACGAGGACTTTACAGGAGATGATTCCGATTACGACGAGGAGGACGACTACGATTACGATGATGAGGACAATTACGACGACGAGAAGAAATAGGGACAAAATCCGGCTGACCGCTGGCCGTTTTTAAGAGCGGTGCCGCTTTGGTAGGGGATACCTAGACCCCGCTTAGGCCGGGCGGTGGATGGGAGCTTTTATGCGTGAGACATTCATTGAAGTATCCGGCAAGACGGAAGACGAGGCGATAAAAAGCGCCTTGCAACAGATCGGACTAGATCGAGACGAAGTGTCTGTAGAAATTGTGCGGCGGGCCAAATCCGGCCTTTTAGGGATCGGGAGCACGACGGCCCTGGTGCGGGTGAGCTACATGATAGACGAGCCGGAGCCATCGGTTGCTGCCCCCCAGAAGACAGCCGAACAACAGATAGAGATACCTCTAGAAAAAAAAGCAGAGGCACCCGCAAAAGCACCAGAGGCGACTGCAAAAGCGGCTGAAACGCGCCCAGCAGCGGCGGTGCTTTCGTATTCCTCTCTGGAGACCCCTTTGGAGGGGAGTCCGGCAGAGCGGGCGGCTCAGTTTCTCCAAGGCCTGATGGACAGGATGGACACGGTGGCCACACCGGAGATCAGAGAAGAGGACGAGACGCTCCACATCGAGCTCAAGGGTCCCAACATGGGCTCTGTGATCGGGCGGCGAGGCGAGACCTTAGACGCGATCCAGCACCTGACCAACTACGCGGTCAATCGGGGTCTCGACAAGCGGATTAGAGTCTATATTGACGCGGAAAATTATCGGAAGAAGCGGGAAGAAATTTTGGTTCGCCTGGCCCATAAGGTGGCGGAGAAAGTGGTCCGCTATCGGAAGAATATGGGACTTGAGCCCATGAACGCCTATGAGCGCCATGTGATCCATACGGCCCTCCAGGATATGGCCAATGTGACCACCTACTCCTCGGGCACGGAGCCCAATCGGCGGGTACTTGTGGTCTATGACAGGTCGAAGCGGTCGACGTCAACGGGCGGCCAGGGAGTTGAGACGGGTGCCACGCCTGTTACTGCGAGCTCTGAGGCGGCTCCGTCGTCTGCTCGGACCCATCGGGAGTGGGCGTAGGGTTTTTGTTGGTGGTTTGAAATGAGAATCGCCCCGGCGTTTTGTGACGCTGGGGCGGTTTTTTCATTTGATCTCTTGCTCTAGCGCATCGAACTCAGGGGTGCTGAAAAATTCGCCTAGGGTGATTTCGAAGCCGTCG
>Ga0131853_10025476_pt1 | contig 10659 bp, 3 predicted proteins | sample TergutLab28metaG_FD_92764 | JGI IMG/M metagenome (GOLD analysis project Ga0131853, IMG submission 92764) | Labiotermes labralis P1 segment gut microbial communities from Petit-Saut dam, French Guiana - Lab288 P1 (version 2) (version 2) | ecosystem: Host-associated > Arthropoda: Insects >... | reverse complement strand
GGGAGGGGGGTAGAAACTATTTGTGGCGAAAAAAGGAGGGGGAGGAGAAAAAGAAGAGGAAAATGGAAGAAGAAAAGAAAAAAGAGGGGGGGGGGGGGGGGGGGGGGGGGGGGGAGAGTATGAAAATCGAAGTGTGGTATCTGGCAGACTTGGTAGTGGTGCTGAGAGGAAAAACCGTATATATATATATGTACCTTAGCCGAGGCAGGTGCAAGCTGTAAACCGCGAATGACAGGGACTGAAAAATAGAGACCTTATGCTGTTACGTGGAGGCTTGGGGGGGGGGGGACCGCAGTAGCACAGTCGTTAAGGTGCTGTGTCACAAATCGGAAGGTCGTTGCTTCGATCCCACCTGGTGTCATTGGAATTTTTCAGGGGGACCGCGTTGGCACGGTGGTTAAGGTGCTGTGCTACAAATCGGAAGGTCGTTGGTTCGATCCCAGCTAGTGTCATTGGAATTTTTCAGGGGGACCGCGGTGGCACAGTGGTTAAGGTGCTGTGCTACAAATCGGTAGGTCGTTGGTTCGATTCCAGCTGGTGTCATTGGAATTTTTCATTGACATAATCCTTCCGATCGCACTGGGGTCGACTCAGCCTCTAACAGAAATGAGTACCATGAGTATTTTCTGGGGGTAAAAACCGGTCGGTGCGTAAGGCTGACAACCTCACCACCATCCTGTGCCGTTGTCACAAAATCTGGGAATCTTAACTTCCTGGAACCCTCTGGAACAATCCGGGCCTGTAACGGGACTGTTTTAAATTTTTGCTGTTATCTGGGTACAAATACCCTAATATGTAACACGTGTAATATTAAAATGAAACAAAATATATAATTAGTCAAAAGCAACCATTTTATACTTTGTCATTTTAAATAATGGCGACTAGTTTCGGCCTATGCCGGCCATCATCAAGCCAAATTATTTGTAAAAACTTAAATGCCGCTCTACACGATGTGTTGTTCGTCAATGTAATGAAATCCCATTTACAGTCGTAAAATAGTGCCCCCTTCTACAGGCACTGAGACTCTGTACAGGCCGTACGGCCCATAGGGGGAATAGAGGTACAGCTCTACTCTTTCTTGACCACGGCACTAGAAGGGGTGAGAGGTCAGCGTCACGTCCCGGCCGCACTTTACCCCCGGGAAAGACCCGGTACCCACTGCACAGGAGGCTGGGTGGGTCCCAGGGCCGGTCTGGACGGGCGGAAAATCTCGTCCCCACCGGGATTAGATCACCGGACCGTCCAGCCCGTAGCCAGTCGCTATACCGACTGAGCTACCGGGCCCACATTGCGGCCGTATAGTTTTTTATAATTAAAGTCTGTAGTAGTTGTGTGTTGTCTGTGGTAATTTTGACATAAATATTGTACATACATATTGTTAAAATATTGCAATTATTATTGGTGATACTAATTGTAGAAGTATATAAGGGTACACAGTATACAATACTGAGGCCGGGTAGCTCCGTCGGTATACAGACTGAACTACGGGCTGGACGTTTCGGGATCGAATCCCGATGGGGTGAAATTTTCCACCCGTCCAGACCGATCCTTGGGGCCCACCCAGTCTCCTGTAAAATGGGTACCGGGTGTTTCCCAGGGGTAAAGTGCGGCTGGGGCGTGCTGCTGACCACTCACCCCCTTTCTAGTGCCGCGGTCATGGAAGAGTAGAGCTATACCTCTACCCACCCTCTGGGCCACACCCGGCCTGTAACGGGATCACTTTACATTTTACCTTTTAGTATGCAATATTACAATTTTATTAAGTGTGTGTGTATAGCATAACTTGTCGCATTGATAGGTTTGTTGTTCAGATTATTTACTTCGGCTGCTACACATAAGATCAATAAATATGTATTCCGGGCAAATTTGCGTGTTGAAGCCGTGTAGAGCCGTGTACTTAACACAGAGCAGAGTGTTATACTGTATAGTATACACTACGTCGTGTCGTGTCAATGCCGCACTAACTTCAGTGTAATATGACGTCAGTGCTTCATTATTTGTGTTTGAGGAAGTATATATTTTTTATTTCATTTTAATATTATACTTAAACACAACGTGATGTCCTCTACTAAGAATATGTATGTTGTTGTACGCTTTCTTCTGGTTAATTCCCCGGCGCCTGAATTTTATATGCCGACGTTTTGGAACACTCTGTCTGTTCCATCTTCATAGGTTAGTAAGTGTGAAGATGGAACAGAGTGTTCCGAAACGTCAGCATATAAAATTCAGACGCCGGGGAATTACCCAGAAGAAAGCATACAGCATTCAGAACACGGTGAAAGTTTGAAATGAAGAATATGTATGCTGTTTGTGGTAGTTACTGCCAAGTACAGAAACTGCATAAACATGGCAGGAAACCTAAGATGTATAAAGCTTATACTGTTTATACACAGCATTCAATGCAACAAACTGAAAAATCAGTAATGATTTGTCATTTGTCACTTATGTCCTTTCTTCGCGTTTCGACCTCTACAAGGTCATCATCAGGGAGGAATTGACACACAAAATCATAAAAATTCTTTGAGAAGAGCGCGTGTATACTTAAATACAATAGTGTCAATAATTATTGCTAAAAATGTTTAAATCATAAATCATATAACAAATATAGTACATATAGATATTACGTTTTTATCTTCCATTGATATTTTAAAATTTCTACAAATTTTTATTGCCGGTATGCTGTGTAACACAAACGCATTTTCTTGACGGAAGATTCTGTATTTTTATACCTTTGTAAAAAATGCCTCCCTGACGGTGACCTTGTAGAGGTCGGAACATGTAACAGGAAGGTAAATGACAGACGACTTGCTGTTGACTGCTCAGTTTGTTGGATTAAATACCGCGTAATCAATCTCCTGCATGGAGTAGGATTTACAATAAGTACCAAAATTTCATGAAGATCCGTCCAGTGGGAGCCGAGTTTTTCCATGCGGACGGATAGACAGACAGACATTGTGAGGATAATAGTCGATTTTCGCAATTTTGCAAAAGCGCCTAAAAAGTACGATCGTAAAACATTTTATAGTTTGGCGAAAGTTTACCAAATGCGAGTGGGAAATACTGTGGTTGTGCTGTGGTAATTTTTTTTCAACATTGTTGGGCAGTTTGAATATCTTTGTTGACTCTTCCTTTGCTTTCTTCCGTATTCTCGGCGGGTTTTGACAGAACCGTTTGCTAGGTAGTTCATTCGAAATGTGTGCTAGTTAGATCATTCAAAATGTTTTCTAGGTATTCCACTCAAACTCTTTTCTAGGTTGTTCGTTCATTCGAACTGTTTGCTAGGTAGTTCATTCGAACCGTTTGCTAGGTAGTTCATTCGAATTGTTTGCTTGGTAGTACATTCGAACTGTCTGCTAGGTAGTTCATTCGAACTGTTAGGTAGGTAGTTCAGTCTAACTTTCTGCTATGTAGTTCATTCGATCTGTTTGCTAGGTATTTCATTCGACCTGTTTGTTGGGTAGTTCAAATGAACTGTTTGCTAAATAGTTCATTCGAACTGTTCACTGGGTAGTTCAATCGAACTCTTTTCTAGGTAGTTCATTCGAAAAGTTCTCTAGGTACTTCAGTTGAACTGTCTGCTCAGTAGTTCATTCGATCTGTTTGCTAGGTAGTTCATTCGACCTGTTTATTAGGTAGTTCAATCGAACTATTTGCTAGGTAGTCCATTCGAAATGATCGCTTAGTAGTTCATTCGAACTGTCTCCTAAGTAGTTCATTCGACTTGTTTGTTGGGTAGTTCAATCCAGCTGTTTGTTAAGTAGTTAATTCGAACTGTTTACTAAGTAGTTCATTTGGACTTACTTTAACGACAACGTTGGACAACTTGTTTTGGTTTGAAGGAAAATCGATTCTTGAGGGAAATAATGTCTATACTTCAAGGACAGTGGGGTTGGAAGGGAAAATAGTTCCTCCCTTCGTGCATTGTGAATGGATTGTGCGTGTTGCTCTTTGTCAATACACCATCCGGGCCTTAATTAATTCCTTCCGTGTTCTTTTATAAAAAAACTCGTCTAGGTTTTTACGCTAGATTAACCTTTAGACGCCTAACGTCAACTATAGTTGTCGTACCGCACAACTAACCTCCAAAGTTGCATTTTATATATTTATTCAACAAATATAGGTACCGAACATTTTAAGCATGATGTATTGTCTCCGTTCTTTTCTCTTCAAAATGCAGTTTGTTTCATAATTCTAACGTATTTGGTTCCTGTATTATTTACGTTTTATATACAGGATGTGCTAAAATTAAAAAAATAATTCCGGCGCCTAAATGTTAATAATGTAATTCTGCTTCAAAAATGGATAAGCAGTAACTGATGTCAGGATGAGAGGATTCAGGTGTAGTTTGTAAACTTTACAGTATCATTTAATCTTTCTGTCAACCTCTGATTTTCGGAAACTAATAAATATATCGCATGCATGAAAATGCTACATTAGGAGCACAGCGTTATATGGTGCTGAAACTTGGACACTTCGGGCAGTAGATCAGAAAAAGCTTTGAAATGTGGTGCTGCAGAAGGATGGAGAAGATCAGTTGGACCGATCATGTGAGAAACGAAGAGGTATTACTTAGAGTCAAGGAGCAGAAGAATATCCTACATGAAATAAGTAAACGGAAGGCTAACTGGATTGGTCACATTTTGCATGGAAACTGCCTTCTGCAGCAGATTATTGAAGGGAAGATAAAAGGGGGGATAGAAGTGACAGGAAGACGAGGAAGTAGACGTAGGAAGCTTCTGGATGACCTTATGGAAAGGAGAGGATACTCACATTTGAAGGTGGAAGCTCTAGATCGCACTGTGTGGAGAGCTGGTTTTGGAAGAGGCTTTGGACCTGTCGTAAGACAGACTGCTAAATTAATGAATGAATACATGAAAATACAGAAGTATATGTACGAAAGGAAAACATACGCACTCAATGAGAGACATCCTTGAAAATGAAAGTTGAAGTGAAAGTGATGGGTTAATGCACACTTCCACTGCTCGGAATCCCAACACAGACTGTTTCTTGCGCCACAATTTCTTGTTAAAATCATCCAAACTTTTATCTTATATCTGCCCATTCCACGAGTTTTTCGCAAATTAATTATTTCTTTAATATACAAATTAAACGCAGATATGCAACATAATGCACCAGCACTCTGCTACATGTTTCGACGCTTACGTTGAACCAAAAATATTTTTCTTAATAATTGTAAATAATTTGTAAATCCATGTATAACGTAAAGTAAGATCTGTAATCAAACAATGTGGGGACCGCGGTAGGACAGTGGTTAAGGTGCTGTGCTACAAATCGGAAGGTCGCTGGTTCGATTCCAGATGCTTTCATTGGAATTTTTCATTGTAATAATCCTTCCGATCGCACTATGGCCCTGGGGTCGACTCAGCCTCTAACAGAAATGAGTACCAGGAGTATTTCGTGGGGGTAGAGGTGGCCGGTGCGTAAGGCTGACAACCTTACCACCATCCTGTGCCGTTGTCACGAAATCTGGGAACTTTAACATCCTGGAAACCTCTGGGCCACTCCAGGCCTGTAATGGGACTGATTTACCTTTTTTTAAAAATCAATGTAACATTAGTCTTGAGCTTGAGGATAAATCTCTTCCTGAAGATGGCGCAGTCAGCGCCGACACACGTTGCAGCTGTTTATAATAATACGCGTACTTTACTGTCTATTTTGTTGGTATATTTATGAAACGACTGCTAAGCCGATCTTTTATCAACTGCAAATCTGCATGTCCTCTACTGTAAGAGGACCGGCATAGCTCAGTCGGTATAGAGACTCGCTACTGGATAGACGGTCCGGGGATCGAATGCCGGTGGCGCCGAGATAATCCGGACCCGTCAAGACCGGCTCTCGGGTCCACCCAGCCTCCTATGCAATGGGTACCGGGTCTTTCCTAGGGGTAAATTGCGGCCGGGGCGTGACGCTGACCACCCATCCCCATATAGCGCCGAGGTTAAAGAAACAGTAGAGCTGTACCTCTACACCACCCCTGGGCCTTCGTGGCCTGTTATAGGGTGAACTTAACTTCACCTCTACCGTAAGGTCGGTGAAGAGAGGATCCAGTTTCACGTTCTGTCAGTCTTAAACCTGGCAGTGATATCAGAAACAGACGACGCTGCAACTGAAGGTAATCAAATGATATTACTTTAAAATGACAAAGAAGTACTGCTGTTACACAAGATTATGACGTACACAGGTGACACTGTCTGTGTGTCTCGTCTGTAGCTCTTGTTCTTATTTCTTTTTTCCGTGTCGAGTTTTTACTGGGGGTTATTGCTTTCAGTTTTAAGCACTAGCTCCAACTACGGTGCACCCTTGTACAGGCACCGAGACTCTTTTCAGGTCGTACGGCCTATAGGGGAGTAGAGGTATAGCTCTACTCGTTCTTGACCACGACACTAGAAGGCGATGAGGGGTCAGAGTCACGCCCCGGCCGCCCTTTACCCCCGGAAAAGACCCGGTACCCATTTTACAGGAGGCTGCGTGTGTCTCAGGGCCGTTCTGGACGGGCGTGGAAAATCTCCTCCCAACCGGGATTCGATTCCCGGACCTTCCAGCCTGTAGGAAGTCGCTACGCCGACTACGCTACCCGATCCACCAACTACGGATATATAGAAACGAAATGTAAACTTGAGAAATTATTATAATAATACCAACTAGATGCACTAATTTCTCAAATTTATTTTTGGAATAAATCTCTACATGTTTCGGACAGTTCCTCTGTACATCATCAGGAGTTTTTCACTGTAAACACAGCAATGGTATATGACATATAGGTTTGCTGCCAGACTGCTTGCTGCTGCTGTTGCTGCTAGCAGCAAGTTATCAGCAAACCTGTTTAACATATACCATTGTTGTGTGTACAGTGAAAAACTCCTGATGATGGACAGAGGAACTGCCCGAAACTTGTAGAGTTTTATTCCAAAAATAAATTTGAGAAATTGGTGAATCTAGTTGGTTTTATTATAAGAATCTCTCACGATGCACGGTCACCTGACAGTAAACAAACACGATTTCAATCGCTTTGGATGTGAAGGCAGTAATTTTTTATTTCCTCAAAAGTCTGTGAAACAAAAGCATTGTTTCAACAAATTATTTTTATGGAGCAACAGCCCCCCCCCCCCCAGGCGGAAAAAGCCCTTTACATTGTTGAGGCTTCACACTCACACACTTGGTAGGACTCCTCTGGAACAGTGATCAGCCCATCGCAGAGACCTCTACCTGACAACACACAACACTCATAAGAGACACCCATGCCACGGCGGAATTCGAACGCGCAACCCAGCATGCGAGCGGCTGTAGACCTACTCCTTATTGACCTGCGGCGCTGGGATTGGCTGTTTGAGCAAACTGTGTGATTTTAAATTTAAACAGACAGTACAAACAGTCACGGCTGTTTTCCGATTTAAACAGATGGCTGTATAATTACTGAATGCAGTTTACCGTCAAAGACAGGTCCAATGTGGAGATTCAGTACTTCCGTTCTGCTGTATTCAGCGCAGTATGCGGTATGTGTATGTATTATGCAGTTTGTGTCTGCACGTAGCAGATCGCCCCGCGAACACAATTGCAGTTTCTGTAGACTCCAGTTGAAATGTGATGGCACACGGTGTCGCACGGTAGGGGAAGTAAAGGAGAAACTGGCGAATGGAGTGGGTAGCCAGTACTCTTCACACTACCTCGGAACATGGTGTATCCATCATTACTACAGCTGATGCGCACATCTCGGCTGTCAGTAGTCGACTGAACTGACGCACCCGCCGATTTAAATGGATTCTAGTTTGAAGAAATCCAACGAGATGCAGCAGTATGCAGATATTTATTTACTGCTAAATTATTCTACTTGTTTCCGTCGTCCATCGCGCCCGTCCTCGGGAGTACATAAAACTCTAGTTGCAGCCTCTGGTACAGATCATACTGTCTGGGGAGAAAGCTTCCTGAAACCAAACGTTTGAAGAAGCTCGCTCCCCAGACAGTAGGATCTTTACCAGAGGCTGCAACTACACTTTTATGTATTCCTGATGACGGGCGCGATGGAGACCGAAACATATCGAGTAATTTAGCAGTAAATAAATATCTGCATACTGTTGTATCTTGTTGGATTTCTTCAACCTAAAATTATGATGCACGGAACCGCGAATATGAAATTTAAATGGATTCGTCCGCTTCGCCGAAAGACGAAATCTAGTTCCTGCGCGTGTGCCATCACATTTCAACTGGCCTCTTATTAACAGCCTATAATTCAAATAAAACTTGCTCCTTCCGCACGCGCTAATCTTTGCCATTGACTCGGCATGTGGTTTCTGTAGTCAACGATGCTTGGTTTAAGCACGGTGTGAAGAAGATGTATATTTGCCAGTTCGTTGTGGGGTTCACGTCGTTAGCGTAACTGCCACAGGTTTCGCGTAATATTTCTGGAATTTGTAGTTCCTAACCGAGACAGTGCATAGTTTCCGATTTCGACAATTCTTGCTACAGACGGTTTTGGCATACGAAGTATCACTGTATGCAGGTTCTGTGTTGGAAAATTCCGGTCACACAGAACGCATTTTCCGTAGTAGACAGTTCTTGTCCAAACGACGGTATATCGACTTAACGTTTTAAAGCCTACTGGATGCGTGCACCGACAGGTTTAACCCTCTAAAGACGAACCGCAGACCGCTTTATTTAAAGCCCCAGTCCGTACCGCGCTGTAAACACTTTTCATCTCGGTTATAAAAACCAATCAGTTTATGCTGTAAGTGGAACAAGTCGCTGTTTGTTCTCAGATAAATATAAAACACATAAATACAGTGTGGGCAGAATGTCAGTTTTAAGTATTTTTCGAAAGTCTTTTGCAGAACATTCATATTTAATTAAAATCTGAAAAGTATAACACGTTCTTTATATTAAAACCTTTGTACATTTATGCTAATATCTCGCTCGATCCTTCTTAGAATAAGAAATATTTTAGACAAAATGTGTAGAAACAATCAAAACACACATTTAATATTCTGTAACTATTTCCTGAAAATCGTGATGTGTATGAGACAATGTGAAAATAATTTGGTACAGACAGAAACACCACAGATTACAATTTAAAAAAAGGCGCATGCGCATTGCATGATGGATAGGTAAGGCCACTGCCACACACTCAGAAAATGTAATACTTACGCCTTTTCCACTGCAACAATTGTTTGCGAACGTGCCCCTTTCTTACTTTCATAAGTACTTTGTCTTGCTAATTAACCCTGCTCTGGTACCATGCGGTCTATGGGACCCCAGTCCTCTTTGACTCACGTTTTTTTTTAAACTGTCACGAATACTGACATCGCCTTTTACGGATTTTTTTGTAAGGCCTTCCTAACTATGTCACACACATTCCGTAGGTTTTGTGTCTTTCCGTTTATTTTTTATTTAAGTTTATTTCCGCTTGGGGTCAAATGGACCCCATAGTACCTTCCATGTAATAAATATAATTGTCTGCAAAATGCAGAAAACGCAGTATGTGAAACAATCTGTCACGTGCCATGTTCTCGCTGTAAAAATAGTTACCATTTAGAGTTATAAACAAAGCTAGAACGCATTAATCAGCTGGGGAAAAATGAGCAGTCGCTCTGCGTAAGACATATAGATCACGGTATTTTGAGGGGTTTAGGGGGTAGAGGGGATCATTCTGGGTACACAGAGGAGAATACTGACCTTCAAGTGTCCTGCAGCATAAGAAACCTATGCAGTGGTATCGTATAGGAGTGAACAAAATTTCTCCCACCATCGACTCACTGTTTGCGACGTCTTTACAAGTCGTTCGGTCTCACTGCGCAACGTGTTTAGAAAGCGTTCGGTGGCAAAGGGGTCATGGCAAGACGACGGGGATTGTCCTGCAACGAGGTTCTGGCGTGTTTAGACGTGTTAAGTGACGTCGATAGTGAACATGAGGTCGATATTAAAGATAGTTTGAGCTGGGATGAAAGCGACCCCGAGTCCAAAGAAGTGTGAGATTCCTACAGTGAAATAAGTGCAAGTGAATCAGATTCGGAAGAGAAGCAAAATGTTGACAGTGATGAAATTCTTGGAAAAGATGGAGATGTGTGGTCGCAGAAGCCAAAAGCTGTCAGAAGAACACCAATTCGCGATATTGTCAAAGAGAAACTAGGACCGAAAGGGAATTTATATCAAGCAGACACACCCTTGAAATCATTTGAGTTATTCTTCGATGACGTCGTAATAACAGAGATTGTGACATGGACTAACCAGAAGATTGAGAATGTGAAAACCAGTTACACAAGTAAAGCTGGATTTCTGTACAATACAAGCGTGACAGAAATTCGCGCACTCATAAGCATCCTGCTGTTCTTGGGCGCTACAAAGAGCTCCAAAGAAAATACTGCAAGCATTTGGGAGAAAGATGGTACTGGCAAGCCAATTTGCATAGCAGCAATGAGTCAGAAGCGTTTTTTGTTTCTTGTGTATTGCTTAAGCTTTGACGATTCAACCACGAGGGCCCAGCGAAGAGCCGATTACAAGTTGGCACCTATTCGCAACATATAAGACAAATTTGTCGTAGCTTGTGAAGCAAACTACACTCCAGGAACTGGTTGCACAGTTGATGAATCTCTCCATGGATTCAGAGGAAGGTGTAGTTTCAAGCAATACATACCAAATAAACCGAGT
>Ga0131853_10025474_pt1 | contig 10660 bp, 9 predicted proteins | sample TergutLab28metaG_FD_92764 | JGI IMG/M metagenome (GOLD analysis project Ga0131853, IMG submission 92764) | Labiotermes labralis P1 segment gut microbial communities from Petit-Saut dam, French Guiana - Lab288 P1 (version 2) (version 2) | ecosystem: Host-associated > Arthropoda: Insects >... | reverse complement strand
TTAGGATTGCGAAGAAGCGAAGTGCTAGGACTCAAATGGGAGAACATTGATTTTGTCAATCGAACTATTTTAATTCAAGGTACTGTTCAAAAGATTAATGGAAAGCTAGTCATTGATTCCAAGCGCAACAAAACAATTAAAAGCACTTCAACTTTTTCCATGAAGCCCGAGCTTGTTGAGTTGCTGCTATCAATCAAGGATGATACTCAAAGATACAAACGGATGTTCACAGGACTGTACAATGATACTTATCAAGATTATGTTTGCGTGGACCCACATGGGAATATATTTAATCCAGGTTATTTGACTTACCATTTTAAATCGTTGGTAGGGAAACAGGGATTGAATAAAGTTACTAATTTTCACTCTTTACGCCATACAGCAGGAACTTTTGTCTACAGAAAGAATAACGACATCTATGAAGCAATGAGATTCTTGCGCCACACAGACATCAGAACAACTCAAGAATACCTTCATCTTAATGACAACAAAATTTCAAGCTTATAGATGGGAATTGAACTCTTACCAACAGTCTAGTTGACTGATGTGAGAAAAAAGTGTGAAATCGCTGTTCTTGGGGTAAACCACAGGCAGAGTCACAAGTGGCAGAATCCAAATAAGAAATTCAAAAAATGTTTTGGGCTACATCCAGTTTGAGGATTAAGGAAGTATGGCTTGTGTATCGAATTTGCCCTATAATAGGGACTTTTTGGCAGGGCGTGAAGGTTATGCTCCCTCGCTAGAGGTTTTGGAGACCCCTGTACTGCTATTATACGAACGCCCTAAGTCAATTTATTGTACCATATTTCTAGAAATTATGCCACCCCTTTTTGTCGGAATTTGAACTCTTATGTCGGGTTTTGGAGACCGCAGTACTACCGATATACTAACGCCCTTTGAGGTACTTTAATAGTTTATAACATGATTGAATATTTGTCAAACATGAAATATCTGTTTTGTTACCATTTTATTTGGTAATAATCTTCTTGACGACTATACATATTTGGTGTAAAATCGTAGAATAGGACAAAATATGACAAAGAATAAAGCTATTGTAAAATTTTGTGTGATTTGTGTGCTGGTTGCTCTCGGCATTGTTTTAACGTTTGTGGGGTTTCGTATTCCATTTACAAATGGTGCAACATGGGTCGGGTCAATTGGTGCTATTGAAACACGTTTAGGTATTGATTTGCGCGGTGGGGTTCTCGCCGTTTTTGAGGCGGAGGGCAACCCAAGTCCGGCAGAAATGGATGCAACAGTACGCCGATTAGAAAATTCTCTAAACAGTTTGGGTTTTGTGGAATCTCAAGTTATGCGCCAAGGCACAAACCAAATCCGTGTTGAAGTACCCGGATTAGACGATGCCGATGAGTTAATTAGATTGATTGGTACACCGGCAATTATTGAATTCAGATCATCAAGAAACGAAGCAGATACTTTCCTTAGTGGGCGTCAACATATTGAAAGCGTTTCTACGAGACAATTGCCAACATTCGATTGGGTAGTGGTTTTGAATTTTACAACTGCGGGGGGGAATGCATTTCGTGAAGGATTGAATACTGTACAAAATGACCCAACCAACACCATGAACCAAATTTTCATATTCTCAAACGGGCAAGAAATTTCGGCACCTAGGGCAGACAGCCCAAGTATCGGTGCGGGAAATACTATTCAAATCGAAAGCCCAGATTTCAGAACTCAAGCCGCGGCAGATGCACTTAGGTTACAAATCGAAAGTGGTTTATATGAAGTAATGTTAACCATCAGCGAACAGGCAATCATCCAACCAACCTTGGGTCAAGGTGCGTTGCTTGCGGGAATTATTGCGTTTGCGGTGGGTCTTGCTTTCATTTTTATCTTTATGTATTTGTTGTATGGTCACATGGGATTGTTGTCTAATTTGGCGATGTTGGTTTTTTCTGTATTATTTTTATTCGCCCTTGCGATTGCACCTATGGTACAACTTACATTACCGGGTATCGCTGGGATAATATTGGCGCTTGCAATGGCGGTGGATGCCAACATTATTATTTTTGAAAGGATTAAAGACGAATTCAAGGCGGGTAAGAAGATGACAACCGCCGTAGAAAACGGATTTAAAAAATCATTTTGGACAATTTTTGACGCCAATATTACGACAATAATTGCGGCAACTGTACTTTACTTTCTGGGTACTGGGCCAATCCAAGGTTTCGCAATCACATTATTGCTTGGTGTTGTGATTTCTATGTTCTGTAGTTTATTTGTATTGAGACAGTTTGCTAAATTGTACCTATACATCAATTCAACTAATGCAAAGAAGTTGCGTTTGAAACAAACAAAAACATTGAACGAGGTTGAGCAAACTCTAATAACTACAACCCCAGTCAAAAAAGAAAGAAAGTTGAAGGGGGTGTAAGGAGTACTATGGAAAAAAATCCTAATCTTATTGAAAGATTCAAAGACCCAAACTTCAAAATTGCACGTAAGGGTAAATGGTATGCGATTGCACCTTTGGTGATTATTCTTGCTGGACTTATTGTTGTGTTGGTTGTAAATTTTAACCTCGGTTTGGATTTTACTGGCGGGCGTACGGTAAGGTTTCAAGTCACCGATACATCTTCGGCAAACATCACCGCGGTAGAAAATCAAGTACGTAACGTAATGAACGATATTCGCCAAGAAAACGATGCAGGTGCTGGATGGGCATTCAGCATCCAACAAGAATATGTAACAGGCTTAGTCTTCATGACGGTTCAATTTCAAGATGTAAGCGGTTTCAGTGTCGTAGAAATGACTACTTTGCACGGAGTTGTTATTAATCGTTTAGATAATATACCGACCGTGCAGGGTGCTTATGACGCAGGCACAATTGCCCCATCACAGGTTCAAGACCACCTTAACCGCACATTTATTGCCGTTACCGTTGCATTGTTTGCAATCTTGATTTACATGTTATTCCGTTTCAAGGTTTCAAGTGGGGTGGCCGCCTTGGTTGGACTTATCCATGATGTGCTTGTCATGTTGGCATTGGTTGCAATATTCAGAATCCAGGTCAACGCGACGATAATGATTGTTCTGATAACGGTCATCGCATATTCGTTAAATAACACGTTAGTTTTGTTTGACAGAATTCGTGGTATTGAAAAAATGAACGACAACAAAGAAACAACCGAGCAAATTGTCGACCGAAGTGTCAAGGAAACATTTACACGTACAATGAACACGACAATTACAACATTGGTTCCAATATTTGTGTTGATAATCTTCCCAGTCGTACCATTAAGGGAATTCGCGCTACCGATTTTGCTCGGATTAATTGCCGGAACATTCTCAACAATTTTCGTAACAACAAGTTTATACCTAAGATTCGAAAATGCAAAAACAGCAGTAAGAAAACGAAAGAAAATGCAAAGTGCATCTTAACCTTGTATGTAATTAAATAAATTCATCCAATGATTTCATATAAATAGTCGTGAGAAAAATAATCTTACGACTATTTATTTTTATAATAATAAGTATCGCAATATTTTATACAGTATTTGGTCCAATTGGTTCATTTTTGTTGAATGGGTTTCAAGATATTTTAGGATGGTTGTTTGGATTAATTCCGCATGTTTCGCAAAACCATATTATGTTTGTGCCTCTGGATATTTTGCATAGCGGATTATTTCCGGTAATTATAACATTGCTCGGATTTTTGCCACAGGTTATGATATTGTTTGCCGTACTTGAATTGTTGAAATCTATTCCATGGCTTGGGCAATATCAACATCTTATGTTAGGTTTTGGGTGTACAACTTTAGCGGTGTCGACGATGGGTGATAATTGCCTTGGAAATAAAGCATCATTCATGACACAAGAAGAGGGCGCGGGGCGAAGCCCCGCCTCCCTAAAAAGCCCCCTTGAGGGGGTTGGGGGTGGTATATGCTACAACAAAAAATGTCGCGATATAACTTTATTAACATTCATTCCATGCGGTGCAAAGATGCCAATAATGATGATTTTTGTAAATGGATTTTTCAATTTCGGATTTTTGGTTTTGTACGGGCTTTATATTGGGGCGGTGATGATTGGGTTGTTTAGTTGGTGGTTGATGAGAAGGATTAACAAAACAAAAGATTACGATACCAATAGGGAAGAGAATAATGAGATTATACCAAGATTCAATTACAAAAATATATTCACAAACACCCGTGATTTCCTAAAACGCCTCGGTCTACCTATAATCACAATTTCCTTAATCCTGTATTTCCTCGCCAATTACACATTTCATCTGCAATACACAAGCAAAATCACACAAACCATGTTGTATAATATTGCCACAATATTTTCACCAATCTTCGCACCCATTGGCTTAGGTTCTCCAATAATAATCACGGCATTGATATTTGGTTTAATCGGTAAAGAGATGATGATCGTACCACTTGCGACATTGGGCATACCTATTTACACGATGGCGGCGACTTTGTCGTTTATGGTTTTCGCGATTTTGTATCCCGTTTGTATTTCGGCGATAATTGCCATTAGGAATAAAACGAATACAAAATTTGCGGTAGGATTAGCGATGTCCAATTTGGCTGTGGCATATGTTTTTGCATTTATGGTTTTCACCTTGGTGAATTGACAAAATGCCATCATTATGTTAGAATTTTACATGGAAGAAGTTATAAAATTGAAAGAGACTATTATTCGTCTAGGGCTTGAGTTAGACAAGGCAGAGAAGGAACACGCTGCAAAGTTATCTAGAATTCAAAAGTTGTCTAAAGAAGCAAGTGTGGCAAATGAAAAATTTGGATTTCCAGAATTTGTGAATATTGAACATCCACCAAATACCTCAAACACATGGCGTTTTTCTAGTCCAAATAACAAATATTATGCAAAACAGAAATGCGAAAAAGAAAACGACATTGCTCTAAGAAAAATTACTCTTGAATCAGAAATTGCTTGGCAAGATATTAGAGTTGGACTATCTCCTGACCAATTGAGGTCTTATATTGCGAATGCACATACTGAATTACATGAAGCAGAATGCAAAATAGCTTGGCAGAGTCATTTTCGTGGCGACTCAATTGCAAAATATGTTGGAGATTCAATCGAATCTTCTCCGCTTTGATGTTTGTTTTGCGGTAAATCAAAACCGTGATATACTAACCACATGAAATTAGTAGCAATCGTCGGAAGACCTAATGTGGGGAAGAGCCTGCTTTTTAATACCTTGACTGGTAAACGTGCGTCCATTGTTGATGATGAGGCGGGGGTAACACGGGATAGAATTATTGAAACATGCACTTGGGCTGGGGTACAATTTAATCTTGTCGATACGGGCGGGATTGATTTCGATGAAAAGAATGCTTGGAACGAACATATCCGTGAACAGGTCGACATCGCGCTTGATTTGGCTAATATCATAATTTTTTTGGTAGATGGTACGGCTGGGGTGACCGCAAACGACCACGAAATTGCTAGATTACTTCGCAGAACCAAAAAACCAATCATCTTGGGTGTCAATAAATTGGATAACAAACAAAAACGCGAAAACGTATTGTACGATTTTTACAAATTGGGCATGGGTGAACCAATAGCCATAAGTTGCACGCAAAAATTGGGTTTGGGCGATTTGTTAGATGCGGTAAAGGAAAATATGCAGATCGGTGAAAAAGATTTAGAAAACGATGAACACGAACAATCCCCACGAATAGCAATAGTAGGAAAACCAAACGCCGGCAAATCGAGCATCGTAAATAAATTGCTGGGAGAAAAACGTGTGATGGTCAGCGAAATTGCGGGTACTACGCGCGACACCGTGGATTCGACATTGAAATATGACGGTAAGGAATACATCCTGACCGATACCGCTGGAATTCGTCGAAAGAGGTCTATTGAAACCAAAACCATTGAACATTACAGCGTGATTCGGGCCTTGGCATCAATTCGACGAAGCGATGTATGCATTTTAGTAGTCGACGCAAACGAAGGATTAACCGAACAAGACGTGCGGTTGATGGGTTATGCCGACGAACAGGGCAAACCAAGTATTTTGTGTGTAAATAAATGGGATTTAATCGAAAAAGATAGTCACACTATGGTCGCATTCAAAAAACGACTGGGGCTTGATTTGGCGTTCATGCCGTATTACAAATCAATCTTCATTTCGGCATTGACTGGGCAACGTACTGGTGAAATAATGAAAGCAGTTGAATTCGTATTGGAACGCACCAAAACACGAATTTCAACCGGAACATTAAACACCCTGATTTCGGGATTCGTGGCAACAACACCACCACCAATGCATGCAGGCAGACGTCCAAAATTCCTATATTCGACCCAAGTCGATATCGCTCCACCGACATTCGCGCTATTTGTAAATGACAAAACGATTGTCAAACCATCGTATTTGCGATATATAGAAAACAATTTAAGAAAGAGCGTAGACCTAACGGGAACGCCGATAAAATTGTTACTAAGAAGTCGTGATGAGAAGTGAGTGATTTTTGTGCCAAAGAACCAAATATAATAGATTTTTGATTAGATATATGTTATATTAATTTAATGAACCTTATTTGGCTGATTCCACTTTGTGTTGGGGCGTACCTTGTTGGGAACGTGAATTTCTCAATAATTTTGGCGCGTTTTAAACATGGGAAAGACATTCGCAAAATGGGTAGCGGCAATGCAGGGGCAACCAATATGTTGAGACAATTTGGCACGCGTTGGGGTATTGTCATTTTATTGCTTGATGTCACTAAGGGCGTCGCTGGGGCTTTGACTGGGTATTTGTTGTATGGGCGTGGTACTGTTGATGGGCATATTGCGATGTACGCTATGGGTCTTGCCGTGGTGTTGGGCCATTGTTTTCCTGTGATTTACAAATTCCGCGGGGGTAAAGGCGTTTCGACAATCGTCGGGGTGTTTTTGGTTGCCAATCCGTTACTTGCCGCTGGAATGTTTTTGATTGGTTTTTTGTATGTTGTCATTTGGGAATATGGTGCTGTTTCTTCCATTATTTTTGTCACTGTACTTGTGATTAATCAATCGATTGAACAAGGTGATTCGTTGACGGTTAATTTGTTACTTGCCTCGTTCTATGTGCTTGTTATAATTACACATAGAAAAAATATCTTCCGAATTTTAACGGGTGGTGAAAACCGTGCAAGTGTTTTAAAGAGATTAAAGAAAAAAACATTCGAGAAGAAAAGAGCAAAATGGTTGGAAGAGGATAATTGTAATGAGAAAATCAACTAACTAATTTTTAAGTTCTACTAAATTTTTCGTCATATTTCTCTCTCTTGTCAAATAAACATTGACCAAGAAAGGAGATATTATGGCAAATACACAAAAACTGTTCGCGGACATTGCTACTCGAACAAATGGAGAAATTCACATTGGGGTCGTAGGGCCGGTGAGAACGGGAAAATCCACATTTATCACGCGGTTCATGCAATCGACAATTGTTCCGCGCATTGATAACGCGGATGAACGTTCACGTGTAACGGACGAATTGCCTCAATCTGGTGATGGGGCCACAATTATGACCACCCAACCAAAATTTGTACCGTCAAGGGCGATCCAAATTCAAATGGGTAGCGCCGAAATGCGCGTCAGAATGATTGATTGCGTAGGTTACATAGTACCCGGTTCAAGCGGTCATATTGTCGACGGAAAACCAAGATTGGTAAAAACACCATGGTCAGACGCCGAAATGCCATTTGAAAAGGCCGCCGAAATGGGTACACGCAAGGTTATCAAGGAACATTCAACGATAGCCGTAGTAATGACAACCGACGGAACGATTGCAGACATTGCACGTGATAACTATGTAGAAGCCGAAGAACGCGTAATCTCACAATTGAAAAAGTTAGGCAAACCGTTTATCGTAGTTGTAAATTCAAGAAACCCACAAGGCGAAGAAGCGAAATTGGTTGCAGCACACATTAACAAGAAACATTCTGTTGCAACACTTGCATTGAATGTGTCAGAACTCTCGACCAACGATATTAACCAAGTGTTTACGTCATTACTCGCCGAATTTGGGGTAAATGGGTTTAAGGTCAATATGCCAAAATGGTTGACGGTGCTTGACACATCAAATGACATCATCGCCGAGGCTATCGACGGTTTGAAAAAATACACGGCATCTATCCGCAAATTAAGCGACAACAAACCGGAAAAGGTATTTGTCAACAGCCCACATTTCGCACGTTTGGAAACAACACACATCGACGTGGCAACCGGAATCGTAACATTCAACATCGTACCACACGCCGATTTATACACACGAGTATTATCAAGTATGTCTGGCGCAAATATTGAATCCGAGGCACATCTTGTCGCGTTCTTGTCGCATTCGGGTAAAATTATGGCGGAACACAACAAAATTCGTGATGCATTATCCCAAGCAACACAATCGGGGTATGGTATCATGGCTCCTACCTTTGATGATTATACCTTGCATGCACCGCAATTACACAAAACGGGTCGCAGTTTCGGGTTGAAATTACGCGCCACCGCACCATCATTGCACCTTGTCCGCGTTGACGTGGCGACCGACGTATTACCAACTATCGGCACACGGGAACAATCGGAAGAAATGTTAAAATTAATGTCGGCCGAATTCGAACAAAACAAAGACGCATTATGGCAAGTTCCAATTTTCGGCAAATCATTAGAATCCATCGTTACCGAAGGCATAACAACAAAGGCAAACGCAATGCAACCAACGGCAAAAATCAAAATGAAGAAAACACTAACAAAAATCGTAAACAGCAACGGAAAGGGCAGATTGATTGCATTGCCGATATGATTTAGTTACTAGTTTCTAGTTAGCAGTTAATAGAAAGAGGTTAGTGATAGCCTCTTTTATTATCGGAATATCAGACTAATAGCCCCAACTATTGGATATAAAATACTCCCAGATTTTCTACCAGAGATTAAGCCTAATGGCATAATTCATTATACAATAGTATTTAGTAGGTTATAGGTAAAACTTTTCGACAACTTTCGACATTTGCCTGCATACACATAGAACATGATATTCGAACCTTTTATGACCTTTTTGTCTAAGGTCTTGTTTTTTTCGGGAATGGTGTCCGAAAAATCGTCGTTCCCAAAACCTTTGTCGAAATCCGACGAAGAAGATTATATGCGCAAATTCCAAGACGAAAAATGTATGGCGGCGAAAGAAATTTTGATTAAACACAATTTGCGTCTTGTTGCCCATGTGGTGAAAAAATACAATGGTGCCGCCGAGGCCGACGATTTGATTTCGTGCGGGACCATTGGGTTGATTAAGGCGATAAATTCCTTCAAATTGGACAAGGGCGTTCAAGTTTCGACGTACGCCGCGCGGTGTATCGAAAACGAAATTTTGATGTTTTTGCGAGTAACAAAAAAGCACCAACAAGTCGGCAGTTTATCCGAATCATTCGGGTCCGACCGCGACGGCAACGAATTAATCTTGGCGGACATCATAGCCGACGAATCGGACGACATGAAGGAACTTCTCACCCATCGCCAAATGATGATAAAACTCGTCGAAAAAATGAAAGAAAGATTATTGCCCCGCGAATTCAAAATCATAGCCCTGCGATACGGATTAGAAAACAACATATCATTACCCCAACGCGAGGTCGCCAAACAATTAGGCATATCCCGAAGTTACATAAGCCGAATAGAAAAACACGCTGTAGAAGTAATCCGCGAAATCGTGAGTGAGCGCGAGTTTAAAGGGTTTTATTAGTAGTACTCAGTTGATGATTGTTGGTACGTTGCTATTAACACAATCACAGTGATAAAAAATACAACCGATACAATTGCAAGTAATAAAACAGTTATTAAAAACCATTTAGGTAAAGTCTTAAAGTCCTTTTCATTCCAAAATATTTGCTTAAATATTGCAAGTGGTACTAATAATCCGAAAAAAGTTATTAGTGATAAAATTCCGAATATCTGTATCGCAATGACCATGAATTATTGTATCATAGATGCCTAAAAGAACCATTGCTTACCACTGTCTTTTTTCTTTGTGTCTACCGCTTTTGAATTTTTGTTGCCTTCTGTTGGGGTGATGATTTTTACTTTTTCACTTTCAACCATTTCGGGTTCAGGTTTTTGATTTACGGTGGTTTTTTCGCCTTTGCTATCTTGGTCTTCATTCTTTAACGCTTCTGACGATGTTACTATTTTTGATTTGACGAAATATTCATGCGTGCCGTTTTTGGATTGCGATTTGTCGAAGTATAGGTATTCGCCGTCGTGACCGCGGATTACTTCTTGCAATTTTTCGATTGCGCCGTCGATTTTGTATATTTCGTAAATTTGCGATGGTAATGCTTCAAACCATATTAATGGAATGCCCGTGTCTGAAATTTTTCCGTCCAATGTTGGCGATTGTGGTTTCAAATAATTGCCGCTGACTTCCTTTGGTAGGTATCTTCGCGAAAAATAATCTTTGGCTTTGGCGTCGGTTGGTGTGGATTCATGGGCGCGACGGATTGTGCCTTTTTTCGCATCTTGCAGGTCGTATTCAATTTGTTCTACCATAGTTGGAATATCAAATGGTGACTTTTTGTCCGTGTCGCGGTGATGGTTGTTGATCCAATGTGACATGGTATGGTGGTTCGGTTGGTTGTTGTTTAGGTCGGTGTCGCCAGTATTATTTGGTTTAATTTTCTTGTTTGTT
>Ga0131853_10025472_pt1 | contig 10660 bp, 8 predicted proteins | sample TergutLab28metaG_FD_92764 | JGI IMG/M metagenome (GOLD analysis project Ga0131853, IMG submission 92764) | Labiotermes labralis P1 segment gut microbial communities from Petit-Saut dam, French Guiana - Lab288 P1 (version 2) (version 2) | ecosystem: Host-associated > Arthropoda: Insects >... | reverse complement strand
GGCACCGAGATGGGCCAGGGCTCGGTCTCCGCGGCCCAGGCCACGCTGTCCCAGATGCAGTCCGTCGACTCCGGTTACACCTACGCCAACCTCGGGATCACCCCGATGATCGGCAAGAACGACGACGGTTCGACGTTCACCCTGGCGGACGCCCAGACGGTGGAGACCTTCGCCGCGCAGAACGGCGTCGGCCGGCTCGCGTTCTGGTCGGTCAACCGCGACCAGCCGTGCAGCGGCACCGCCAACTCCCTGCCCACGTGCAGCGAGATCAGCCAGAACAGCCTGGCGTTCACGGACACGTTCCTGAAGTTGGCGGGCGGTTCGGGCGGCACGTCCGGTGGGACGACCGGCGGGTCCACGACCGGTGGCACGACCGGCGGATCCACGACCGGTGGCACGACGACCGGCGGCACCACCGGAGGCGGCGGCGGGACCTGCACGACCGCTTCCTGGAGTTCCTCGCAGATCTACACCGGCGGCCAGACGGTCTCGTGGAACGGCCACAACTGGCAGGCCAAGTGGTGGACCCAGGGCGAGGAGCCCGGCACCACCGGCGAATGGGGCGTCTGGCAGGACCTCGGCGCCTGCTGACCGCTGCACCCGCACCGCCCTACGGCCTGGCCCCTCGAAGGGGGGCCAGGCCGACCCGCGTCCGCGGGTCCCCAACTCCGCCGTCAGACGATCCTCCCCTTGAGGATCCGGTACGCCGAGCACCCGCCGAGCACCGCGAGACCGGTACCGATGACGGCAAGGACGATGCCGCCGACGACGGTCCCGGACACATCACCGGTCGGATCGGCCGACGTGGCCTGACGGGTCGTGCCGTCATCGGAGGCGATTGCGACGACGCCGCTGCGCCACAGCGTGCCGCGTACCGTGTCCCCGGGATGCAGCCGGTGCAGCAGAGGGCGGTCACCGCCGAAATGGACCCGTCTGACGGATGCGGACCCCGGTCCCGCCAGATCGGCGGTGTAGGACGCGTCCCTCCCTCGGTGGATGTGCACCTTCTTCACGGTGAACCGCTCGGTGCTCAGGCAGTCCGGGTCCGTCGCGCCGGCAGCGGTCGCGCCGGATGCGGCCGCATCCGACGCGGCGGCGTCCGAAGCGGCTGCGTCCGGAACGGTCGCGGTCGTAGCTGTCGCGGTCGCAGGGCAAGGGACGGCAGCCCGGAAGTCCTTCTCCCGCTGCCGGGCGTCGGGCAGCTCGACCCCGAACAGGCCGCCACTCACGGTGAGGGCGACAGCGCCACCGGCCAGCAGGAGACCGGTCTTCACGCGCGGTGAGACCCCCCTCCTGCCGTGCCCACGAGGCGCCGGCCATCGTGGCGTGACGATCCTTCCCGCCGCCGCACCGGCCCTGGCCCGCCGGCCGCGGGCGATCCGGACCGTCCCGCCGGCGCCGGCCACGAGCAGCAGGGCGAGCCCCGACAGCGTCAGCCCGATCATGACGTCGTAGGCGCGTGTGCCGACACCGTCGGCGTTGTAGAGGTCCCCACGCCACGGCCAGTACGACACCTCCCAGCCGTACTCCCGGTCCCGCAGGAGGGGGACGCGGTCGGAGTCGCAGGCGAAGGGTCCCTGCCGTGCCCGGCCGTCCAGCGGATCGGTCCACCGCACGGTGCAGTGCCCCTGCCCGTCGTCCCGCAGGACGGTCAGGTCGACGCCGGGATCCGCCAGTTGCCGGTACTCGGCGACGCCGCCGAGCCCGACGAGCAGCAGCCCGACGAGTGCGACCCAGACGAATTTCCACCGCCGCCGCGTGCCCGTGGCGCCCCGGAGTCGCCCGGGACGTCGCGTCCTCCGCACCGCTCCCCTCCTTCCCGCGCAGGTCAGCGCCGTGCTGACGCTGCTCGGGCCGACAATAGGGCCGGCTCGGCGGGAGGCCGGAAGGGGGGTCCGGGTCGGACCCGGCCTCAGCCGGGAAGGTCCTCGGGGCGCTTCGCGGCCAGGTGCCCGGAGAGCAGGCCCGTGGACTGGCCGACCTCGATGAGGTAGCCGTCGGGGTCGCGCAGGTAGCAGCGGGTCTCCGCCCCGCGGTCGATCGGCGGCGTGACGAACTGCGCGCCGCGGTCGCTCCACAGGCGGTAGCAGGCGTCGATGTCGGCCACGCGCAGGTTGAGGAAGATCGACGTGGTGTCGCCCGGCTCGTAGTCCACGACGCTGATGCCGGGCTTGTCGGGAGTGGGCGGGCCGCCGGGGTTCATCAGGATCCACGTGTTGGCGAGCTTCACCATGCACGGGTTCTCCTCCAGCACGACCGTGCCGCCCAGCACCTTGGAGTAGAAGTCGCGCGAGCGCGCGACGCTGCGGACGGTGATGAACAGGGTGGCCACGAAGCCTTCCTGCGGGGCCGGAAGGTTCTCGTAGTCGATGTAGGGCCGGTTCTCGGTCATGTCCGTGCCTCCCGGGCAGCGTCCAGGGCGTGGGTCACCCCCTCCCTCGCCCCAACCTAGGCGCCCCCGGCCCGCCCCGCTTGCGGGCCCTCGGCCGTCCCGGCGACGCGGGCGCGTCCCCGGCCCGGGGCGGCCACGTCATCCCGCCCGCCAGCCGCACGACGCGCGCCGTCCTCGAACAGGTGACCGGTTCCCCGTTCCGGCCGGCGGCGCGGCGGCGGGAGTGCCCGCGCTGGCCCGCGTGCGGCTCAGCGCTGGAACGTCTGGGGGAGCCGCCCCGCGTCCCACAGCTGGTCGAGACGGGCGAGCAGGGCCTCCAGGTCGCCCAGGAGGTCCGCCCGGGCCGCGTCGGGGAGCTGGAGCAGCGGGTCGTCGAAGGCGGGCCCCTCGTCGGGCCCCGTCCACCCCTTGTGCCGTCGGCAGGACGCGCACCACATGGAGGTGATCCGGACGGTGCGGTGGGGGCCGACGCGGCGATGGACGTACGTCCGCACCGCCCGGGCGCCGCAGGCAGGGCATCGGCGTTCGGCCGGCTCGTCGGTGAACTTCGGCCCGGACAGCAGCTGTTGCACCTGCGCCGCGTCGAACTCGCGCACCCGTATCCCCCTTCGGTCGGCCTGTCCTGGTTATCCAGATTTACCAGGACAGATCACTTTCACTCCTGTCAATTGGTCAACTAATTCTGCATGACGGCTTCGCCGCCGGTTTCTGATTCCGCCGGATCGCCCTCGTTTCCGATGCACGCATAAGACGGCAGATCGCCGACGAAATCGGCTTCCGCCGCCGAAGTACGGCGGTGCGGCGCTATCTCGGTCGATTCGGGACGCTTCCGGGCCGGATATGCGCCCGGCTGATCGTGAACGGCACCGAACTGACGGGTCCTGATCATTGGAGATCGCTTGAACGCTGCGCACATCCTGCGGTTGACGTGTGAAGTTTTTGTATTAGGGTGAACGCGTCCTTGTCGGGCCGGTCCCGGACGGCGGGGATCAGAGGGGCTTGCCGTCGACGTCGAATCGCCTCTCGCACGATCGCGTGACCGTATGACCGCACGTCAGCGTGCCCTCGCCCGAGGTCGGACGGTCGTCTCGCGCGGTCGGCACGTCGCCCTGACCAGGCGTCCGACCTGTCCGAACCTCACAACTCGACAAGCGGATTGCACGCCGTCAACGACCTCTTCCCGAAAGTCCCCATTTCAGCGGGGCGGCGGTGGCCGATGAGCCCCACCGCCCTGACCACGACTTTCCCTTTGCGCTGATGATGAATCCCTGTGAACTGCGCGGTACCCGGTGAAAATATCCCCACGTTCTCCGCTGGGAGGCAATAGACGCTCGGGCAAGGGGGCTACCGATCCCTCCCCGCCGGCATCAGGACAGGCAAGCGCGTCAGCACCCGCCGCTCCGCCGCCGGCGGACCGCCCGGGGTCGCCCAGACCGCCCGGGCCGCCCAGACCGCTGCCCAGGCTCGCACCGCTGACGCACGACGAAATCGCGCGGATGCGTGCCAGCGTGTCCGTGGTCGCGCCGGTCGCCGGCGAGATGACGGTGTATTTCTACGCCATCCTGTTCGCGCGCTATCCGCAGGTGCGCGCCCTGTTTCCCGAGAACATGGACACCCAGCGCGACCGCCTGCTGCGCGGTCTGCTGCGGATCGTGGACCTGGTCGACGATCCGGACAACCTCATACGGTTCTGCAGCCGCCTGGGCCAGGACCACCGCAAGTTCGGGGCGCTGCACGGCCATTACCCCGCCGTGGGCGAGTGTCTGCTGGACGCGCTGGCCCGCTACGCCGGCGAGGTGTGGAGCCCGGAGGTGGCCGCGGCGTGGACGCACGGCTACGGCATCGTCGCCCAGGTCATGATGCACGCGGCCGACGAGGACGCCCGCACCCGGCCCGCGGTCTGGCAGGCCGAGGTCGTCGGCCATGTGCACCGCGGCCACGGCATCGCCGAGATCACCGTGCGGCCCGACGCCCCGTATCCGTACACGGCGGGCCAGTACGCGAGCATGGAGACGCCCTGGAGGCCGAGGGCCTGGCGCTACTACTCGCCCGCGCACGCCCCGCGTCCGGACAACACCGTCACCTTCCACGTGCGCGCGGTCACCAGGGGCCAGGTCAGCAGGGCGCTGGTGTACAACGCCCGGCCCGGCGACGTGGTGCGACTCGGGCCCACGCAGGGCGACATGACGCTGGACCCCTCCAGCGACCGGAACGTGGTGTGCGTCGCCGGGGGAACGGGGATGGCCCCGATCCGCGCGCTGGTCGAACAGGCCGCCCGCAACGGGATCCAGCGGTACGTGGACGTGTTCGTCGGCGCCCGCACGGCCGAGGAACTCTACGGGCTCGACGACATGCTCCGGATGTCCCAGCGCCACCACTGGCTCTCGGTACGGGCCGCGGTCTCGCACGAGCGGATCGCCGGGCTGGAGGGCTCACTGCCGCAGGTCCTGGGCGAGTTCGGGCCCTGGTACCAGCACGAGGCCTTCCTGTCCGGCCCGGTCGACATGGTCACCCAGGCGGTCAGCACCCTGGCCCGGCAGGGCATCCCCCAGGACCGGATCCACTTCGATCCGTTCGACGTCCCCGCGCTGGAGGCCGCCCTGCAGTCCCGGCGCACCAGCGATCAGGACCCCGAGTGAGCGTTCCGGCCCCGGACGGTACGGCGCCGTGAGCACCGACTCCCCGAGCAGGAGAGAACCACCTGTGCACTTCTCCGGTACCACCCCACTCGCCCGCCGCCACCCGCTCGCGCCCGACGCCGTACTGGAGGCCGCGGCGGTCTTCCTGCGGCAGTTCGCCGCGGAGAATCCGGCTGCCGGCGACCCGCACCGGCGCTTCGCGGAGGTCGCCGGGGAGGTGGAGCGGTACGGCACCTACGTGCACACCCCGGAGGAACTGGCCTTCGGCGCGCGGGTGGCGTGGCGCAACTCGGCGCGCTGCATCGGCCGCCTGTACTGGAACAACATGACGGTGCGCGACATGCGGCACGTCGAGGACCCGGACGGCATCGCCGAGCAGTGCTTCGAGCACCTCCGGCTGGCGACCAACGGGGGCCGTATCCGCCCGGTCATCAGCGTGTTCGCGCCGGACCGGCCCGGCCGCCCGGCGGCCACCCTGCTGGGCGAGCAGCTGGTCCGCTACGCCGACGACCCGCGCAGCGCGCAGCGCGTGGAACTGGCCAAGGAGTTGGGGTGGAAGGGCGGCGAAACCCCCTTCGAGGTACTCCCGTTGCTGGTGCAGCCCGGCGGCGGGCGGCGCCCGGAGTTCTACGAGATACCCGAGGACGCCGTGCTCGAAGTGCCGTTGACTCATCCGCGGCACCCGGAGTTCGCCGCGCTCGGCCTGCGCTGGTACGCGGTGCCGGCCGTCAGTGACATGGTCCTGGAGATCGGCGGGGTCACCTACCCGGCGGCGCCGTTCAACGGCTGGTACATGGGCACCGAGATCGGCTCGCGCAACCTGGCCGACGCCGACCGCTACGACCTGCTGCCCACCGTCGCCGCCCTGTTCGGCCTCGACACCGCCAGCGACCGTACCCTGTGGCGGGACCGGGCCCTGGTCGAACTCAACGCGGCCGTCCTCCACTCCTACGACCAGGCCGGCGTGACCATCGCCGACCACCACACCGAATCCACCCGGTTCCTCGCGCACGTGGAGCGTGAAGGCCGGCACGGACGCCCCGTCCCGACCGACTGGAGCTGGATCGTCCCGCCGCTGTCGGGCTCGGCCACCGCCGTCTTCCACCGCTACTACGATCCCCCCGACCCCGACCTCCGCCCCGCCTTCCTCCACCGCGCCCCCGCCGCGACCTGCCCGGTCGCCCACACCTCGCCCGGCCGGCCCGAGCCGCTGGACGAGTACCTGGTGCCGAAGCGTCCCGGCTGACCGGAGCCAGGAGAGGGACTTCCGGACAAGTAGGCGCCGGACACGGGCCGTTCACCTTCGGACGCTACGGTGCGCGGATCACGCCGGCTGCTGCCGGCGAACGTTCCCTGGGGGGATCTCTTGCGCGCATCACTTCGTGCTGCCTTCGTGACGGCTGTCGCCGCCCTGGGCCTCGCCGCGGCCTCCGTGGCACCCGTTCATGCCGCCGTGGGGTACGAGCGCTGCCCGAAGGGCAGGTTCTGCGTGTTCGACGGTGTGGCCGGCGGCGGGGCGATGGTGTCGTACACCACGCCGCAGTCCTCGCTGGGCAGTTGGTCCAAGCGGGCGGTCTCGGTCTACAACCGCACCGGTTTCGAGATGGCCTGCCTGTACAGCAAGCCCGACTACGTCGCCGGAATCAACGACGTCTTCCTCGAGCTGGTCGGGAAGGATTTCGGCACCGACCTCTCGTACTACCGGGAGGGGAACACCCCCCTGGTCCACAACCTCGGCTCGGTCAACTGGGCCCACACGGAGCGGCAGTGCGGCGGTGCGCCCGAACCCCTCTCGTGGACGGACCCGTACTACCACCCGGGCGTCAGCCGGCCGGCGCAGACCTTCAGTGACCTGAACCGCGACGGCACACCCGACCTGCTGAACCGCACGTACAGCGGCAAACTGTGGTTCCTGAACGGCGACGGCACCGCCCATCTGATCGGGCCCGGGTGGAACGCCATGACCGCACTCACCCGGCACGGCGATCTCACCGGCGACGGCGCCGAGGACCTCCTGGCCCGCGACACGACGGGCCAGTTGTGGATGTACCCCGGCAACGGCAAGGGCGCCTTCGGCACTCGCCGGTCCGTCGGCCCCGGTTGGAACACCATGAGCGCCGTCCAGGCGACGGGTGACCTGAACGGTGACGGGAAGGGTGACCTGGTGGCCCGCGACAAGACCGGAACCCTCTGGATGTACCCCGGTACCGGCAAAGGCACGTTCGGCACCCGCCACCGCGTCGGTCCGGGCTGGAACGCCATGATCGCCCTCGCCGCCCCCGGCGATCTCAACGGTGACCACCACAACGACCTCATCGCCAGCGACACGACCGGCCGCCTGTGGCTCTACCCCGGCACCGGCAAGGGTGCCTTCGGTACCCGCACGATGATCGGCACCGCCGGCTGGCGTCCCTACATCACGCTGATCGGTGCGGGGGACGAGAACTACGACGGCCATCCCGACCTGATCGCCACGGCCAACGGCAAGGGCAGCGACAGCCCCCTCCCGGAAAGCCAGGTACGCCTGTACCGCGGCAAGACCGGCGGGCTCACCACGGGCTTCAACGAAGCGGCGATCGACATCGGCGACGCGCTCTACTGATCCGCCCGGCAGGACCTCGATCACGGCCTGGGGGGCCGGGGGAGCGGCACGGATGCGGCCCGGTGCGTGGAGCGACGTCACCGGGCCGCGGTTGGGGGCGGCCGCCCGTCAGGCGGCAGCCTCAGTGCTCGCAGAGGGAGAACTCCCGCTCGTAGAGCTGCTCGTTGTGCTCGTCGACGAAGAACTTGCGTTCGTGCATGAGCTGTTCGCGGTAGGCCCGGGCTTGTTCGAGTGTCATGGTCGAGGTGTCGGACCATGGCTGCTGCGGTGGCACGTCGGAGGTCGAGACGATGTTCTGCGACGGGTCGACCAGGAAGAACACGAGAATCTTGCGGTGCCCCGGGCGGGTGCCGTCCGCGAGGCGGAACGGGCCGACGCGGTGCTGCAGGAGGTTCGGGAACGCCAGGCAGCGGCCCGCCGGGGTCGACGCCGATCCCAGTACCTGGTTCAGCGAGTCCTCGTCCTCGAGGCCGTAGACCTCGCGCAGCCCGTTGTCGTCGTTCTGCTCGTAGTTCGGGTCGTCGAGGGCCGCCCGGAAGCTCAGCCGGCTCTCCGTGATGTTCTCGCTGTCCCAGTAGTAGATGCCGGTCGAGACGATCCGCTCGTTCATCATCCCTTCGACATGCCAGGAACCACCGGGGTATTCGGGCTTGTCCGGGGTGAGATGAATGGTGGCGAGCTTGACGATGACCTGGAGCCGGCGGCCGCGCAGGTCGACCCGGGCGGACGCGTCGGGCACCTCCGGCGGGGTGAAGGCCGGGGCGTCCGGGACGACCGGGCGGCGGTTCTCCCACCAGTCGTCCATGGCCTCCTCCCATGCGCGGCTGGCCTCCGCATATTCCTTGGCATCGCTGTAGGAGGACTTGTCCGGCGACTCGGGTTCCGAGTCGTACCACCCGTAGGGATCGGCCTCGATCCGCAGCGGCCGCGGGTGGCGCAGGTCGGTGAGCACGTTCTCCAGCAGCGGACGCAGGCGGGCGAACACGTCCGGCAGCACGGCGGCCAGTTCGCGGTGGGCCTCGGGGTGGACGTTGTTGACGTACGAACGGAAGGCGACCTCGCCGTCGGCACTGACATCGACGTCCGTGGGCAGCCACTGGAACCGCTCCGAGAACTCGTACGTCGAGTAGCGGTCCGTCGGGTTCTGCCAAGCCCGCTCGGGGGCGCCGCTCGCCTCCTTCACCAGGCAGAACAGTGAGGGATGGACCAGGTCCAGCACCTGCCCGCCGGACCCGGGATGCCAGTCCCGTTCCGCTTCGGGGACCTCTTCCAGGACCCGGACCGCCTCGCGCAACCGCGACCTGAGCTCGTCGTCGACCAGCGTGTCCGACTGCCACACCCCGTCGACCGCGGACACCTCGACGCCGGTCCGTCCGTCCCGCAGCGCGGCGTAGTGCGCGAGTTCGGCAAGGACGTAACGGACCTGCGCCTCGGTGAGTCCCTGGGCGACGGCCTCCCGCGTCCACCGGGAGACGATGTCGGCGTCGTTCCTCTTGTCGAACCACCGCGGCTTCTCCCGGATGCGGGCGCTGCACTGCATCATCTCAAGTTCCCGCAACGTCCGGGGTGTTGCGAACGACAGGGAACGGGACGCCTGAAAAGGCAGCGGGAAAGTGGCCTGCTCGGTCAACGCTCTTGGTCCTCCCGGTCGGCGTGCGGTGGGGGGAAGGCTACGTCAGCAGACTGACACCGCGGCCGCGGTTACTGGACGCCGGTTCCGCCACGGCCGCGGTCATGAAGGTCAGTTGTCCGGAAGCCAGTTGTCCAGGATCCAGTGGTCCAGGATTCAGTCGTCCAGGCGGACGGGCATCAGGATCGAGAAGGTGTCCTCGCTGTCCGTCCGGCGAATCGCCATGGGCGCGGTGGAGGCGCGGAATTCCAGGACCAGTTGGTCCCGGGCTCCGGCGGCCAGGGCGTCCAGCAGGAACGCGCGGTCGACGGCGATCCTGTCCGCGTCGTCGTCGCCGTCCGCGCAGACGGCGACCGTACCGTCGTCCGTCACCTTGAGCACGCTGAGGTCGCGGGGAGCAGCACCCGGCTCGGTCACCTCGGCGGTACGGACGGGCCCGGTTGCCAGCGCCTCCCGGAAAGCCGGGACGTCGACGCGGGCGCGCGTCCCCGCCGGCAGGCGGACGAGCCGGCGGTAGTCGGGGAAGTCGTGATCGAGGCACTGGCCGGCCGCCTGCCGGGCTCCCGCTTCCAGGGCCACGTGGTCGCTGTCGACGGTGAGCTGGACGGATCCCCCTTCGGTGAGCAGCGCGCGCATCGCGTCGGCCAGCGGGGACGGCACGATGACCTGCGCACGAGGCGCGCCGTCCCCGCTGCCGCGGGCGTGCGCGACCGCCATCCGGTACCGGTCCGTGGCGACGGCGTGGAGCCCTCCGTGCTCGATGTCGAAGAGGACACCGGCGAGCATCGGCAGCTCCGGGTCGGTACTGGCGGCGAAGCGGACCGCGTCCAGGGCGGCGGCCAGTTCGGGCGCGCCGACGGTGAAGCGGACCGACGCGGTGTGAGGTGAAGCCATGGGATTCTCCCGGTGATCGAGGAGCGCTCGGACCGTGGAGAGCTCCCTGCGGGCATCGGACAGGTCCCGCTCCAGACGTCCCAGATGCGACTGGAGCAGCCGGCGCACCAGCTCGGTGTCGGTGCTGGACCAGCCGGCCAGCAGCAGCCGGATGTCCGCCAGCGGCATGCCGGCCCGGCGCAGCCGTGCCAGCAACCGGGCCTCGTCGAGCTGCCCGGAGGCGTACCAGCGGTACCCGTTCAGCGGATCCACCCGCGCCGGGACCAGCACGCCGGCACCGTCGTAGAACCGCAGGGCGCTCACGCTCAGTCCGCTGCTCCGGGCCATGTCGCCAATGCTCAGCATCTCGCTCTCCACACCCCGAACTCTCGGCTCTCGACCAGGTCGAGGGTCAACCACGGGCGGCCGGCGCGGCCGCGGACGCATGGCTGCACCGCCCGAACTCGTGCCCCTCGGGCGCGGCGTGTCAGCTGCCGCAGGAGCATCCCGCGGCGGTGGCTGCG
>Ga0131853_10025471_pt1:5000-10661 | contig 10661 bp, 6 predicted proteins | sample TergutLab28metaG_FD_92764 | JGI IMG/M metagenome (GOLD analysis project Ga0131853, IMG submission 92764) | Labiotermes labralis P1 segment gut microbial communities from Petit-Saut dam, French Guiana - Lab288 P1 (version 2) (version 2) | ecosystem: Host-associated > Arthropoda... | reverse complement strand
GCGTGCGGACTAAGGCCACGGAGTTTAGTTTTTAGTTACAATGAATTTTTAATAGCAATAAAGTTAGGTGCTTACCGCTGACATGATATTTACAATGCGTTTCATTCGTATGGGTTAATTAAGCATGCGTAATAGAATACCAAAATCTCCAATTTGTAAATGATTCTCACATAGAGGCAAAGTTTTCCTTTCACACGCCATAAAGGCATAGAGAAGGAGTACAGATAAAGCACCACTTATTTTTAACCTCCGCGTTAACTTCACAATCCGACCACTTTACCCCAGAAAAAAAAACCCCAAATAACTATTGAATATGAGGCTGGGTTGGCCCCAGGGACGAATGTCTGCCGTGGAGGACCTTTCGATCTTTGGCTGTGCTTCTGTCTTCAAGTATTTGCTCGTAAATATACTAAATGATTATTTCATTTAACATTAGCGGAATACAGACTTATCAGATATTAAGATGAGCAAATTAACTATCAGATCGCAACGCATTACTGTAAGTAAGAAAGGATACCGTCTTGTGAATGTGGCGTCGAAGTGTTTGGTACAATACAAATATAACCAACTTTCAGTGCAAACTGCTGCCTCCATCTCCACTGCTTCATCTTCTACCCTATAGATGGAGATGGAGGCAGCAGGTTTCTCTGAAACGTCGGTTAATTCATAGTAGGCCATATGACGTCACCACCAAAAAGACGCTGTTTTCCACAGGATTGTCCTGAGAACCTCAGATCTCTCAGCATATCGGATAAGTGTGGATTACGGGGTAGTGTATTTGCGTTCATATTCAGCAACATGTCACAGCGTCCACAATATACAAATGACTATTCATCATAGGGAATAACATTTCGCACTACTGTGAATCAGGCTTCAGTAACTCGATGTGTTGACTATTGCGCATCACAACGAAGGACCTTGTCTTCAAGTGTAGTTTAAAAGATTTGCTTACACTAATTCGTACTTATTTACTTTCAAAATGGATTTTAACTGCTGCTGTGTGTTTTTCCTTCGTCAGCAGTACATAGAATTTTTCTTAGAATTCAAGGACTGTGTATTCCTTACGCCCGTAAGCTCTTTCTCGACCTTTTGTATACAACAGACACCTGACGTATGAAAATAAAATTCTTTAACTGAAGTAGTGGTGGTTGTGTTTATAGCTAGAGCAGTATTTGGTAAAGTATATTCGCTAAATGATTTATGTTCGTACTGGAGGCCTTCCTGGAAGGACCAGAGTTCTGATATGATTTAGATTTCGTACGACTAGTGGCATTTTACAAGACAGGCAATAGAATAATACTGAGGCGCATTCTGTTAACCATTTTTGCTGTGGAAAGGCAATAAGTATTACATATTCTGAGTGTGTGTCTGTAGCCTTAGTTATCAAAAAGGCAAAGCGCATGAGCCATATTATACTGTCATCTGTGGCCTGTCAGTCTGTACCATATTTTTTCCACACTATCGCATTAAGAGCACGACTTTCGGAAATAGTTATTAAACACAAAATGTGTGTTTTGATTTTTTCTACAACATTTCCCTGAAACACTTCTCATTCTAAAAAGAATTCTGCGAGATATTATCATAAATGTACCTAAGTCTTCATGTAAAGTACTCGCTATTCTTGAAAGAAACTTGAATTTTATAGACAGATTTTCGAAGAATTCTTAAATACGAAATTTCATAAAAATCAATCCAGTGGGAGCCGAGCTGTTCCATTCTGACAGAAGGACAGACAGACGAAGCTAATAGTCGCTTTTCGCAATTTTGCGAAAAGCGCCTAAAAATTATTCGTAATATATTTAGAGTTGCAGTTTTAAAAGAAACGTATGATTGAGGAAATAACAGGACGTGAGAAAATTACATAAAATGGAGCTTCATAATTCGCACTATTTACCGTGTACGATAATAGGGATTAAAAAGGAGTGATAATTACTGTCGTAGGGGATTTGGATCCGCGTGTCCTTTGGTAAATATGTACCGACGTTTCAGAGGAAGCTCCTGCCATGGGAAGTAAGTAAAAGGAAGAATGAGACGGAAGGTCGAGAAAGGTCACCTCACACAAGGGAGTAGTAGAGCGAAGAGTAGAGAGGCAGATTCACTAATAAATACATATTTACCTACATACTACATACACTTTCCAGCTAATGAAGATTACTAACCATTGTAGAGAGTCATGTATAATTTCATATAGTGATGAATTTTATACTTCTTTTAACTATGGATACTACAAATTCATGAAGCACAATCATTCTTCAAATCTTAGTTTCTAAGCTAGTGGAGAAATTACCCACGTTTTGTGGAACCCGTTAGTTCACACCGCATTCACAAGAACCAGTCACTTCTCCCTATCCTGAGCCTGATCCATTATTTTACCTGTTAAAAATTCTGGGCATGTCGACTACTTGAACCAACTTACTTATGTGCTTGGGACAAGACACGAGCACACGTGTGTTTTCTTAAAACTAACACCTTAATTGGGTCAACGTTACTTTCAGATATTTTGCCCCTTCTAACAATATTTGGACCGATTCCGGTGGTCACGCGGTCTCAGGCCTAGGTCTGCGGCCGCTTGCTTGCTGGGATTGCGGGGTTTGAATCCTGCCGAGTGCACGGATGTTTGTCTCTTACGAATGTTGTGTGTTGTACAGTTACAGATCTCTGCGACAGACCAACACCTCGTATAGACGAGTCCCACCGAGTGCGTATGTCCAATAGTGCAATCAGGAGCAGCGATAACCTCTACGCCTACAATGAGTAAGTATAAAGAGGACGTGACGAGCAAAGAAAGAAGAGGGTAATATTCTGTCAGGAAAACCGTGTTTTTTTTGCGTCCACATTCCATTACTTCAAACGAAGTGGCATATCAGTCCTTTAAAGACTGCAATTTATCCAAATTACACACAAAAATCCAATTTACATTTGACAGAAAACAAGGTTAACACTATATAGTGTTGGAGAAACTTAGATAGGCATTAATATATTTCGTAATTAAAATGCAGATTCCTTAAACGTTAAAAAAGGTGGTACACAGAGTTGCAAACAATTAATAACAGCTGTACAACTAAGGCCATCACTAATGGAGTTGCACAATTTCGACACATTTTCTCGACCGTAAGGTTTAAAATGCTTTGTGACCAATCTGCAAAGACTTTGTTACTTTGTTCTTCGGACATGTACGTCTAGAACAATCACTTGCATTAACAACAGAGAAGCAACGCCTGCAAATTTGACCTTGAGTAATTCTGTACGAAATCACGCGGTCCTTAAACGAGTCATGTAGAAAGGTCAAAACAATCCTGGCAGTGTGGGCTGTTGACCCGTTGATTATAATACGCGGTGGGTTCGCATATGAAGCCCTTTTCCACAAGCGAGACGAGAGTAATTTAGCAATATGCAGAGATAGCATTGTGCTGTCGAAATTCCTTCAGCGAATATGGGATCAAAAAGCCCATGAATACATGTGCTTGACACCACACTGTAACTGTGTCATCACAACGCGGTAATTCGTGCCGCTGGTGAAGATTCTTCACAGCCACAAATCTGTTCACTACAATAAAGATTTAAACCCCCTTGGATTTTTAGCCAATTCGAATGATGAACAGTTACTGACGTTTCGAGAGCTCTTACTGCCTTTATTTTCAGTGTCAAGAAATCTATGGTTGTTTGACCCTGACAAACGTAGCTAAATATTTACCAGTCGATGTGGTGTAACATCCCAGAGAGATTAAATTCTCAGCAAGACCGCTGTGAACATCAAGTTTCTCGTTCTTTCTGCCAGTATTCACATGAATGTGCTCTCCATCTGTAAACATGTGCCAGGCAGTTAGTCAGAATTCTCTCTTATTATTCCTAAGAGGGAGTGCTGATAAGTTCTTAGCCCGACCAGAAAGGAAACAAGCTACAGCAAACAAACTTGGGATTTATTCAACATACTCAACACGAAGCTCAATATACATTTTAGCCCGTAACTCTAACTTTTGCAAGCCACTTAAAAAAATTCAGAAGGTTGTCCGTCCAACCAGGTCTCTGCGGCAACAATGAACTCCAAGTCGGGCGAAAAATGGCGACCTTTCAATTGTTTTTTCAGTCCAGGGAACAGGTGGTAGTCCGACGGGGCCAGATCCGGAGAATAGGTTGGGTGTGGAAGTCCAGGTAGGCCAGTTTCTTCTCGATTGCAATTGCCCGGTGAGCCGGGGCATTGTCATGCAAGAACAAGATCCCCTTCGTGACCATCCCGCGGGGTTTTTCCTTCACTTGCACCAGCAGAGATGAGTAATATTTCGCGTTGATAGTTTGGCTCGTTGCCTGATAATTTATGAGGAGGAAGAATGCCGTCTTGATCCCAAAAAATCGAGACGAGAACCTTTCCAGCGGAATTTTGCACTCGGAATTTTTTTGGGCGGGGTGAGCCGCTATGCCGCCACTCCATTGATTGTTGATTTGTTTCCGGGTCATAGCGATATAACCAGGTTTCGTCCATTGTCACCAATCGCGACAGGAAATCATTTGTATCCCATCGAAAAAAATCCAAAATTTGCTCAGACGTTGACGTTTTTGATCCGCGTTCAGGCATTTCGGGACCCACTTCGCGGAGAGCTTCCGCATGTCCAAATCTTCATGAATGATGGACCCAACCCATTCATGTGAAATGCCCAATTTCTCAGCTATTGATTCAGCCGAAATCTGGCAGTCTTTCAAGATTATCTAGTGAATTTGATCAATAATTTCCGGGGTGGTCACTGTATTGGGTTGTCCAGGACGAGACGCATCACAGGTGGAAAAATCACCACGTTTAAACTGGGCAACCCAGTTTTTGACGGTGGCATGCGATGGCGCATGTTCCCCTAATGTTTCTGTCAGAATGACGTAAATTTTCTTCGCGCCTTGCCTTGCAGAAAAAAAAAACCTTGATGGCAGCTCGCGTCTTTATGTTGTCGAAATCGCCCGCGTCGCCTGACATGCTCCTTTCAACCTCTGTAACAAGAAAAGTCTTGCAATTCGGCACATGAACAGACCCCTCTTTCCAACGACACTATCGATTCCGTCCTAAGGCATCGCGAAGTAAGTCGGGCTAAGGACTTATCAGCACCCCTCGTATGTGTGCAGACTGAAGAACCTGACAAACAGGACTCCGCTGCCAAACTTCTCTTTAATACTTAAACAGAAATACGACCTTCACTGCAGTTGAATCTATGGCATTTATAGACAATCTGAAGGCGAATCAGAAAGCCTAAGATACAATGAATACCAGAATATATAACAACGAATACACAAGATGTAAATCGTAAAACTTAGAAACGCAAAAAACAAGACACTGCCTAAAAATGTAATCTTGAGACAATATGGATGCTATAAACTACAATAGACAAATAGTTTTTTGTTGCCAAATGGAATGGTCAAGTGCGTAGACTGCATGCAAAAGTTCTCCGCTCTTACAAACAGGGGCGCTCCAAAATATTATGAGTTTTCCACTCAAAAACAAACGCCTGACACTGCATTCAGATGCTAATTGTATTTCCATACACCAGGCTTTTGCGTGGGTTCAGAAACAGGAAGCGTATTCTGTACTCTAAAATATATAGTTGCAAAAGGCGTTATTTAAGAAGTCAAAAACACTTATAATACTAAATACCATACCTCAAAGATGAATAACATCCTTTT
>Ga0131853_10025470_pt1 | contig 10661 bp, 6 predicted proteins | sample TergutLab28metaG_FD_92764 | JGI IMG/M metagenome (GOLD analysis project Ga0131853, IMG submission 92764) | Labiotermes labralis P1 segment gut microbial communities from Petit-Saut dam, French Guiana - Lab288 P1 (version 2) (version 2) | ecosystem: Host-associated > Arthropoda: Insects >... | reverse complement strand
CATTTCCTGACCTCAGTCTACTCTTTATTTCTTCCCGAATAGAATTTTGGATTGTTAAAGTTGTTCCCAAATATTTAAACTCTTCCACCCTCTCGAAGGTACTATTATCAATCCTCACACTGACACACCTCGTTACACTCTTATGAATTTTGGCTCTACCTAATATTTCCCAAAAAAAAAAAAAACCCCAGTGCACAACTTAGCAAACAAATGTCTGAGACTATCAATTCTCAGTGAATTGTGATACCATATGGGCTAAAGGCGATGTGTGGAAAATTTTCAAAAGCAAGCAACAGTTGTATTATATAACGAATATTTGTGTTGTTAGCTTCAATTACATGATGTGACATAAGATTTTATAACACACTACTGCTTAATGAATCCAAAAAATCTACAACTGTGAACTGTATCACCTATAACATGACAGAATATTGCATGGGAACATCATGAGTTGAGACATTTATCATACCTTATCTTTCAGTTTGAAGCCATAGTTGAACCCATCGCCTGTCTCGGGTACCTCCAACATGTCATACCACACTTGTGCAGGCCCAAATCTCCAGTCTGCCACTTTGGGTCCCAGATCATTGTTTTCAACCTGTTCATGATTGCCATTTTGTGACCTGTCCTCCAAAGGACACAGAAGTTTGTCCTGCAAACATTAAAATTCACTCATTTTAGCCTTCTACACAAACTGTGACACCAACAGCTGTTATTCTGTTTGTATGTGTTTAGTTTACCACACTTAATACATAAATACAGTCTCTGAGAACACAGTTTCCACATCCATCCATAGATTTATAAAGAATCAACACCTATTTCCTGTTTCTGTAACAGCATTTTTTTACTGTATACAAACAGATGATATTTACCCAAGTACATTACAAATTTTTCCTAGTTCATAATCCAAAAAATGGAAGGTCACCTTAAAAAAATTGCAAACAATAAACCTTATTGTTACACCGTGCATTTTGTAGGATCAATTATTAACCAACAACTGCACTTACATAAATTCCATATAAAAACACCTAAAAACAATTAAAATCACTCCGACATGTTTCGATCTTTTTTTTAGATCATCATCAGGGAGCTATGTTTGTCCTTGCTAAAGTTATATTATAACATTCACAATTTAATTCCTTTCTGTAAACATGGTGTTATGGCAGCATGTCACGTTTTGTGGGAATACGCTGTTGAGAGTGCAGCTAGATAGCGTTTTTATGTGGAATTTATGTAAGTGCAATTGTTGGTTAATAACTGAAGTGATTCTTGCAAACAATGTTTAACATACACTGTACAAGTATGCCTTTGAAACTTTTAAGATTGTGAATGCAGGTTCTCTTGCAGGCTGGGCCATCTTGCATTCGGTGAGGATGGTAATATCCATTCTCTGCCAGGGATACTTCCTTCCTTTTCAGTATCACAGCCAGACATACAGACTAACAGTAATATTTATAAAATGCAGTTTCTCAAGTAATAAAAAAATTGAAAGATGCATGCCATGCACCCGAAAACTCCACATAACAACATAACAAATGCGCATACTTTGATGTGGTTGCCTTACATGCTCCCAACACAACGAACAGCATAATGTCTGTGGGATTTGTCTGTGAGGTCACTCACAGTTACATTTCTACTATCTTATTAACACAACTATCAATCATACCTTACATAAAGCAGATTAAGTGGTGGAGCAACTTCTCTGTATAATAAAGTGCCTTCTTCCACATTCAGCCAAGGCAGTGACTATCCTGATATTGTACAAGAACTTCCCTCAGCCTTGACATGAATACTGCAATTACTGACCCTGAATCAAGTCACAGTTACGAGGGGGAACCCAAAAATAACGAGAATTAAAAAAAAAAAAAAATCGTATATTTCTCAGAACATTTTCAAAACTTAATCACCCTCAAAATACTCTCCTTGAGAATCAATATACTTATCCCACTGCTTTTTCCATTGTTCAAAACAGTTCTGGAAATCTTGCAAAGTGATAGCCTTGAGTGCCTCCGTCGTTTTCTCCCACACCTCCTCTACATTCTGAAAACCCGTAACACCATGATTCATCTCCTGTGATGATTTTGGACAAAAAGTCTGGATCAGTTTTTTGTTGATCTTTCATTTCATGGCACACATCCAAACGATTGGCTCTCTGATACTCCGAGAGCAAGTGAGAAATGAATTTCGCAGCAACTCGTTTCATGTGAAGTTCTTCTGTTAAAATTCATTGACAGGAGCTCCACGAAACTCCAGTCAATGCTTCCAACTCGTCAATTGTTCGACTATGATCAAACATTATCGCATCGCGAATTTTTTTGTCGGTTCTGCTTGTTGAAGGACGCCCAGATCACTGTTGGTCTTTAAGTGACATGTCACCACGTTTGAACCGAGAAAACCATTCATAAACCCTTGCCTGGCTCAAAGCTTCTGCTTTAAAAGCCTCTCGAAGGATTGTGACAGTTTCTGCTGCTGTTTTCCCCAAAAGGAAACAAAACTTGATGCAAACATGTTGTTCGTTTAAGTCTGCCATCAAAAAAATTGACGAAAACAACGACAGAGGCTCAAGAAAAAAATCACACGGACCCTATAGACCTTTCCTCAAGGATGCCGCTTGGCCAACTGATGCGGAGGGAAGTCACGTACACACACCAAGCGGGAGCAGATGTAAGTACCGCCCCCTCTCCCCTCCATAAAAAAATTTTCATTATTTTTGGGCCCCCCCCTCATACTCTTTGCCAAACCCTTTCCACCAGTACATGCTCCTTCTGTCTCACTGTACATTATACAATCTTTGCAGCTGATGAAGTGTTATTAGTTTACCAAGTACTGTATATATATGCCACAAATCTCCATACACCAGGCCAGTTCAGATGGTATAAAAAACAGGCTACTGGCCAGATGGACTGCAGTTTGAATCCCAGTGGGAGGAGATTTTCTCCTCTACAAACATGTTCAGACGAGCTCTGGTGTCTACTCAGCCTCCAACTTCTATGGGTATTGAAGTTTTTCCCCCAAGGGTAATCCAGCTGAAGCGTGCGCAGTTGAAGCGTGACATTAACCACTCACCTTCATCTAGCACCGAGAGTGACATTAACCTTTAGACGCGTAACGTCAACAATAGTTGACGTACCGCACCGCTAACCTCCAAAGTTGCATTTTATATATTTATTCAACAAATATAGGTACTGAATATTTTAAACATGGTGTATAATCTCCGTTTTTTCCTCTTCAAAATGCTGTTGGTTTCATAATTCTAACGTATTTGGTTCCTGTATTATTCACGTTTTATATACAGGGTGTGCTAAAATTAAAAAAATAATTCCGGCGCCAAACAGTTAAGTGGGGCTGTACCTGTACTCACCCTCTGTACCTTCATGATCATATGGGACAATTTTAACTTTACTTTATCAAACCAATTTTAACAAAACTAGCACAACAATACAGTTGTTAAATGCATTCAGAGATTTATAAATTAAAGCTTTCATGTGACTAAATTCAATAAAATATTCTCAGGCTAGCAGCCAGTGTCAGTTGGTTTAATTGCCATTCAACTACCTGATGTGGCTGCACGCTTGAGAATGTTTTATTGCATTCGTTGATTGCCTCCATTCTTCCTCTTCCTTCATTTTCTAGTAAATGGACAGCAGAGTAAAGCCTGATTTCAACTTATTTGTTTATATACATTTGGAATAAAAGATTCACAACAAAACAGAAAAGAACCTACTACTGTCACTGTCAGTAAAATGGGAGAAAACCCCACTAATTTTTGAGGGATCTAATTTTTGTCAACTTCATACAAAACCTTTGTCTAATATTCTTCTACATACATTTGACATTCAGGGTGTCCTACTACTACAATACTATTACTACTCTACTACACTACTAATATACTATTACTACTCTACTACACTACTAATATACTATTACTACTCTACTACTACTAATATATTCTACTACTACACTACTACTACTACTACTACTTCTGCACACCCATAAATCTATCTATAACCATCATGATTAGAGCACATTTTGATATGATATTTTTTGCTCAAAACCACTTGATTAACATTCTCCTAACTCTGGGCACTCCTTCCCAGCACACTGTATATGAAACAACATATTTACAACAGTGCTGTACAGGTGTGAAACATGTCTCTTCCTATGGTAAAAAGTAATAAATTGCAATTGTCTGTAAAGTAGCCACTAAGGAGAACATCTAACATCTCAAAAACACAAGTCTGTGAGGAGCAGAAGACACCACATACGTGGAAATGTGGAATTCTAGTATTAGCAGTGGTCATGGATGGTAAGGTGAAGGTTGGCTGCACCTGCAGCGCAGACAGCAGAGACAGGAAAGCCATACAACATTTTGGTGGCAAAACCTCTGAGAAACCGGCCACTTGCAAAACTCAGATGAGACGAGATGATTATGGATATTAGGAACAGATGCAACGAAGATTAAATTGGACAAAACTCACTCTGGACGATGCTCAGTGCTTGCTTGTCAGATAAGCAGTTTTAAACTTTGGGATTTTGTTACCAGACAATAACTTAATTCTCAGGAAAATAGGCAGCAGAGAAATGAAGCAACAAGACACAACCAAACACAAATGCATTAAGTTTACCTACTTCTGGCATAAAATCCATATAGTACAATACATACGTACAAATGCTCTAGAAGAACAGAGTGACTCTGCTTCGTACATTACTCTTAAGATGGAGACAGCAGGTACCCCCGGAATGCTCGTACCAATGTACTATACTACAAAGCATCACATACCAGATATTAAGTGCCATAAGAATCTAAAATCTCAACAGAATCATACTCTTTACAATCACCTCGTCATCAGACGCACACATGTCTGCTGTTGGTGGTGGCGCATAGTTAAATGTCCATCCTCTCCTCTTGTCCCGCTGGATATCTTGATCAGATCCAGAGTCAGAGTAATCTAGATGATGTTGCTTACGTCGCCGCCGTCGCTTCCGCACACTGCGCCAGATCTGAGGCAAGCTGCTTGGCTTGCCTGGACCAAATAATCGTGAGAAACACAGCACCTGCAGCAAAACAAACAGGAACACTTTAACCTTTAATTTGCAATAGTTTGTACATGACCTGCTCAGTTCTGCTGTCCAACAAAAAGGCACAGTACCTGCAGGAATTCTTGCAACAGCAATGCATAAAAAAAGCTGCAAGTCAATTTTTTGTTAGAAACGTGCCACATTGTACAAAGATTCTTTGCACAGCAAGAGACAGGAAGTGCACTGCTTAAGAAAACATATATCAACAACATGCCTAAGAATGCTTTTGTGACAAATTTTGCACTTTTATAAAACACAACTACACACTCATAATGCAATACCTTGTCCACACGGAAGTCTGGGAAAATGTCAGTAACATTGATATTCTGATACTTGGAAGGCAACATTGCTGCTAAAGGAGTGTCCAGTTTCCGTCTTCTGCTTTCTCCAATTGCAGATTCATGTTCACATGTGTTTTCATCCTTCACTACACCTGGTACAGGTGGTGGTGGTGGCATCAGCTGAGTATCAGACTTAGCACCTGCATCTTCATCATCAGCATCATAATCCGTTCCATCTTCCATCTTCATTTCTTTGTTATACTGCAGATCTGCTTTCAGATCAGACACATCATCTGCCAGTTCATTTATGTCAGAGTAGTCCACAGCTGACGGTGACTTTTCATTATAATCTGTGAAAATAAAATCACATTTCAGTACAAAATAATTGGTATTATTGTAAAGTATGGAAGAAAGAAGAAACAAATACCCATACCTACCATCCCCACATCATCTGGGAGGCATCAAAACAGTCAAAATATGCCCCACAACTGGGACCCCATTGATCATGTTTTGTTTCGTGGGTTTTCAAGAGCCCAGTCCCAGTGTCATGCAAAATGTGCTTCAGGAAGCCAAAAGTCCCATGTTTTCCCTGTTTATGACATGTGTGTGATCATATTCCAACAGTGAGTGTGTGGAAGCCATCAGCACAACACTAACATGGGAGGAACTGGAGAGGGAAAGGAAGATGTGTCCATTAGAGACTACAGAATCCTGGCTGTTACTACAAAGGATAAGGAATGAATGTGGAAAGGACAATCAGGAAGTGAATCAAGGGCCTGTGTTTATCATCATCATCATCATCATCATCATCACCATCATCCACATTCCTCACTTCACAGCAGATGAAATAGTTCTCCATAAAGCACAGGTCTTACTGACCAAGACTATAAAATCAAACCTCTAATGTCATATATAACAGAAAACCCTTCAGCACTCCAGGATTTTACATGTTGTACAGACATCTAAAAGAACGCATGGATTACACCAAGTTTGTTGCTGGAATCTTATTTTGCCACCGATGAAGTGCCGAAGTTACCGGAGTGATACAGAGTGCTGTGGCCAGTCACAAAAACTCTACAGTACAAGGGAGAGGGCCACACATCATTTCTTTCCATCATTTCTTCAGGAGAGGTGAAAACTGTCAATTCAGTGGTTCTGCAAGATAGCATTCCAGCCGGCTCATGCTCCACACACATAAGCATCCACCGAGTCAACTGATCTAAATTATGTACATTTAGTATAAAGTACCTATGTTAATTTTTTAAAGGTCTGAATCATATTTTCCACTTATCAATGCACCCCTATTATAACTGTGTTCAAATTAATTCACTTCACACAGTTTCGCTTTATGTGATGATTTACAGGAACCCATCAATCACATGTAACAAGGGATACCATTAATACAGCACCTGTACATAATTTATCTTCCATTCACTTCACAAGCATGCAACTCATGGCATAAGTAGACAGATAAATGAAGGATGAGATGATAACCATGACATAAAGGCCCCAGAATTGTCCTGATATACAAAAAAGAAGTTATATAACATCTGTATAACTTCATGATATAATCATTTAACTTAAATGGCACAATTTTTCTTGCCATAACAGTCTAGACCAGTGGTCTTCAAACTCCAACATCCGTAGAACCCTTGTGACTAAATATGAATTTTTCTGTAAGTAACAATGTATCTGCTGGATGCAAAAACAAATTAAAACTTCTGTAAATACAAACTTTTGTATGAATAAATACAATATTTATGCACATTTATGAATAACAGTATTTTATTAATGGTGATTTACAATTTTAAAAAACCAGCACCAATTATGGCCAAAGATGGCCACAAAAATTAAAAATGCAACTAAAAATTATCTAAAGATTATTTACCAGTTTCATTATAAAGAAAATCTGCTTGCAGAACCCTTGGGTTTCATGGAACAGAGTTTGAATACCACTTGCCTAGACCAAAATAATTTTACAAAGCCTTGAAAGCATTCCAAGACTCAAAAATGGTTTCTTTCAAAGTTACTCCTAGTGACATACCATGTGTTTGAAGCGAATGAAAATGGCAAAATGACAAAGCTGCCTCACACTGTACACTGAAGAAACATGGCAAAACAAACCGACCTTGAAGATGGATGCAGTGGGATTAATGGGTGAGAATATTCAGCATTACCCTAACCTTCTTGCAGAATATGATGACCAAAGCTATGCCTTGGGGGAAAAAGCTACAGTGATACCTCGGCTAACGAGTGACCCTGCTAACGAATTTTTTGGCTAACGAAGATTTTTTCGCTGTTTTTCAGACAAAGTTAACGAATATGGATTCGGCTAACGAATGTTTTAGTGGATGCGCGCGCTAACATAAAGCAGCAAACATGAACGGTCAGGCCATTCCAGGAGCTTATCTTTTCCGTCTGTATGTGTGTTTTGGCTAACGAACGTTTCGGCTAACGAATGTGATTCCGGAACGAATTATCTTCGTTAGCTGAGGTATCACTGTATAATGTAAGTTTCAAAGCACGTCATACTTAGCGGACTATTGCTGTCATTCCTGTTGGCTTCAGAAGAATCTTGATGTGAGTGTGAGTCTTGCTGTCTATCATCCTCTGAGTCACTCTCACTCTTAAGTTTCACGTGTTCCACATCTATCACTTCTTTCAGGATGGAACTCAAGCCAAGTCTGCTCAGAGATGCAAGATGTCTCTTGGATTCGTTATCCAACACATCATTTTCCAGCTGGCCTGATTCATCTATATTACCGAACAAGAAACCTGTGAGGTCAATACCGGGGTCTGATGATCCCTCTCTGTCATCATCACTGTCCCCCATACTGAACCTGGAAATAAAATGAACACCACTGCAGAATTATTATTCACCTTTTGTTGAAATAAAATGAACACCACTGCAGAATTATTATTCACCTTTTGTTGCACTAAAAATTTCTCTGCTACAGAACACCCAACGTAAATACTTTCAATTACACTAAGCCCATTGTTATGGCACAACAGTTTAGTTACGTGAATCAGCGTGCTGTTTGAGCAGAACAGAACTGTTCTGCTCAAATATGGCATGCTGAGACAATGTAAAGTCCCTGTGCATGCATGGCAGCAAAATGAGGAGTGAAGGTACGCTCTATCATTTGTAAATTTGGCACTAGTGAGGAAGTGAGCAGTTAGCTTCATGATCCATCTATTATACTCCTGGTAAGTACACTCAATAACCATCAGACAGCTGGGTGGGCCACAGAGGTGGTGTGGATGTTTCAGAAAACACACAAACAAATCTCTTCGCCTTGCTGCGAATCAAACCACAATTCCACGGACATCCAGTCCATAGCCCAATCACTAGAACGACTCTGATATCCCACATCTGTAATAATGTAAATACATGTTGCTACAGGGATAATAAAATCAACAGGCTCAGGCTGGATGGGACATGTAGCATGCACAGGAAAGACAAAACCAATAATATTTAAACTTGAAGAACAGGGCACAGGATACACTAATGTAAATACAGTTGTTAACCTTTAGAAAATTCCTGACCGGTTGACTTAAGACACATGTCTCCAAAAAGATGTCAGTAAGTTCAACATGAACCAAATTTTAAGAATAAATGAGTATATGTTATGGCCACAGACTAAAATCAGGCAGCACTGCAGATCACCCTACCACCTCCAAATAAAACTGCTCCATTTTGGTAACAGCAGGGCCCTATGAACAACATTACCCAGTTGTGGGCAATGTCTATTATTACATGGTGTTACAATGAATAATACTGAACACTGGCTAGCCAATATTCACAATGCCCAATCATCTCCAGCCAATGTTCACAATGCACCATCATCCTAGTCAGTATGCCCCTGTGTATCTTTCAATGCTCTGCACATGTGGGAATAAACATCAGTACGGCAGATGATTTCAAACTGTGGCATCACTTATGACTGATATTCACGTCTGTTCAGCAGCTTTATTATATAATAAATACAGCCTGGGGATTTTTCACGAAGTCTACTAGCACTATATTCTGTGGATAAAACAGTGATTCCTTTATATTGTGATTGTATTTTATTTATTTTTCAGGACATTTACCAGCCAATTATTTCCACATCACCAATACATCACTAACCACTTTAAGTGTGCACCCTTGTACAAGCACTGAGGCTCTGTACAGGCCATATGACCCAGAGAGGGAGTAGAGGTATAGCTCTACTCTTTCTTGACCATGGCACTAGAAGGGGGTGAGCGTCATGCCCCGGCCGCTCTTCACCTCTGGGATAGACCCGGTACCCATTGTACAGGAGGCTGGGTGGGCCCCAGGGCCAGTCTGGACAGGTGCAGAAAATCTTGCCACCACCGGGATTCAATCCCCGGACCGTCAGGCCCATAGCCAGTTGCTATACCAACTAAACTACTCGGCCCACTCACTAACCACTTACTTTTGAGTATTCCTGACAGTGTATGGGCACTCAATACATTGTCTCAGATTGATGATTACATGTCAAAGAATGAAATGATGCATGGATAACTTCTCACACTGAAATAATAATGTATATTCACTTTATTATATATATTTCAGTCAACTCAACGATATAATAAAAGCATAGGTTAAAGCTACATGTTTCGACTTAAAAAGTCATCATCAGGCTACGCTAAGAACCATGGAGTTCTTTACAATGTGGCTGCGCGCATTTGGGATCCCAGATGGCTCACAATGTGTGCTTTGATTCGTACCATGTATATAACATGACTTACATCTATTATACTATTGTAATTATATTGGGGTCAATTATGAGATGTGTCTAGGAAGTGTGTCATCCCCGTTGTGTGTGTGAAACTAGGAGCAGGTATGTAGTCAAACACAACTTAATCACTGAGGTGTATTTAATGACTGTGATGGAGACAACTACATGTTTCGGCCTGTGTTGGCCATCATCAGGTTGTCTAGGGAACTTAAGCGCTAGCTATATGCATGCGTGCGCGCGTGGTGTAGAGATCTCTACATACGCATGATGGCCAACACAGGCCGAAACATATAGTTGTTTCCATCACAGTCATTAAATACACCTCAGTGATTAAGTTGTGTTTGACTACATACCTGCTCCTAGTATGAGATGTGTGCTATTTCCTGCGGCCGTTGTTCACTGATTGGGCTTCTGGTTGTTATGTCCATTGTGGTTGTATTGGTTCTCCTGCTTTTTAGTTTTTCGGTCGTTGGGGGGGGGGGGGGGGGCCTTTCCCCTTTTTTTTTTTTTTCTTTTTTTGTTTTTTGTTTTGTGTGTTTTCTTTCTTTTTTTTTTT
>Ga0131853_10025469_pt1 | contig 10662 bp, 4 predicted proteins | sample TergutLab28metaG_FD_92764 | JGI IMG/M metagenome (GOLD analysis project Ga0131853, IMG submission 92764) | Labiotermes labralis P1 segment gut microbial communities from Petit-Saut dam, French Guiana - Lab288 P1 (version 2) (version 2) | ecosystem: Host-associated > Arthropoda: Insects >... | reverse complement strand
AGGCATACGCAGATACAACGGCTGCAATGTCGACCACTTTAACCCACCTTTAATGTCCGACCCAAATCACATATTTGACCCGTTTATATACGGCACTGTTATTATCCCTGCAAACCTAAATGCAAGATCGCTTGACTTTGGTTTGTTTAGCGACAACCCTCTTATCACAAGGGTAGTAGTACCAAACCCGACAATGGGCGGCACGCTTGTCAACGGACTTATCACAAGGACAGTGGTCAGAGACTATATCGGCATTTTAGAAATAAGATCATCGGTGTTTGTTAATATGCCAAACCTAAGAGAAGTCTATTTGCCATCCACCCTTGCCTTTATTGGTACGCACGCATTCTCTGCACCAAACAGCAGGGTCACAGGTACAACAACGGCATTAAGGCTTGTTGATTTTTCTCAAATCAAAGCACCAATTGCAGTTGACAGGGCGGCTTTTCAATTTGGCCGTATGCTTGGTGTAAGGGGCAACCACTTTACTTATACTTTTGATGCACAAGGCAACGAAATTGACAGAGAATTTCATTATGGCTTTATTATGGTAGACGGCGAAATCTACCTAGACGACGGCAGGGGCACACCTGCACCAAGGGCTGTACCTCCAACAGGCACAACCCAACAAGCCGCCCTAAAATGGCACAGCGTCGACGGCCCTGCCTTTGACGAAAACGGCTTTATCACAGACCCGTCTGATACATTCTATCGCCGCTGGACAAACAACCGCCACCACGACGGCACAAGGTATGTCCCGGGCGAACTGGTCGCAGGCACATTTGACCTAAGAAAGGTAGCAATCGCAGGCCAACAATCGTTTTCGACCTTAGTCAATCTAAAATACATGGACTTGTCATATTTAAGGGCAACAGGCACAATGGCATTTACTGCGTTTGGTCAATCGGTCGGTTCAATAGGCGAAAACTTTGGCTCTGGCCTGACGCTAGAAAGTGGTCGCCCCGGCTCTGACGACTTTGGCCCTGACTTTAGACTAGATCCAAACTTTGATGCAGTAAGAGTACACTCATTTAGGCCAATGTTTGAAGTATCGGTCACATTTAGCAAAGACACCGCATTTGGCATCGCCGCATTGCACAACACGGGCATAAACACAAAACTTGTTATTCCGTTTTCAAACATCCCTCCGCTTGGCTTTGCGGTCAACCTGTTTGTTCAAGAAATCGAATTTACAGGCCAAGACATTGTTATCTCGTCAGATGCGTTTTTTGTGTCAATGCTTATTGCAAACCGAATTTCGTTCACGGGCGAATATGTTAACGGAGTTTGGGTGCCTGCAAGCGTCAAGTCAATCAACACAGGCGCATTCACCTCTCCTTTCCAAACACAATTTAATGTAGTACATTATTGGATAAATGTCAGAGAAATCTATTTTGGTCAAGGTGTCACAGTAAAAAGGATAGAAAGCGAGGCCTTTGTAGGGTTTTGGCAGGTACACGACTTTGTGCTGCCAAACGGATTAGAATACCTAGGCAGAGGCGCATTTGTTGATGCAGGCTTTATGACACTGACACTGCCGCAAAACTTTTATTTTGGCAACAGCTTTGAATTGTCAAGCATAGGCGGCATAAATACACTGCTAGAATACACTACCGAATTTGCCAATATTTTTGACACGATAATTGTCGACCCTGTCGGCAACGCAGACTTTAGGGTAGAAAACAATATCCTTTTGCAAAACTTGAATAGCGGCACTGACAGGCTGGTGTTTGTTGCACCTGCCATTGCAAGAGGCAACTTTGTGATACCTGCAAGCGTGTCGCAAATTGCTCCGTTTGCTTTTGCGGGTAGCAATGTTACTTCGGTCACAATTTCCAGCAGCATCACAATTTCGGCAGGTATTTTTGCAAACAGCCTTATCCAATCGGTCACACTGGGCGACCACATCACATATATACCCGACTTTGCTTTTGACGGGGCAACAAGATTGACTTCAGTCACTGCTCAAGGCACAATAAGACAAGTCGGCGAGGCAGCATTTAGAGATACCGCAATAACAAACTTTGATTTTTCTTCGCTGCAAGATTTAACTATCGAAGACACTGTTGTAAGGGGTGCAATCGGCGTTAATGCGTTTGAAAACACAAGACTTACGGCAGTTGTACTAGGCCAAAATATCAGATCTGTCCCGACAAGCGCCTTTGAAGGCACAAGACAGCTAACAAGCATAGACCTAAACGCAGTCACACATATCGGGACCAGAGCGTTTGCAAATTCTGGTTTGCAAGGTGCTGTCACGGGCGAATCAGTCGTATCAATAGGTCAAGAGGCCTTTAACAACTCTAGGTCAATCACATCGGCCGTGTTTAATCAAGCGACCTCAATCGGCTCGGGTGCATTTGCAATCACCAGACAGTTTGAAGACGGGGACATCGGCGGACTTAGCAGTGTTTCTATCCCGTCAGCAGTCACAATAAGCAGCAGGGCATTTGCAAACCAAAGCAGACTAAATTCCATAAGCGCTTTAGACAATGTGACAAGGGTAGGCACAGAGGCGTTTATCAATGCCCCTGTCAGACACACAGGCACGCAAGCCCTTTCGCTTCCTGCTGTCAGAAGTATCGGCAACAGAGCATTTGCAAACAACATTCAGCTTAGGTCGTTTGCCGCAGGTGTATATTTGGGTGTTGACCCAGATCCTTACCACCTAGCCCCCGTTTTAAACAACGACAGGGACAGAGGGGCAACAGGACGAAGCAGATTTGTCGGCATGGGCAACGGAGTGTTTTCGGGTGCGGCATCTTTGCTTGATATTTCTGCACCAAACAACGACACATACTTTTCTATGTCGGGCGTGTTGTTTAGACGGGTTCAAACAGGCAACGAGCTTGTTCAATACCCCGGCGGCAGATCGGTTGCAAATTATACAGTGCCAGAGGGTACAGTAAGGATAAATGATAGGGCATTTGAGGCCAATTTGCACTTAACAAGGGTCACAATGCCATCTACATTGCGTGCAATCGGCGACGGTGCATTCTTTAACACCCGCATTGATACATTCGAATTTAGGTCATTTGTCGCCCCGTCGTTAGAGGCAATTGCAGTCAACTATACAAACAACTTTACCCCCGACACCACACACGGGACAAGGGGCAATGACCAGCTTCCGTTTTCTTGGGCGCTTTATTCAAACTTTGTCAACTATTTTACTCCGCCGCTTTCGGCAATCAGATATGCACCTGTCCCCGGCTCTACCACCGACAATAACGCAATCGGACTAGACGAGAGCAGGTTCATCTTTAATTCTATCGCTCCAAGAAGTCCAAGCGACCTTTTTGCAGGTTCTAGGTCGGATGCGCTGTCATCGCTTTTGACAGGCACTTGCTGGGGGCTTACGATTGTCAGACCATTAAACGGCACAGGCTATAATTCGTTTATTTATGCAAATTATTTTGGCACTCACACCATTTCTGCGGCAGTTATCGAGCCAAATACAACAAGGATTATCGCGGCAATCACTTCGCTTAATCCAATAAATCAATTGACGCTAGAAAACGAAGTATTTGTAAATGACACAAGAAGAGATGTCTCAATCATCACAGCGGCGGATTCTCCGATTGGTCACCAAGCACAATTTATTAACGCTACTCTTTTAAATACACTAAACGAGGCAGTTGCCCGTGTCGGTACACTTATGGCAGCGCCTGTTGTTGCAAGGATTGACCAAATTCCTGCAGCAGGTGCAGCAGGGCATACGCAAGGGATTGCGGCGGCAAGGGCGGAGTTTAATCAGCTTGTCAGTACAAGAGCGCATTATGCTCAATTTGTTACAAACCGAAGTGTCTTGTTTGGGCACGAAATTGCTCTTGACCCTGCGGCAACAGCCTTTGTGACCGCATTAAGCGCATTGCCCGCACTAGATGATTTAAGACCAACGACGGAACACATTATCGCAGTTGCAAATGTAAGAGTCTTGTACACAGCTGCAACCACGGGCGTGGGCAGACCGCCGTTTGTACAGTTGTTAGAGGGGCATTTGGCTACGCTTGAAGCAATCGAGGCAAAGATGCTGCAAATTACAAGACCGTCCGTTACATTTACATTTGGGGCAGGCATTGGGCTTGAAAGCTTTGTCGTCATGTCGGACGAGGACAGAAGGGTAGAAAGACCGACCGACCCTGTTGTTGCAGGCTTAAGATTTGTCGGTTGGTATAGAGAAAACGGCACAGCGTTTGATTTTAACAGCCAAATAAGCGGTGATTTGACACTTGAGGCTAGATTTATCACACACACACAAAGGGTGGTCACGCTTAATTTTAACGATGGAACAACAGCAAACAGGGAAATTATTGTAGAAGTAGGCGACAGGGTCACAAGACCGACCAACCCGACTAAAGATGGATACAACTTTGACGGTTGGTTTGTGGGCGATACCGAGTTTAACTTTAACAATACAATTTCTAACGACATTACGCTGACTGCAAGATGGACAAAGCAGGGCGGCTGCGGCAACTGCGGCAGTACAAGTTTTGTTCCAACAGACTTTAATGCAGGCACACTGGCAATAGTCTTCACCCTAACCCTCCTCCTCGGCACAACAATAATGTTTGTGTTTAAAAAAAGAAAAACCAACTAGACGGCTGACTTTTTAAAACAAAAGTCTTTAGATGGTCAACCTTTTAAAACAAAAGCCTTTTAAAACAGCTATATTTAAGCCAAAAACATCAAAAGCAAAAACATCAAACAGCTTATACTTAAACCAAAAACCCTGTTCAACTAGAGCAGGGTTTTGTTTTGATAATTAACTTTTTCGACCGATACAGGGCTTATATTTTACCGCCCGAATAATTAAAATTGCACCGAACCCGCAGGGGGCTTACATTTGCCACCCTAATTACTTAATAATAAACCTTATTTTGTTGGAATGTGGCTTGAATTTTATTATTGAGTTCTTTAATTTTGGTTGTAATAATGTCGGAATTTTACAATTATTACCTCCTTGTATAATAAATTTGTTGATTTTTGGAAGGGGTGTGGGGAAAACTTTTACTAAAAAAGGTTTCCCCACCGAGATTACGAAGAACCTCGTCCTTGAGCCTTTTTCGTGTCTTTCTGTTTGCTTATCCCACAATCTCTGTGAGATAATATTCTCGTTGGCGGAGGTTTCCCTTTTCACTCCTTGCGGTTTGTTTCCGCTTAAAAAAGAGTGGGAGCCTCCGCCTGTACGGGTTTCTTGAATGAGCTGGATGTCGAAGCGGCTACCGCTTTCTTCAAATGTCAAACAAGGTTAAGACCGTATGGGTGTGGGGTGATTCCGTCAAACTTTTTTATCGAGGTAGTCTTATGTTTTTTGTCGGTATTGATATTGCCAAGCGGTCGCACGAAGCGGCTGTCATCAACCAAGACGGAACTTTTAAAGTCAAGCCCTTTAAGTTCCAAAACAGTACAGATGGCTTTAACAAGCTGATGGAGGTTGTCTTAGGTGTTTCTCAAACGCTATCCGACTTCGAGTTCGGCATGGAGGCTACCGGGCATTACTGGCTTAATCTTTACTGTAAACTCGTTGACAGAGGTGCTAATGTCCATGTCGTTAATCCTGTTCAGTCCGACGCTCTAAGAGGATTGTATATCCGGAAATCCAAGACGGATTCTAAGGATTCGTTGCTTATTGCCGACTTAATCCGGATCGGCAGATACTCTGAAACTACGCTGTCTGACCCCGATATAATCTCGCTTAGGGAGCTAACTAGGCAGCGGTTTTACCTTGTAGACTGTGTTTCTGACGCTAAACGCAAGGTTATTACACTGATTGACAAGGTTTTTCCCGAATACGAGCAGTTATTTAGCGATATGTTCGGGGCAACCTCTTTGGCTCTTTTAGAGCAGTTTCCCACTCCGGACCTGCTTTGTGAAATTTCAACCGCCAAGCTGACAAACTTTCTAAAATCTGTTTCAAGGGGCAGGCACGGGCGGAATAAGGCTGAGGAAATTAAGTCATTAGCAAGCAATACCTTTGGTTCGGCGGTCTTTGCGGCGGGTTCGGCTTTCGCCCTAAAACAATTCATTGAACAAATCGAATTGCTTGAACGGCAAATTTCTGACATCGAGGATTACATAGCCGAATTGCTACCTAAATTCAATTCCACACTGACTTCAATAAAAGGAGTAGGCTCAACCTTAGCGGCCATCATTGTTGCCGAAATTGGCGATGTTGCACGCTTTGATTCTCCCGAAAAACTCGCCGCCTTTGCAGGCGTTGACCCTTCGGTAAATCAATCGGTTGAGTTTGTCGGCACTAAAGCTAAAATGTCTAAGCGGGGTTCGCCCTATCTTCGCCGTGCATTCTTCCTTGCCGCCGTCGCGGGCACTATGCACAACCCCGCTCTCAAAGCCCTATACCTAAGGACGGCTTTGTTTTGGACGGCCAATTGCTCAAGTGGACTTGAGCATTGATTGGAATTTGACACCAAAAATAAAAAATAAAATAAAAAAATAAAATAAAAAAAATTTTGCCCAAACCCCTTAAAATTATTTGCATTGTTGCTAATTTTAGGGTATAATACATATGCTATTTAATAATGTTGCCCCGAGTTGCGTTTTGGATGCTAAGAGTTTAGATTAATGCTAGGTGCTTTGAAAAGAGAGGGTGGACGAGTTTGGGGTAATCAAACCAGCCACGCTCCGTCTAAGTCTAACCAGCCACGCCCCGTCTAAATCAAGCAGACCAACCTATTTCGTTTAGAGCAAATCACGCTCCATTTAAATCACTCAACCAACTATACTCCGCTTAAGTCCAATCAACCACACTCCGCTTAAATTAAATCAATCAACCCATGCCTCAGTAGCTCAGGGGTTAGAGCATTCGGCTGTTAACCGAAGGGTCGTAGGTTCAAATCCTACCTGTGGCGCCATATAAATTAAGCATTAAGTCTTCTTCGGATTTAGTGCTTTTTTTATACCAAAAACCCCGTATATAGTGGTTTAAAGCCCAGAATGACCACAATATACAGGAAAAAAGAAAAGTCTTCCTTTTTGGAATAGTCTACAGAGTTGGGGGCGGGACTCGAATTTGATTTTTTGATTTTTGATTATTCGATTTTGCGAATATCAAAAAAGAAGAGAAATCAAAAATAGGATTGAAAAATCAAAACTTTTTCCGCAAAATCAAACAATCAAAATAAAATCAAAGTTTTGATTATTTAGCCGAAAAAGTCGGTTTTTATAAATAATCAAAAACAAAGCCCGAAAATCAAAAAAGGCTATTAAAATCAAAATTTGCCACGATAGTGTAAAGTGGTGGGGGGATAAACGCCAAAAGCTAAAAATCAAAATAAATCAAACAAAATCAAAGCAAGCGAAAATCGTTTGCTTTTTACGCAACAATGTGCTACAATATTGCCACAAGCATTTATAAGGAAGGTAGAGCGATGACATTCGGAGAAAAAGTCAAGATAGTAAGAAAGAAACTTTTTTTGAGTCAAGAGGCGTTAGCTAAGGAACTTGGCGTTGACCGCTCGTCAGTCAACAGGTGGGAGAAGGGTAAATTTGAGCCAAGTTATCCCGCCCAAAAAGCCTTCCACGAATTTTGCGTAAAGAACAAAATCGTTTTCAAGGATGAAAAATAACCAAGCACAGTAAGCAGAACACTTAGGAGATACAAATGGCTGACAATAGAAAAGAGCAAGAGCGGGCAGAACTGCACCGCACGATATGGAAGATAGCGGACGACCTTCGCGGCAGCGTGGACGGCTGGGATTTTAAGCAATATGTGCTTGGAATGCTTTTCTACCGCTACATTTCGGAAAACTTGACCAGCTACATAAATGCGTTCGAGCATGAAGCTGGGCATAATGATTTTGATTACGCCAAGCTGACCGACAAAGATGCGGAAACAGCACGGGCAGGACTGGTAGACGAAAAAGGCTTTTTCATTTTACCGAGCCAACTTTTTGGCAATGTAAAAAAGACGGCGGCGAACAATGAAAACTTAAACGAAACGCTGGAAAAGATTTTCAAAAGCATAGAGGCATCGGCACAAGGAACCGGGAGCGAAGACAGTTTCAAAGGGCTTTTTGAAGACTTGGATGTAAACAGCAACAAGCTGGGCGGAACGGTAGGCAAGCGGAACGAGAAGCTGGTTAAACTCATGAACGGCGTAGCCGAGATGAAGCTGGGCGATTACAAAGATAACACCATTGACGCATTCGGCGACGCTTATGAATTTTTAATGGGCATGTACGCTGGGAACGCCGGGAAGAGCGGCGGGGAATATTACACGCCGCAAGAAGTCTCGGAACTACTGACACATCTAACCTTAGTCGGCAAAAAAGAAGTAAACAAAGTCTACGACCCAGCATGCGGTTCGGGTTCGCTGCTTTTGAAGTTCGCTAAGATACTGGGCAAGGATAATGTCCGCCAAGGCTTTTACGGGCAAGAAATAAACCTGACGACTTACAACCTTTGCCGAATCAACATGTTTTTGCATGACATCGACTACACCAAATTTGACATAGCGCACGGCGACACTTTGACAGACCCTGACTTAATACATCAAGACGAAGAACCGTTTGAGGCAATCGTTTCAAACCCTCCGTACTCAATCAAATGGGATGGCGACAGCAACCCGATAATTATAAATGACCCTAGGTTTTCGCCCGCTGGGGTACTTGCACCAAAGTCAAAGGCAGACCTTGCGTTTATCATGCACTCGCTTTCGTGGCTTGCGACAAACGGCGTTGCGGCAATCGTTTGCTTTCCCGGCATACTTTATCGTGGCGGAGCGGAACAAAAAATCCGCAAATACCTAATTGATAACAACTTCGTTGACTGCGTTATACAACTGCCCGACAACCTTTTCTACGGTACAAGCATAGCAACTTGCATTATGGTGCTGAAGAAGAGCAAGAAAGAAAACAGTACGCTTTTTATAGATGCATCGCAAGAATTCGTTAAAATTACAAACAGCAATAAATTAAAAGACGAACACATCCAAAAAGTCGTCAAGGCTTTTGCCGATTTTAAGGACATCCCTTATTTTGCAAAAGTAGTCAGCAACGATGAAATCGCAGCCCAAGACTATAACCTTTCGGTTTCTACGCACCTAGCAAAAGAGGACACGAGAGAAGTCGTAGACATTAGGAAACTGAATGAAGGAATCGTAGAGATGGTAAAACGCCAAAATGTTCTTCGCAAAGAAATTGATGAAATTATCGCACTGATAGAAGGAGGCAAAAATGAATAAGCTGGAAAAACTTATTGAAGAACTTTGCCCACACGGAGTAGAGTACAAGAATTTTGGGGAAGTAGCTACGATAGTTCGTGGCGGTTCGCCTCGTCCGATTCAACAATTTATTACGGAAGATCCTAACGGCGTAAACTGGATAAAAATAGGCGATGTAGAAAAAGGAAGCAAGTACATTACCACTACAAAAGAAAAGATAATCAAGGAAGGTGCATCCCGGTCTCGCTTCGTTAGACAAGGGGATTTTATACTTTCAAATTCAATGAGTTTTGGAAGACCTTATATTTTGAAAATAGATGGCTGCATACATGACGGATGGCTTGCAATTAGCGACTTTCAAAAATATTTTATCCCTGACTTTCTGTACCACTTATTAGGTTCAAATGACATTCAGAGCATGATGGCACAAAAAGCATCAAGCGGAACGGTTTCAAACCTTAATGCTGAAATTGTGAAGTCAATAAGATTGCCAGTGCCGCCAATTCCTATTCAAAAAGAAGTGACTGTAATTTTAGATAAGTTTACAGAGCTAGAAGCAGAGCTAGAAGCAGAGCTAGAAGCAAGAAAGAAGCAGTACGAACATTACAGAAATGCTCTACTAAACTTCAGCGAAGCAGTTGACGGAAATAATACATCAAGTACAATTTTAACAGACAGACAGACAGGGCGAAGACTAACCCTAGGGGAGATAGGTAAAATCTGCATGTGCAAAAGGATTTTCAAAGAACAAACAACAACCGCTGGCGATATTCCATTCTTCAAGATTGGAACTTTTGGCAAGCAGCCTGATGCCTACATTTCGCAAGAGGTTTTTGACGAGTACAAGAGAAAATACTCCTATCCCAAAAAAGGCGACATTCTGCTGTCTGCCGCCGGGACAATAGGACGGGCAGTAATTTTTGACGGAGAGCCTTCGTACTTCCAAGACTCAAACATCGTCTGGATAGATAACGATGAAACCACCGTGCTGAATAAATACCTTTACTATTTTTACTCAATAGCAAAGTGGCACACTTCCGAAGGCGGAACAATCGCACGGCTTTACAACGACAACATAAGAAAAACAGAAATGCAAGTGCCGTCATTAGAAGAGCAAGAAAGAATAATCGCATTGCTGGACAAGTTCGATGCGTTGGTAAACGACATAAGCGAAGGACTGCCAGCCGAAATAGAAGCAAGACAAAAACAGTATGAATACTACCGAGATAAACTTTTGACCTTTAAGGAGAAGAGTGCATGACAAATTACAACATCGTGGCCGCCACAAATGAATCAACCGTTGTGACCGAATATGTCCCCGATAAGAGAAGGGCAACGGATTATCAGAGCGAGGCGGAACTAGAAAAAGAGTTTATTCAGCGGCTTATAGAGCAGGGGTACGAGCAACTCACTGTCAAGAACGAAGCCGGGCTAATAGACAATTTACGCATTCAGTTAGAACGGCTGAATGATTATGCTTT
>Ga0131853_10025467_pt1 | contig 10662 bp, 9 predicted proteins | sample TergutLab28metaG_FD_92764 | JGI IMG/M metagenome (GOLD analysis project Ga0131853, IMG submission 92764) | Labiotermes labralis P1 segment gut microbial communities from Petit-Saut dam, French Guiana - Lab288 P1 (version 2) (version 2) | ecosystem: Host-associated > Arthropoda: Insects >... | reverse complement strand
CGGAAGATGACTCAGTAAGAGTCGAAACATGTAGGAGATTAAGATAATAACAATTTTAATGTTTTAATTATTGGATTTTAACATTAATTGATATTGGTGCATTAAGTTGGAATAATAAAAATAATACAAGCTTATGTTTATCGGACCGTGCATCACTGTAATAGCGGAAGAATAAAAGATCAACTTGATGTCACTTGCTATTTTATTTCACTTCTTATATATTCAACATGTTTCGGACATTAATATATTCATCATCAGGAGCTTGCGACTGTGCTGTTTAATTACCACATCGGTCGTTTTGTTCTCGGTTCGTTGTGTGTTGGAGGTTTGGTGCGGGTGGGTTTGAGTGGTGTCCGTGTTGCAGGCTGAATCAGCCCACAACACAACGAACCGAGAACAAAACGACAGATGTGGTAATTAAACAGCACAGTCGCAAGCTCCTGATGATGGATACATTAATGTCCGAAACATGTTGAGTACATAAGACGTGAAATAAAATAGCAAGTGACATCAAGTTGGTTTTTTATTCTTCAAACATACAAGCGTTAATGAAATGTTATGACCAACCAAACTGCGTAACAAATCATAAATAACAAAACCGTACTTTACACCACTCAGTACCGAAACTTGACACCTGTCTGCCACGCATTTCGAATTTCCAAAAGTGATCAACGGTCTGAAAACGATGCACACCCGCGAAGTGAAAGAGCTATTGGGCAGGCAAGGCTCGTGTGTAGGAGGAAAGGTTTATTTTGCTCACAGCCTGCACATTATGTTCCAACTTCGCTCCTGGCAACTCTGTTCTTTACAATGTTCACATTAAACCTGGTTTTAATGTCGCAAACACATTTCATTATCAAAGCAGTCGGTAATCAATGGGTAGGGGGACAAAATCTACTCAAGCATGAAAATCGCCATACTGTGACTCGTCTTAAGGCCGTCCGGTCTGACGCCACTCGAACACGGAATCAAGGGATCGAATATATCGACGTTTACCTGTGATAACTTATAACCCCCTGAAAAAAGAGTTCTAATGTATATCTTACTAATAATGGTTCTGAAAACCTTTATGGTGGATGCCAGGAATGGAACCAGGACCGTATCGCAAATGAAACGCGACTGAATTGATGGCCGAGAAATTGCAGCGGGCTACCCAGTTCAAGGAGTCATACAGCTTGTCGAAATCGGTAACATACAATTACACCAGGAAACCAAAGCTCACGTTGGGCTGTAACGCCAGGAAAAAGCTGATGAAATTATGGTAGACGCCTTGCGGTGGTCTGATAAAGGAATGCCTTGATACAATTATGTTAGACGATACTAATCGTCACTTTCAGTATTCTTACAACAAGTAATCCGTTTGCAGATGAAAATACATGACGAAAAAAAAGCAGAGCTTCTTACATGTGCCTCTAAAATATATATTAGGGCAATGTTTAAGGACTCCCAACCACTAAGGATGTATGAAATGTCCACAGCAAAGGACACAAAGTGCAAACTGGTCCAGAACAGTTAAACAAATGGCGAAGACCTTTCGATGGTCTGATCTATCGTTGGTCTTAAAAGGACTTGAACTCTTTGCGCCGAGGAGAAACCGCTGAAAGTGGGCTATAACATTGGAAACAACTGCTGAATCGACAGTACAAGCACTGCGATGAGCTGAGCCTCAATTCAACGGGGTCGCAGCACTATTCATCACTCTAGCAACAAGCCATAAGAAAACTGAAAGGGGTCCGGGACCCGGCCATGACGCTTCATAAAGCGGTGGGCCTAGTTACATAAACTGCCCATCCACTTCTGAAAAATACTTCAAATGAAATGGTATTCAAATGAGATGGCATTTCGTGTGTGGTTCCTGCCAAGACGTTCCGATATGGGGTGTCGGTCCGTACACGGCCGTTGAACTACACTAACAGAGACACCAGAAGACAACACACCGGGTTCTAACAGTGAAGGACCGAATTCGATCCCAATTTGTTCCATCTAGGCCCCGTTGTAGTGGCACAGGGGCAGGTTTACCCCCGTTTTCCTGAAAATCACTCCATCAATCTTCCATATTCATCTATCACCGTCCCTGAGGTACGCGACAGTCCGGCTATCCAGCACATCATTCAGAGCCTTCGTCTTTTTGATCCCACGTGTCGGCGCTTGGCGCCGTTAGCCACGAAATGTCGGCGAAGTGCGTTACCAGATAATGTCTTACTTGCGAATTATATTCTACTGTCACGAAGTACTCTGGTGTATACTGTGACCACAAGCATCGTCGTCTGATTCTCAAAGGTTTTATAACAACGCTACCGTGTTCCTCCCGCTTTGGAGCAGGGCCGGGGATCTTAATACTGACGGAACTGTAACAATGAAATGAACTACGCTCTTGATATTCGTACTTCTCTCTTCATCGTCAATTCAGACATGCTGTTGTTAGAAAACTTTTCATACTCCCGGGCCCTGTCACCTGCTGGTGACCCGTCCCAAAATACAATCTTGTGTGGTTTTAAAAAGCGAATTTCTTGAATTAAACGACACTGGGCATTAAGTAAGAATAATCGTGGCCGACCACAAGGTACTGTCGCACCATTCGCGCAGACGTCTTCAAGGAACCCATCGAAAACCCTCACACAGGAAAATTTCCTGGTCGTGATTCCAAGCGCGAATTCCTCATAGGCCGTTGGAGACGCTACCCACAATTAGATTGACGTCCATTTGCACCATGCATTTTTGGCCTTTGTATGAAATTTCGCCGATATTATCAGCCGTCAAAACCTACACAACCGACAGACATTAACGCAGTCATTACGTTTGCAGTTGAACGCGGCTTCTTTACGCAGGCAGCCAAAACAAAACAAAAAAACCGTCAAGATAAGATACGATCCAGCTTGTACCTTCGTGAATTACAAGATGCTGGCAACACGCCACTACAAACGCTCCAAAATTAGGGATATAAAGTTTAACAGGGCGCATATATTAACTGCAGCAGTCACGGGAAATTGTATTAACAGTATTTGGTGAAACAGGACATACGCCACAGCGCTTCTAGATACCCTGGGAAAAGCAAGCGTAAACAGAGGGACAATTAAAAAAATAATTTAATTGTGTACTAAGTACACCGTGTATCTATAATAATGCCACTGCACAAGGTAGCTGTCATAGAAGCGATATCACAGAGGAAGCTGGCATACGCAAAGAATTCCGAGTCCGTTTTCACCTGCATTTCATTTCAATTTACCTCATTTAATAGAAGAGCCCCAAAGTGCCGACCTCAAGCCCCTCGGCATCACCCGCACCTTATAAAAATATTTCTCGACTCACGACGGAGCTCGTCTTGAAATACTACGTAGAATGCTCGTGATTCCCTAATTGCTAACAGCACGCATTACAAATGAAAATCTAGCAGGCCATATTCCGCGAATTACCAAGTATCGCAGAATACCCCTTCCACGGCAGTCACGGGCTGCGTTGGCCATGGTAATTTCTTACATTTAGCAACTGTGCACTTTCATTCATCTCTTCATTCTCTCAAGCACTGTGTCAACGACCAAAGGCGGCGGAAAACATTCAATGTACACCAGACTCCGTCTTTAAGGTAACGCACAGGAACTTCATGAAGTGCACGGGGATTTTCGGAACACCAGTATGTTATTCTGTCTATTTACATTCCTATTTAAAACCTGTACGAGCTCTTGCCCATGAACTGCCGATACTGCGCGCCAGGTGATGTCTGTAAGGTCGCCCTCTGTGTGCTGTTGTTGTTAATGCTGCTGCTGCTGTTGTTATACAAGCTGTCTTGGAAACATCCCTACAGATAATAGTCACATGGCGTTGGATAGGATAAACAAGCAGGCCACAATGAACGACTAATCAGTTATTCGTTCTGCAACAATTTCTCTACTGGCTACATACGGTGGAGGGGTTCTTGCTGGAAGAACCCGTACTCATTCTCATACTTCACCTTAAACAATAAAAACTGTGCAATGATTTGCCCACTGTAGCCTTCTGAATTCTGTGTATTCGAAACAAAGACGGGTCCGATTATTCTCCTTGCACTGACAGCAAACAATACCCGACTCTGAGGTAATGCTACCGCACCTCGTGTCGCGTGCTGTCATCTGGAATCATCCGCCAACCATGATGTATTTTGAATACACAATCTCACCTGACAGACACGCGAGCAATGGGTCGACGCCATGACTACATACTGTTCCACACAGTCAGATTCAAAACCGTCCTATCGCAACAAATATTTCCGTTGATATTCATTCTTAACTGAATTTAAACATCGTGAAACCGACTTTCGAATTTGCTGCGATGCTCTGCATAGATTTCTTTCCTAATATAGATCTCCACAATTACCCCACCCCCCTCCCGTTTTACGCGGTATTGCATATTCGCGAACAACACTTTATGTCACAGTAGAAAATGTGTTACACTGTACTTCCGGCACACGAAGAGCAAGAACAGTTTGCAACTGAAGCTAGGAGATTCTGAACCTGGACTCTTTTGAAGACTCTTTGGTATGTTTGACTAAGCCTACAGAAATACTCCGTAATCGACAGCGTGGGGATTAAACTAGCAGGAATCAGTAGTAACGAAGAGTACCAGATATGGCAGCCCTTGGCGCGAGTTCCACATTCAAACGGACGTCCTTTATAATAAAGCATAAAACAGAACTGTATATTTTGAATACTGATTTTTCTAATTAATGACAAATACACGACCGAAACACGTAGCATGTGTTGATGGTACACGTTTATCAACTTTTAACAAATACGTAAGGATACATCAAAATAGCAAATTAAAATGTGTAACTAAGTACGATGGCACTGCTTGGCCAACCATTTAATAAAAGTCGTGAATTCACTGCATGTGAAGAGTTTAATGTTTACTAATCAATGAAAAGTATCAACACTTCAGAATCAGTGGAAAATCCTGGTAGTTAAGTTGTGTCATGCAACTTGGCAATACCAACAACATCCCCCCCCCTCACACACTCTCTCTCTCTTTCCTGGCCTTTGCATGGCGAAGCGTGCACAAAGACGCAGATTTGGGCTCATACACCCCCTTCCTTTGCCTGGTGCATAAAAAGCATAGATATTGAATGGCATATAGGCCACAGAATGCATAATCATTCATTTAATTAAAAATACATGCGTTGTATTCCTCCAATATTTGTGGTCTGCCGGCATAGTAGTGGCCAGACCACAACATACACAAGTGGTTAAAATAAATTCTGCTAGTAAAATCTTCAACCTTAAAGCGCATTATCCAAACAGAAGCCAGGAAACTTTGACACACAAACTGATATATTGAATGGGAATGCGAAGGCAGGATTCTTGATCTATGTTGCTTAAACAGTAACTAATCAATAAAATTGCTGATAGTAATTTGCTTATATTTAATCAAAGAGTAATAAGGAGATGCTCAAAGAATTTAAATGCATCCACCAGTAATAGGTAAGTCTAAGTCTTGTTCACATACATAATGCTTTCCATTTCTATATTCTGTTTAAGCATTTAAAATAAGTTTTCCAGGAAGGTATAAAAAATCAATACAATCACAAATAAAAGTGTAACTGATGGAATCACACCATCATGTACACAAACAGAAGGCAGGTCCATACTGGCAGCAGGGGAGGCAATAAACTTCAACTAACAAAAAATACTTAAGATCCTTGCCAACATTATTAAAGGGTAAGAGTCGAAACTCCAGTAAGCATATAATGAATTCATACAAGAGCAACAATAATAGCAGCACAACAGCAAGCGTTAGTAGTTTTGTCTTATATTCTGGCTACAATAACTTGACTTCCTGTGAGTTGTGTCAGCAACCCTGACCCAATATTGCCTGCAACATGTAAGCTGCGAGTAGTATTGAAAACAGCAGTGAATATACATATTAAAATTACATTACCATTTTCATGAATATGTATTGCTTTATATAAAAACAGCATTCTAAAGTGTTATTGGAATGTTTGTCAGAATTTACACATTACAAAAACTGTCAGTGCCTCCTAATGGCTAAAACAATGGTAATCAAACTGTGTCCTGCAGAAACCTGAGATTCGACAGGCAATTATCAGTGGCTCTGCAAGCACATTACCTTCACAATAAAAGTGGTAAATATAATTTTTATAACTTCAACTAAATTTCTTATTTTCTTCCCCATGATGTTAGAACCTAATTGACAATGGTTTTATTTTCAGTGTAAATCATCAATAATAAAACTTTTTCATAAATGTGCATAAGTAATTTATGTTTTAAAATAAACTTCTATGTTTTAGAATACTTCATGTCATGTTTCAACCTGAAGACACACCCTTACTTTATATGGGTTCTGCAAAAATACAAATTTAATCATACGGGTTTTGCAGATATTAAGTGTTTAAAGACCATTTCATTAAAACATTTAACGTTCATGTATCTTCACCGTTTCTTAATATCTGTCACAATGAAATACTGCTCATTACATTTAAAGGTGACAATCAAAAACTTCTTTATGCCAATTTCAATTGTTATAGTGTATCTCCTACACCTCATGAAACACTCTACTAGGGCAAAGCAAATACAACATGAAAAGACAACATACCTGGATTTACATCAATATGAGACATTCCACGATTACACCATTCTCTGTTCTTACTAAAAAAGAACCTATCCAAGTACTCAACATTGTCATGGAGGTGTATAAAAGACATTTAGGTAAAGATTACAGATTATTTACTTTGGCGTAAGTATGAGCTCGGATTCAAACTCCATCCACCTTTAACCCTTGGAGTTACCCAGAAGGCTGGGTGGACCTCAGGGCAGTGCCAGATGCGGCAGTCCGAAAAATCTAACACCTCAACCGGGTATCGAACGGCAACAATTCGATTCATGGCTTATCACTTCACCGACCTAACACGATTGTTCTTTATTTCGACACTTTTCAGTATTTATGTAGGTTTTGTAAACGAAACAAATAAACATCCCCAACATCTGGAGAAGTACGAAGTGTGGAGCAGAATGAATATGACTTGGGTAGAAAACCTATAGATGGGGAATCATCCCCCTATTACCAATCATGCCGTCGTAGTTAATGTTGGCGTCCATTAACACATGAACTACAAAGGCGACCTAACCTACGATTATATTCGGTGAAGTGATATAAATCCAAACTACAACCAAAGGGAAAGGCAAAAAAACGCATTCATCTTGCGGCAGTACAGTATTATAACAACGTGCATTCATGGCTGGTACGGTGCAATCTTTTAAATAGTATTTTATAAATACTTACGCTTTAGTAGAAATCTGGTATACCAACAAGTGATTTTTCTCTTCTAAAATTCGCGAGTTCTTTAATCACTACAGATTAAACACACCCTAACTGCTGAACCCAACTATGAAATACAACCAACAACATCATGAACACTATAAACACCTCTAACCATTACAACTTATCCTCACACTCCCATACGTACAACAGCACTATACGTCATTTCCTCCTGCTAGTGTCACCGCCTTTTCGATAACATCGAAAAATGTATCTCTCTGAAAAGCATGGCGATTTTCAGTTGCAACTCCAAGCGGTGGCAGCACATGCCACACTTGCCTCAGCTCTGTGCCTCAGTCTCAGGTAAAGATCAGGTAAACAGATCTAGCGTGGTTGTGCGTTAGGAAGTGTGTTGAGGTTACGTCCTGCATTTGGGACGTTTCGGTTAAAGTCTTCGAGGCAAAAGCGTTAGAGAGGGCAATAAAGAAATGGGTCTTTGATGTGTAGGATGTGAAGTGGATTAAAGTGAAATGTGAGGCTTTCATAGCAGTAAGGATGTAGGTATGATCGGGTAGGTGGTTAACAAAGTTTGAGAGGCACATGGTGCCCCCATCGTTACGGCACTTGCACGTTGAAGGTGGCATAATCATGCAAATAATATTCTAGCACACGGTATTATAACCCAGATGAACAATTTAAAGCAATTTTATAGTTGGTTTCAGTATACTCTCATAGTTAATGATAACCATTTGTAAGGAATACAAGAGATATTCTTCAGGATAATCCTTGTCATGACTACTGTTGTATGTCAGATTAGTTCGGTAAAATGACTGGCAATAGGTCAGACAACTAGGTTAATATGTCATGTGTGAGAGGTTGGGTACAAGCATCTTGTTGAGTTGAGCCATGCAAATAAAGTTATCAGGTCATAATGCTGTCCACTGATATTGATCTAGTGGAAAAGTAAACTTCTCTACCCTTGATCTCTCTCAGTGGCACCATGCTTAGACACATGGTCAGTTTTACCTGACCTCTTGATTTTAAAAGTGATATTTTCTGTCATTCTCCTCAGCTTCATCATATGGTACATCTAAGGCAGAGGATCACAATTTTTGTGTGAAGCACATACAATTAATTCTCTCCTTGCTCTTTCCCCTTTGATATCTACTTTTTGTACAGTTGTGTTCTTACAGTAGTCATATAGAATTTTACATTACAATTTTTCGAAAAGGCTTTTAATTTAATCAAAGGAAAATGCAAAAAGTATTTAATTTTTCGATTCGAAACCTACTCTGTGTTTCAGCATTTTGTGACAAATATAAAAGGACATAGCAGACTTCCATTAAATGCCTGTTAAGAAGTTCAAACTAGTGATAAAACATAAATCTTTTTCATTTTACAATTAGGCAGAGTAATAGACAGCCTATTAAATAGTAATAATCTGTAGCTTATTTTTCCATTACATGTCTTATGTCACTTCGGTGTACAGTGTTTAATTTTTTTTATTGTATATTGCAAATTACAATCTACACAATTAGATAGAGTAATTAGTAAGGTTGAGGTAAGAAAAGGTCGTGAGGCAGGCACCATCCATTGGTGGTTCACTGGAGTTGTGCTATTGAGCTAAATCTTCTGGCCATAATCGTTTGAGTTGTCTGTCGACTGAGGGGTTGAAGAGAGCTCTGATCAGTTGATTACTGTGCTCAGTGCTGCGATTTTTATATTTGTTGGCGTTGATTCAAACCACTTCCATTACGTACGGGATATCGAAGCCACTGTGCAAGGTTTGGTTGGAGACGTACCAGGGGGCACTGCTGATCATTCTGAGCATTTCTAACTGGAATGTTTGGAGGATCTTGGTGTTGGATGGCTTGCTTTATCCCCAGAGCTCTATCCTGTATGTCCAGATGGGTCGCAGTATTACCTTATATACGGTTAGTTTGCTGTCTAGGGATAGCTGTGAACGTGCTTTTATTAGCCAGCCCATGTTTTTGAGTTTAAGTTCCAGTTGGCATCATTTGGCTTTTATGTGCATCTTCCACATTAGTTTTTTGTCTAGGTGAAGTCCTAGATATTTTACTAATTTTTTGACAGGTATGGGAGTATTGTGGAAATTTACTGGCGGACAGGTGTCTCATCATTTAGTGAATGTTACCTGTGCAGACTTAGTTGGATTTACTTTGATTCTCCATTGTTCCAGCCAGTGTTGGAGTAGGTTGAGATGATGCTGGAGTTTTTCAGTTGTGCATACGGGGTCAGGATCTGATGACAGTATGGCAGTGTCATCTGCGAATGTCGCCATGAGCGTGTCCTGTGTTGTTGGGACATTGGCAGTATATAGCAAGTAGAGTAGCAGTCCCAGGACGCTGCCTTGCAGTACTCCTGCCCTAATGGGGTGATAGACATTTCGTCCTTGATTTTGACTTGAAAGTAGCGTTCGCTTAGGTAGGATTTTAGGAGGAGGTAGAGGTGGTCAGGGAGATGAAGTTTTAGTTTATATAGTAGTCCTCTGTGCCATACTTTGTCAAAGGCTTGTTGTATATTGAGGAATACTGAGATGCACATTTTCTTTCCTTTGATGCTTTCTTTGATTTTGTTGACAACCCTGTGGCACTGTTGTATTGTAGAGTGTTTATTTTGAAATCCAAATTGGTGTATAGGAAGTAGGCCGTCTATGTGCATCGTTTCGTCCAGTGTGCAGAGCAAGAGTCATTCAAATACTTTGGACATTATGGGCAAAAGACTTATCGGTCTGTATGAGCTAGCTTCTGTGGGCGGTTTCCTGGGCTTGGCGATCATTATAATCCACTGGAAGGTGCATGGTAACATAGACAAAGGTTGTGTTGAGGTTTAGTGTTTTCTTCCATTTTTGTGTTCATAGGTTGGCATTTGGCAAAGTAATAGGTTAGAAGAGTCTGTTCAGGTTTAGCTTCTTACTGCAGTGGTTTAAAACAATTTTTTAGTTCCTTCTTCCTTCATTTTGTGCTGTGTTGATAGAGTGATAAATTACATGTCTAAACTCATATGTCTTAAGTATGTACTTACTCCATGGAGCAGAGCCCTGCTTGAGAAGCTAAGAGGTTCTCAGCTAGTCAAGGAATTCCCCACATTTTAAGAAACCCAAAGGTTCATTACTGCATTTACAAGAACCTGCCCACCTGTCTCTATCCTGAGTCAGATCAATCCAGTCCATACCCCCCCCCCCCCCCCCACCACTCCATTTTTAAAATTAAAAAAAAATTAAAGGGTCACTTTTTATCTTTAAAGGAAAATCTTTTTAAAAACAATTTTAAGCGCACCCCCTTACCTTAAAAGGAAAGGGTGCGGCCTAGATTTGTTTTTAATTTCAAATATGAAGGGGTGGGGGGGGGGGGGGGGGTATGGACTGGATTGATCTGGCTCAGGTACGGACAGGTG
>Ga0131853_10025465_pt1 | contig 10662 bp, 5 predicted proteins | sample TergutLab28metaG_FD_92764 | JGI IMG/M metagenome (GOLD analysis project Ga0131853, IMG submission 92764) | Labiotermes labralis P1 segment gut microbial communities from Petit-Saut dam, French Guiana - Lab288 P1 (version 2) (version 2) | ecosystem: Host-associated > Arthropoda: Insects >... | reverse complement strand
CCAGTACACACACCATACCTATGACATGCTGCCAGTACACATACCATACCTATGACATGCTGCCAGTACACACACCATACCTATGACATGCTGCCAGTACACACATCATACCTGACATGCTGCCACACCACCGTATAACATATAATGACATAGTTTTTTTGCCGAATTTTAACCTAAATATAACTTTAGCTAGGCTCTAGTGAAGGCTCTCTGATGATGGTCATAGACTGAAACATGTAGGAGCAAGTCAAAGTGATTTTTAATGTAAATTTTAAAACTTTGTCATGTTTAATAAAGAGTGCATTTGTTGGTGTGTGAACTTTATAGATATAAAAATGCACAGTACAACGATAAAAACAGCTCATTCTACTTTGGTGCATTCCATCAATAAGACTGCCCTATTAAATTTGTCAGAGACATTGAAAACAAAATGGTACAAATAACATAAGGTTCACATTGTTTATATCCATCTTCTTTTCATTGGTACCAACTTCATTTTGCAGGTAACTGAAATTTCCTTTCATCTTTTACTTTCCCTTGCATATTTCCTTCCTGCGCTTGCTTCTTAACTAGCATTATACCTTCCGCTAACATTATTCGAGTGCAAGTAGAAACTTGATGAAATTCCAGTGGAAGAGTGTTGTGAATTGTCAACATCACATTTGGTTGAACTGTACTCATTTAACTGTGATTTGGAAATTTCTAGAAACACAAAGTCTTTGCTCTTCGGGGATGTTATGCAGCTTAGTTACCAACGTTTTGGTACAACCTATCTGCCCCATCCTCAAAGGTCAAGCAGATTTACCCCTAAAGATGGGACCGATAGGTTGTCCTGAAACATCTGTAACTACCAATCTACTTTGCAATAGCATCCAAGAAGAACAAAGATCTTGTTTACACTGCAGCAGAAGCCTTAATCACATGTCTGGAAACACAACTATTTACACATCAATATTTCTAAACTTCACAGAACCACTTGATCCACTGAGTGGTGCAGCCGCCTCAAGGTTTGCTACGAACTTCACTCGCAGTGGTGGACACTGTAATACTGCCTCTAGCTTACGTTCTGTTAACTTTTACTGTTGCCACTTTCTGCATATATTTGCCTACTAACCAGAATGACTGCTGTAATGTGCCTAACAACAGGAGGGATAATATAATCAGTATAGCAACTAGATTGTGGGCCGGATGATGTATGGTTGGTACCTCACAGGCACAGTTGATTTTTCCCACTCTCCACAATATCCAGGCCAGCTCTGCAACCCACCTCTCCCCTTATTCAGGGGGTGTTAGGGGTTCTTTCACTATGGGGTAGTTGCCAGGGCATGAAGATGACTGCTGCTCCATCTGGTGCTGATGTGAAAAATGATTGTAGCTACACATCTCATCCCCCTGTGTGCCTTTGTGGCCTGGACAGGGACAGTTTTACCTTGTTTCATCTGTAGAATAAATGTTTGCCTTTTATATTGTTTGATTTGCGGTTGGGTTCGAGACCTTACAGTTCCGATGCACCTAGGCCTTAATTGTTGGGCCCTTTGTGCCCCATATTGATTTACAGGAGCCCTGTTGCTTTACTAAAGTTCCAGATAGTCCCCAGACTTATACTGTTAATGTCCTCTGGCTCCAAGAAGGAGGAGCCCAGGTTCACATGTCTGAGTGAAGCCAATGCTTCACACTCACAGAGAGTGTGGGCAGAGGTTTCTTCCTCTGCTCCACACCTCCTACACAGTGGACTGTCTGACAGCTCCATTAGGTGAAGATGTTTCCTCAGGGTATTATGTCCAGTGAGAAGGCCAGTAACAGCCCTGGATTATGTCTTGTTAAAGGACAGAAATCTAGCCTTGGCATCCAGACAGGGTCCTGAAATTAACTCTCAAGCCTGTCTTTGGGTGTCACCAAGACCTTTTGCCTTTAATGTAAAGCATGGTATGGCTGCAATGGTATGTCATTCCCCATTCCAGTAACATTTAAGTATTATACCATAACATGAAATCAGAGTATATGTACACAGCCAGGTTTAAAGTGATGTAATTTACATCCAAGAATAGTGCCCCCATCGGTGCGATATTTGAAGTCGCATTGGTGTTGCTGAGGATACAAGTCACCTGGGATGCAGCGTTTGTTGGGAGAGTGCTTCCAGACATTTTGAAGGATCATAGTGGACTTCATGGACTGCTTGACCCTTGACACTAAGGGCAGTATCATCCTTCAAAATGTCAGGAACCACTCACCCAGTGACACATCCTTACCCATATCAGGGTTTGTGTTTCTTTTTGTGTATGACTTAGGAAATTGAAATCCTTTCTATAATCTGTTTCAAAAGGCATACAGAGTTTGTATTTGCTATGTATTTCCAGAGGAACAACCCATGAATGTCAGGCTGACACTCCACATATAGTGGGCTACTGGCTTAACTGGAGGATGAGGAAACTTCCACCTGTTGTAGCATCAAGAATCAATAACCATCTTATCTTGGATTTCTTACAAAAACATATAGGTATATACAGGGTATTTTGTTGTCATTTCATATTAGAGCTAAGTTTATTAGTAGTAATAAAGAATGTTACCAGTCATTACTGCATTTTATCGAAATATGAACATGGAAATTTGAGCAAGTCATGCTTTTGTGTGTGTGTGTGTGTGTTGGTGTATAGGAGTTATAATAGGATTAGTTCCATAAAGGCCTACCATTTTGCATCATAACTGTGCAGACAAGTACAGGGTACATGAGATAAAATGAGCAACAGAACTTCTCACTGTAGTGACAGTGTGAGTGACAACAGCTCTTCTGTAGTGTACCCTGAGCTTACACTCTCCTGCATTGGTCACTGGTTCGATCCCAGCTGGTGTCATTGGAATTTTTCATTGACATAAAATCCTTCTGATCGCACTATGGCCCTGGGGTTGACTCAGCCTCTAACAGAAATGCGTACCAGGAGCATTTCCTGGGGGTAAAGGCGGCCGGTGCGTAAGGCTGACAACATTGCCACCATCCTGTGCCATTGTCATGTAATCTGGGAACCTTAACTTCCTGGAACCCTCTGGGCCACTCCAGCCCTGTAATGGGACTGATTTACCTTTACATGAGCAGAAATTATATGACTTCCAGCTCATGACTCTTGGACATCAGCCCAGGTGTGCAGACCTAACATCAAGAACTTTATGGAAGTAATCCAACTATATCTGCATCAAATATTAGTTGGCCAACCAACAGTGTGGTTAACAAATAGAAGATTGTGATTTTAGAAATATCTGATAGAATATTTGTTCTTCATATTTTATTGGATTCCTATAATTTTCTTAATTAACAATAGCAAGCTGTAATTCTACATACACATGTTTTTCCCAATTTTTTTTTATTTTGGAAAATATTTTTGAGGTTATGTTGTAGTTAATAATGCTTCTTTTGAAGGTTTAGACCACGAACTGAACAACTCACTCATCACTACACACGCACACAATGTGGTTGAGGGAATGCTGGAATGGAAACAATAATAAGCAATGCCGGTACGTAGTTTATAAACAATATTTTATATTATGGTTAATCATAATCTCAAGCACTATCTACATAGTTACATACATAGGTGGGTCAAGAGAAACACAATTTTGTACCAGTAATTTAGTGCACCTTTGTCACTTTTCAACATATTGCCATATCTACCACACACAGTACATGCTTCAACCCCGTGATATCTGTTCTTACAGTTGCACACTGTAGGGTCTAGATTTTTTTGCACCTTTGTGCTTTCACTTGATGTGCCCTTTTATATACACGAAGAGACTTCATATACAGACGTCATTTTTGAGTTACAAATGTTATGTATTTTACATGATATGATAAATTACTGAACTAAGGAGGCAAATTTTACATAAAAAAAATGAAGTCACATATTTTACAGGCACTTTACAAGATTTAAGATTTACACATCAGAAATTTATTTTATTTGACATGGTAACATTTTTAGCACAGGTAAGAAACTAGAAGCATATAAAGTCCTGTTTTTGTTATGCCTTCATTTGTTCCTAGGGCCATTCATGTGGGATTTGTAGTACACAAATTGGCAGTGGGACAGTTTTATCTCCAATTGTTTCAGTTTCACCCTGACAGATTCTGTTCAACCAGGGTTCCACATTCCTCTGTCATCTAGGGTTGGTACAATAGTCATGGTACTAAGAGACACAATCTCACACCATTCTTTTCCCGCCCCCCCCCCCCAAAAAAAAATATATACATATATAAACACAGCAAATTAACCTTCTAAAGCCTGCCGGTTACATGATGCACCAGCAATTTAACATTCAACAACTGTACGCTCTGCCCACACTGTATTTTTGTGTTTTGTATTTATCTGAGAACAAACAGCGACTTGTGCCACTTACAGCATAAACTGATTGGTTTTTATAACTGGGATGAAAAGTGTTTACAGTGCGGTACAGACTGTGTCTTTAAATAAAGCAGTCTGCGCTTTATCTGTAAATGTTTAACGTATTTCATACTGTCTTCATTGATTTAAGTAATGATAGTGACATTACATGATCCATAATCTGTGCACTAATTGAATACATATCATATAATATAATAGTAATACAAATAGAAGCACACTAGTGGAATAGTTTTTACGTAACATAACCTCCTACATGTTTGGGCTGTTCATGCGGCCATCCTCAGGAACACAGTGCAAGGGATAAAAAATAGAAGACAATTCAGTTACTGCATTGACAGAACCAGTCCAAGATATAATGACAATGATAAAATCATAGTTTAAAATCCATTTAGTAATGGCACGCTTTTAGTGATACCTTATCATACGTATTTTAACCCTTTCCGATCGTACGTCAGACCACGTCCAATATTATGATTTTCCTCTTCTGCTCCAATGTCGGGTGATGTCCGACACATTTTTTTGTTGCGTTTGTATGCCCGCTCCGCTGTCGGAGCCTGTTCGACGCTTTTCCTCATGTAGTACGGACTTTAGCCAACAGATAGCACAGGATGTACTTTTTCTATTTCTCGGCAGGCCGTGTGTTTTGATGTGAACAGGTGATTGTGCATTGTATTTGCACAGTTGTGCCTCTTTCCTGCCCAAAATAAATAAGAGCTGGGGAGTATGTGGTTGGCAGAAAAATTGGATTGGAAAGGGTTGAACGATGACTTTATCATTCTTATTTTATATCTTTGATTGGTTTTGTTACTTTACTAACTGTATCGTCTCTTACTTTTTATCCTTTATATCGCTTCCCTGAGGATGGCCACATGAGCAGCCTTAACATGTAGGAGGTTATGATATGTAAAAACTATTCGACTAGTGTGCATTTTGTTGGTATTACTATATATATAAAAAGGAAAAGTGATCCTGTTAAAGGCCTGGTGTGGCCCAGACGGCGGGTAGAGGTATAGCTCTACTCTTCCATGACCGCGGCACTAGAAGGGGTGGTGAGTGGTCAGCATCACGCCCCAGCTGCACTTTACCCCCGGGAAAGACCCGGTACCCATTTTGCAGGAGGCTGGGTGGGCCCCAGGGCCATTCTGGATGAGCTGAAAATTTCATCCCACTGGGATTTGATCCCGGACCGTCCAGCCCGTAGTCAGTCGCTATACCGACTGAGCTACCCCAGTCCACATTTTGTTGGTATTACTATATACATACATATGTGTGTGTGTGTCTATATATATATATATATAATGATAGTGACATTTCATCACCAACAGCAACTTGCAAAATCAAGGCTCTAAACATAATGACTGTTATGAAGTTCAAGTTTTATATTTTTTACATCAGTTTATCACTCAAAATGTAAATATTTTCGATACACAACTCTCTGTTTCTTATGTTTATTTTACATACAAGGCTTTAAATGTTTTAAGATATGACACTGTATCATTGGCTAGGCACATCCCATGTTTTGAAGGAATGTACTACCTTCACAGCGAAGGGTAGTGCCAAGTCAGTGTCATATTCCACCATTAGGGGTTTGCAGCAGATTAAATGCAAGCTGTAAAGGCAGGTGGGGAACCATTCAGCACTTCCTGTGCGATAAGCAAATACACCCACCCTCTGTTTTATTACCATTACACATGAAAAATGGGTTTACCCCACAGTGTGAGTGAAAAACCTGCTAGTGTGACAATAGCAACAACCTAGTATCTTGCATGTGTCAGTTGGTGATGTGGAAGGGATAATGAAGCCTCTGGTAAAAAAGATAAGAGAACTTCATAAAGTAACAAGTTCTTTGTTTTGTAACATCAGCAGCACTTCGCAATACATAAGTACTTTATTAGATCTATTTGCAGCTTGTTATGTACCATTTATGTGGACCGGGTAGCTCAGTCAGTATAGCAACTGAACTACGGGCTGGACGGTCTGGGTTCGAATCCCGGTGGGGACGAGATCTTCTGTCCATCCAGATCGGCCCTGGATCCAACCCAACCTCCTGTAAAATGGGTACCGGGTCTTTCCCGGAGGTAGAGGTGGATCGGCCCTGGATCCAACCCAACTTCCTGTAAAATGGGTACCGGGTCTTTCCCGGAGGTAGAGGTGGCTGGGGCATGGGGCTGACCCCCCACCCTCATCTAGTGCCGAGGTCCTAGAAGGAGTAGAGCTATACCTGTACTCACCCTAAGGGCCTTCATGGCCTGTAAAAACAACCTACCTACCTATGTATCATTTATGGAATGTTCTTTTCTTAATTTCCTACATATATTTCATCATATTCTGGGTAGCTCAGTTGGTGTAGCGACTGACTACGGGCTGGAAGGTCCGGGATCAAATCCCGGTGGCGACGAGATTTTCCGCCTGTCCAGATCGACCCTGGGGCCCACCCAGCCTCCTATAAAGTGGGTACCGGGTCTTTCCCGGGGGTAAAGTGAAGCCAGGGCATGCTGCTGACCACTGACCCCTTCTAGTGCCGCGGTCATGGAACAGTAGAGCTATACCTCTACCCACCCTCTGGGCCACACCGGGCCTGTAATGGGATCACTTTACCTTTTTATTTAATCATATTGCTGTCTTTCATAACAAATATCTGGGAACATTTCTGTCAGATATGGAAAATGTAGCTACTAAGGATATTGGTAAACCATTCACAAATCCAAAAATCCATGTTTATTTTTGATGCAGAATTGAAAACTGTTTGGGTTGTGGCAGTCTGGGAACAAGGTATCAACATTTCAGAGGAACGTGGAGGCTGTCTGTTCCTCCGAGACACTGATCCCTACCCACCGAACACATGGCGCCACAGATGCACAAGACTTGATATGAGTCTTCACTGCCATGGAAACCTCACATCTTACTTTGTATTGGGTTTAAGGTCTGCAAACACCTTATTGCAACGGAGTTGTAGTGCCAGATCAAACACAAAATTTCTGATGTGACTTTCTTTCTCTTCCTTCTTGCTATCAAAAACAACCACCAACCTCATGTGAGGGTCCGTGCAGGCCATAACATATGTTCTCTGATCCTGAAACAAATGACATAATGTCACATTGATTTTCCAGATTTTTTAAGAAGACCATTTGTTAAAATCCAGCAGGCCATGGAAGAAAGAACTTAATGGAATATGGTTTGCTTGAATTTTCGTCCTGTGTTTCGTGCAGGGATTCCTAAGGATGGTAAACACCCATCCAGATTTTCAGGGGACAGTTCCGTAATTGCAATTAGAATCAGACAAGTGAGCTCTTTCTCTATGAAATGTGAATGACAAGAATGTTTAAAAGCCGCACTGAAAGCACACTGTACCACCTTCTGCACACTGGGAACTCTGTTCCACCACTCCACATGTTCTCTTTTGCTGGCCATTGTCACTGCTGTTACTACTGCATTTGCACATACATGGAGCACATTGTATCAGTTATGAATGGCTAAAGGAAAAGTCAGCACATTAAGAGCAATGTAAACTGAAAAAAATGTGAAACTACAGTAAGGGTGAATTATAAATATACTTGTAAGGGATTTTACACATTCATGCTTAAGGACAAAGATATCCTCAGAGCAGCAGAGTCCAACAAAAAGTTCATTCTTAAATTCAAGTAACTCAAAATTTTTACTTTTGATTATTCATAAAATGCAACAGTACATTCCACTTTGATGTATATACCTGTTTTAATTACCTTTATTTTCTTAATTAAATACAAATGTTGTAGCTCTTGTATTTTTGTTTTCCCCCCAAAAATTCCTAATTTTAAAATTTGACATGAACATCCTTTAAATAATATGTCCTTTGCAATAATAATTATCACATGTAAACTAAAGTTAAGCTGCGACAATGACAAATGTTACTGCCGTCTCCCCCCCCCCCCCATATGCTGGCATACCACAGACATTGCCAGAATGTCCGCGAAATGGAATAAAATGATGGTGATAGTTACTGTACTCCTAGGATTATCTAAGAATTAACAGTCTTGGGAAGGGGAAGGGGGGAATTAAGCAACAAAAAACCATGTGAAAATCTCAGTGGGCCAAAAAACGATTGTTAACATAGGTATTACTATTGAAAGGAAAATGTGTACTGTATCAAATGATTAAAGTACCAAAACACTTGGTGATTAATTATTAGTGTCATTACAGTAAAATTAATAGAGTACTTAATAATGGTTTAAATTTTAGGGTTTACATTATTTTTTATGAATGGAAGAATTTCTGTGAGAAGCTTGCCCGTGTTTATTCGTCACTGATAATGTATTTAAGAAATACATAGACTTCAGTTCTATAAAATTATTACTTACGTATACTTGTACTGATTATTTTTTATTGCGTACTATTGAAAGAATAGTGTGCCAGGTAGCTCTGTCGGTATAGCGACTGACTACGGGCTGGACGGTCCGGGATCGAATCCTGGTGGGGACTAAATTTTTCGCCTGTCCAGACCAGCCCTGGGGCCCACCCAGCCTCCTGTAAAATGGGTACCGGGTATTTCCCGGGGCTAAAGTGCAACCAGGGCGTGCTGCTGACCGCTCACCCCCTTCGAGTGCCGCGGTCATGGCAGAGTAGAGCTATACCTCTACCCACCCTCTGGGCGCCACTGGGCCTGTAACGGGATCACTTTTCCTTTTACTATTGAAAGAATAATGGGGTCTTGGAACTTACTTTTTTTATTTTTCTCACTCTTCATACTGTCAAATGTCAAAGTTTCCAGTATATGATGTTCCCATTTCATATGCATGAATCCCATTAGAACCTAAGCATTTTTTACTAAATGTAACTAGACATACAGAGTTCACCAAACCACTCAAAACAATCATCCTGCTGATTGGGGAGCGTGGGTTGAGCGTGATTGAAAACAACCATGGGCCACAGATGTATGTCTGATGGGCTGTGGGTTGCTCAGTACTGCTGTACAATATCAAACTCACCCTAGGGCTGAAGTAGTACACAACTTTGTCTAGTGCAGCCAATTCACTTGCTTTTTCTGTGATGATCTTGACAACATTTGGCATGTGATTTAGTGGCTTCTGCAAATAAATAAATACCACACAGGCTAGACACGTCATACACGTCTCAGTATGGAACATCATTACTGAAATTTTGATCTACTTTCCTACAATCAAACCTTCAAAATGAAATTCCAGCTGAAAATTGTATGGGTTTTCATCGTATTAGCACAATAACCTTTATTGTGTCATGGAGAGCAACATACAATCTCTATCTTAGATAGCTATATACATAATCACGACATGTTCAGCCTGTGTACATCATCTTCAGGTGATGTCTATTTAAAAATGCAGGAAGGTAGGTGATTTTGATGCTCAGTACTCAGTAATTTGCTGCTACATTTATTGCCATTTTTTGATTGGTAGTGTGGTGTAGTGAAAGCAGTAAACTACACAATACTCAGCACTGAAATTAACTTCCTTCCAATGTTTTAAATAGACACCACCTGAAGATAATCTACACAGGGTGAAATACGTTATGATTCTGTATGTAGCTATCTAAGACAAGGATTTGTATGTTGCTATATAGGATACATTGTGGGCCGGGTGGTTCAGTCGATACAGCAACTAGCTACAGTCCGGGATTGAATCCTGGTGGGATGAGATTTTCTGCCTGTCCAGACCAGCCCTGGGACACACCCAGCCTCCTGTGCAATGGGTACTGGGTCTGTCCTGGGGGTAAAGAGTGGTCGGGGCGTGCTGCTGACCACTCACCCCATCCTACTGCCCCGGTCATGGAAGAGTACAGCTATACCGCTACCCACCCTCTGGGCCACACCGGGCTTGTAACGGGATCACTTTACCTTTACCTTTTTATATAAGATACATTGATGACTGTTGTGCTGACAGGATGAAAAAAGCCTATCATTTGCCAATTGGAATTTCATTAAATGGCACAATGGAATGTAAACAATGAACATAGCTTCATAATATAATTCCTCTGTTGAATGATTATGTTTTCATTGGTAACCATGAACATGCATAACAATGTAATTTATTAGTATTAAAATGTTCAGTTAGTCTAATACATAATGCTTTTTCAAAAACCTTCGAGAAATAAGTCAATAATGATATAGGCCTATAGTTTGTTGGATTCATTTTGTTGCCTTTCTTATACAGGGTGTTTCACGACTTTAGGGCATAACTGCAGGAGGTGATTTCCTAGGCCTTTGTGATCAAAAAAGTTCTTATAAACATGTGTCCGATTTTGGACGGTTACGGAGTTATGACCGTTT
>Ga0131853_10025464_pt1 | contig 10662 bp, 8 predicted proteins | sample TergutLab28metaG_FD_92764 | JGI IMG/M metagenome (GOLD analysis project Ga0131853, IMG submission 92764) | Labiotermes labralis P1 segment gut microbial communities from Petit-Saut dam, French Guiana - Lab288 P1 (version 2) (version 2) | ecosystem: Host-associated > Arthropoda: Insects >... | reverse complement strand
TTATTATTATTACTACTACTACCACTACTACGTCTTCTGTCGACTGGAAGTAATGTGATAATTTATTGTGCACTTCTTTTACATGCAATGCATAAAATTAACGTATAATGAGAAAGTTATGTGTAGCCACTTGTCCCTTCTACAGAGCAGATTTCGATTACATCGGGTCCTGAGGATACACAAAAGTTCTGCGTGAATTCAACCTGCTCATATCACCAAAATACAAGGATGACTTTGACATGAAGCTAAAAGCATTTCCTCAGGGGCAGAAAACCCGATCATAGTCCTAGTTATGTAAAAACTAAGGTCATTCTTGTCGAAAATTCAATGGAAAGTCTCGTATATTAATGCTGTTATTTACACACTTGAAGCCCAGTTCAGTATTGTCGAACGGGAATGCATAGGTGGTACGTGCATGCTTGCATATGTTGGTTTACATTGTAAGAGTTGAATCATAATGTACGGAATGTAAAATGCAAAAATGGCTGTGAGCGTTATTAACGCTTTCCGACTCCTTTTGCCATATGACAAATCTTTGCGCTTGAAGCCGTCCCGTAACTAATGAATGCTGAAGCCGGTGTACTACAGGAAACGAAAACCCAAATTCGTGAACTTAAAATTCAGGTTATGTCAATGAAAGGGTAAATATCACATATATTCTATATTATTAACAAAGATGACGCTGTGATGGCAAGATACAATGAACAGCTGCACAAACAAATGTGACCAGCACTGCGCATTTGCACCTCCCGGTGAATTGTAAATACATCTTACTGCTATTGTTACTTACTGCAATGTCGCCAAGCAGTGATCGCTTGATGAATTCAACAGTTTCCAAACGACAAAATAATGATAAGCACCCTGGTCAAATATATCTTGCACACAGATCGGTACGTGACATAAAATGCAACATCAAAATTCAGTAAAACTTTCGACACTGGACTGCCTCTGTGAGTTATATGCATGTCTTGTGCCAAAAGTTCGCATGCTTAAACCCGCGAACATTATTGTTGTTACGTGATGGTTTGTAATTTTTCTGATTAAGCAAAAGAACTTTTGTCATTTGCATTCTGCAAATAAACTGGGATCCATCTTAGATTTCACTTTCTAGCATCGGCTACCCGAGAGCAGCTGGGGGTGCTGAGGTACCCCGTATCGACCCCTCGCCCGTCCATCATCGGACGGGATGACTTCTTTGTTCGCTACGGTGACAAAGAGCGAGAGGCTGTCGCAAGCTTTGATTTCCTAGAGGATATCTCTACCACATCAGTCAGCGGTGCTTCTTCCTGCGATACACTCGGCTCATCCCAGAAACTGCCAGCGGCCCCTCAGCTACCACAGAACTCCAGACTACCGAATCAGCAGCAGCAGCAGCAGCAGCAACAGCAACAGCAACAGCAACCTCCCAAGAAACAGCCGGTACAATCGGAACAAGAAATGACGACACCTAGCAGTGAGGACAGCGATGATCGCACAGGAGGGCAGTTGTCTTTTAGTGATTCTTGTGCGGCTAGCTTCTCAGGTTCCTCGGCTAGTCTTGAAAACCAGGAACAGTAATCAGCCATCTCATCATAAGTGGAGTTTTGTCCCCACAGGCTTTAAAACAAGCGGTACTAGTCCCACAGTCAATCAACTTTTTTTTCCCCCCTCGTTCACAATCAACCCCAAACACAAATTTATTTCATCCATACATGAGAGTGGTACCATATGCAAGCTTTGTGTGTCCATGTTCATCAAGAGCTCATCGCGATCACACTGAACTTCTCTGGCAGATTCTTTGCTAGTCAAGCCTCTTCTTTTTAACTGCATACAGAAAGAATACCGTAATATTCACCAATTTTCGTTTTGGGAAATTTAAGGAACAGTCAATTAAATTCGTCCTTGGAGTACAGACAGGGGTCCTGTCAACATCTCTGTCCACAAAAGGCTGTTTATATATAATTCATGCAGGCATGCATGCATAAGTGCATGAATGCACGGCTGAAGCTACAATATGAGTTTTAAAAATTAATCATGTATGAATACAGGGTCATCTGGCAGGAGACAAATTCTGTCCCCTTCCTGTGTTCCAACCCTCCCCTTAACCAGCACTTCTTACACATCAGCGCCAATCTCATACACGTTTATCATTGCTCCTCCTGTGTTTGATACTAATTTAAAACGCCTACAGCTGTTGTCTGGAAAGGCTGGAAAATAGGTTGGCATACAAAATGAAAAAGTCCGTATTATAATTGTTGCAATAAACTAATCATAATTTTAAATTATGAAAGTCAAATGTATTGACATAAAAGTCGGGATAATCAATTAGGGTGAAACGTGAAATGTCTGTTTATAAGGTACCCATGTTACAACAGTTCATGTGTGCTTTAATGGAAAGGTTTGGAATTCTGAATAAATTTAAAAAATGCATTACATTTATGAAATAAGTATGTGAAAACAGGAAAAATCATGCCCTGTGTGTTAGAATTACAGGTTTTCATATAAAAATACTTTACTGGTCACTTTTGCTTCCAGATTTTAGAGGTCAAAATGCTGAACACATTGTATACAGCAGCCTCATACAAGATAAAACAAAAGTAGATTATTCAGCAGATGTTCTGCAAATTTCATATAATCACTGGATTTCAGGACATATTAAATTCATTTCTGAAATCAAACCATGTATTAAACAAATTCCTGCAATTTCAGGCATATAAAATATACATCTTTTAAACTTACTTTGTAACTCAGAAAATACACAGTGGCCACCTTTATATTTTAACATTTTTATTATGTACAATATTGCGCAGTGGCTCAACTTTTACCAGGAAGATAAAGCGATGGCATATATGTAACAAAATAATCTCAAGCTGAATACTTCAGGATGTGACTGTTAACTCCCAATAAATTTTCCATTGCTACTGATATTTAACTCATCAAGATGTACTTCGTACAGTGTTAAAGAAATCTGGCTCTAGTCCTTTACATATTTCTACCATGGGTGACTTGTGCCACAAAATGAAAGCACATATGAACATGAGTTGTAAACATTTTGAGGGATGCTGTCCAAAAATTATACAGAAGTGTTACATTTTGTATCGAAGAAATTAACTTTGCAAATCCTTTGAACCACAAGAATACAGCACTCACTTTTATCTCCATTCCCCAGTCTGCTTTTGTTAATATATGTAATAATGTGCATAAAAACAAGCACACACTACTAGACATGCATTACATGAGAAATATGAATTTTTAAAAATCAATATAAAGATGTATACTTCAACTCTTCACCGAATTCCATAACAGACAATAGGCTTCCATAATATAATTCTACAACATTATATTGGCCTAATTTTGAAAGCTGTTGAGCTTACAACTAAGACTGTATGAAATGAAAACCATTAGGCATGAATGAATGAGTGAGTGAGGGAGTGAACAGAAGTGAAATACACAGCAAGGGAAACAGAGCAGCTCAATTGTGTAAGCCAGCAGAGTGGCACATTAGGTCCCCTGTCCATGAACCAATTCACACAGTACTGTGGTGGGTAACGTTTTATACATTGTATATCAAGTCTGCATGTTTGCTTGCTGCCTGCAAAACATACAGTAACAATGAACACTTAATCAAAAGCACAGACCACCTATTTCACTTTATTCACATTGGGTATCTGTGGTTATGGTTCACTGCACCTCTTTTTGAATGAAAATCCTCCTTCAGTTGTTTTACTTATACACTTCAGTATGGCAACCTGTAACTGCCATTACTTGAAAAATATATTTCTGGCTGAAACTGTCATGAGACCGAAGTAAAGGTTCCACATGATTAATTTCACACACAAGAGCAAGTCAGTGTGACATACTGCAACACATCAACGGGTGTGATAAGCCTGGTCACGAAAAAGTTAAAAACATGAAATAAAACAGCTGTTTCACGTCGTATCTCCCGAGAATAATTCAGTCCAGTTTATAAAGACCATATCATCAAGACTCCGACATAATTCTGTGTTCACTTGGCACATACTGACAGTAGTACATACAAGAAACAATGTTCTCTCAACTTTTGTCACAAACATTACTTCCAACTGCGGCTGTTTTAGGCTCAACTCTTCCAAAACAAAAGTACTTGACCTCAAATAATTTCGAAATATCAGGATCTCGCTAAGCACGGGGGTACAGGAAGTGAATCTGTACACTTAATTGAACCATACTGCAGAAATACACAGATTTAAAGACCATTGTGTGACCTTTTCCTTCCTGTAATAATGTAGATATTACATTATTTTTGGTTTTTACTTAAAGGGGAACTTGCTTTACAAAACTAAAACCTGTCGCAAAATTTGACAGTCCGTACTTTCAGTTAGCTGTTAACATCAAGTATGAGATCACCTTACTGTTAGTTTATAAAGACTACAGAATATTTTGTGCCATTATGAATGAGTGTTGATATAACCAAGGAGTAAAATGTTATGGTTAACAGTGAGGAACTAACTGGTACCACACAGCAGCTGATGCTAGAGACATGGTGTCACACTCACCAATGTTATTGAACTGTGAACACTGTATTTGTGTAACTGTGATCATTATCACATGCAACTGTATATTTTGGAGAAGAAATATGACTGCCATCTCTTTTGTGGTTAAGTGCAGTGAGAATCAAACTTGTTCTCTTTTATCAAGTTTAATGGGATTGTCAATAAAATTCCAGCAATATTTCTCACACCTTACCTGTGCCTGACGTGTGAAGTTCAATTCATCCCATTTGCAAAGAACTGTTTTATCTCCTTATAAAATCTGCACATTTTTTCATTTGGCTGATGTTACTACAAATTCCAAAACAAGCAAGATACTGTCTGCAACTCCTCTAGGCACTTCACAATATTTGTTGTAGTAACTTCATTTCAGCATTCACAAACACACTAAACTGTGTGTGTTAGTGGCACTGCTAATGCAAACTGATGGAACTGACAGAGAACACATTTATGTCACACAGAAAAGATACTGCTTAATACAGATTTCTTGTTATTCCTCTCCATCTTGGTTCAAGTCAATACACAGTTTGTTAGTTGTTCCTATACACAACAGTACAAACCTTCTGAGAATAGCAAACTAAGAAATGGCATGCTTCAAAACAAACTTCTTAATATGATTCCTCTGGACTTTCTCCACCAACTTGTTCCAAGAAATTATTTGCCTGAAGCAGATGAAAACAGTAGATGAAAATCTTCCTCATATTTTTGCCAGTCATGTCTCATTCTGTGTAACGATCAGTATCATGGATGACATCTCTTAACAGCCACAATAAAATTTTTCATGTAGCCGAAATTTGTTTTTCTTTTAATAACAGTAAAACACTGTGGAACCTTATTTTCGTTGTTACACCATGCATGTTGTTGAGTTACTCAATTATTATACCAACTACTGCACATATATAAAATTTACACATTAAAACACTAAAAATGCTCCGACATGTTTCGGTCCTAGGACCGAAACATGTCGGAGCGTTTTTAGTGTTTTAATGTGTAAATTATGTGCAGCAGTTGGTATAATAATTGAATAACTGTAGAACCTCTTGTAAAATTTCATTATTCTTTCTTTTATCCCACAGTATGTGTATGTGCGTGCATATATATATATAAAACTTCCAAACTGATATGTATGGACAGCACTGCAGAAGCAAGAATATCCTCAAAGAATACTGGGTACAAATATTTATACAAGTTTGTGAAAACGTGTCACTCGGCCACAACTTGGTAACAGTTCTGATTGACAAAGCAGTCCTGTAAAAGAACCATGGTTCTGTTGTGTTTATAAAAAATAAAACAGTAATGAACAGAAAACTAAATTCAAACCATACAAAATATCACACAATTACAATGATCTGAAAGCTTAACTAACATTCCAGTCATTTAATTTTTACCTACTCACAAATTATGCATGGCCTCTACTTTGACAAGACAGTATGAAAAATGTATGAACAATGGTCTTTTTGTTGCAAAATATGTGCTGTCCACCAAGGTACAGCATGACTTTGTGTGCTTACAAAATGTAACACTGCTTATACTGTTGTGTAAGAATACTTGTACAATATATTATTCTCTATAGGAAGAAAAGGAAAACTGCATACAATTTATCTGATTCCTTTCTAAAACAATCAGAATTCTTGCTTCATACACTGATATAATACTAATGGTAGTTAATGTGTTCCACTTTTGATTACATGTTTCATCAGTTTACACAGAAAACGGAGGGGAATACCATGGTGAACCCCATTACACTACACACATGTCCAGTCCATACAATTCATATTCTCTCTCCAGATTCTGAGAAAAGTGTAAGACTGATTATCACATTCCACTTGGAAGTTTCTGGAGAACAGTTACATACCAGTATTTCAACATGAACATGCAAATTTACCGTAGGAATACTACCAATTTATAAGGTATACCCCCCAATTTACTTGCCAATTTACTTACACCTACATATGATCCAATTCAAGCATGTATGGGGACCTACCATTCTGCTGGGTTTGCCATATAATGGGACTTTCATTGTCCAAGTAATTGCACATAATTTAAAAAAGATATGGCGGTACTTGAATATAGCAGAAGTGTATTATTTACTTTATTGTATTCGTAATTACTTAAATTATAAATATAAGTATTGGGATATGTAACAATAATAACCACTTTACCATTACGGCAATGGCACTACATCCCGATGTTTGTAGGTAGGCCTAAGTGCAATTTTTATCACCTTCTATTTTGTGTGTGGAAAACAAAATTGTCTCCAGCTAGACAGAAATGCCACGTGTGTATTTTGTACTGTAAAAAGTTTATATATTAGAAAATAATCAGTGTAGGTAATTCTGTTTAGTAATGTCATCATTCAGAAACATACTTTCATCTACTGAAGGACTGTTGTGAACATCATAGTTGTATGTGTTAAGCAACTCGATGCATGACTTTCAGACCACTTGAGTATGATGATTATATCTTGTACCAAGGTACCCAAAGACTACTGCAGGAACATACCGAGATTTCGTTTGTATCCATCATTTATTCTGAACACAAATCAAAAGTTTTCAAACTGTGAGTCTCATAATTACACAGTATATTTATTTATACATTCATATTTAAAGTACTAATTCAAGAATGTAGTAACTAAGAATGATAAAACAGAATAAAACTGAAAAATCACATGAAAGCAGAATATTTTCAGCATCAAGCCATTTCTGTTATGCCCACATCCTGAGTTATTAAATTAAGAATGTAATATTTCACAAAGGTTTTATGAATTCTGTACACATGAGAATATTATCTGACACATGAACTGTCCCCATTACCAGAGGACAACAGTTTGTAAATATCACCAAAGTTGAAATATCCTCTTAAGTATAATATAAAACGCCAGAACGGAAGTACTGATCAGGGACTCTCCCGTTCCTTGCCAGTTGAAAGCTCAATATCAGACACTTTTACAGGATTTGCAGCATCACAAATTGACTTGATGCTGGATCAACATCATGACCATTGGACACAATGTGCAACAATACAGGCCCATGAATTGAGGAAGGCATAATACAATACAGTAACTTAAACAGTTATGGTGTATAGGGTACTAATAGCATTTTCAGTCTCTATTTAGTTTCTGTGAAATACTCTGGAGTGAAAATATCACACATTTGTTAACAGACTGAAATATCTTTAACACTACTATGTCGCTGTACAACATGTAACTGTCAATTCCGGAAATTTAAAATGCTCTTGAGTTAATTATGTTTAAACCAGCAGTTCCCGAAGGACAGAACTGTATGTGAAATGAACTTTCTATGGGGGGGGGAGACTAATGACCGACCCATTTTTCTTTTTATTATTGTTGCAATGAAATGCCATTCAGTAGGCTGTGACAACAAAGATGACTTATTTTACTCAGTCTGTCTTATTTCACAAAACTAATGTTTTGGAAACTTATGATGCACAAATAATAATAATAATAATAATGTAAATTAAATAGAGCAGAGGATGATCCAGAGCTGCTGATAGAATTTTTGTGGACCCATCTCCGATGGGGCCTCCAACAGGTCCCTTCAATACACTGTAACAAAGCATTAGATGGTGTATGTCATAACTCATAAAACTCCTTGATAACTTTTGTTCTTCAGGTTCTTATTTCATGATATTACTGTGTAAGTAACGAAATTGGTTGTCTTTTAAAGCAAAGTTTATACACGGTCTTTTTGTTTCCATATGTTGCTTCTACTTATCCTCCATTTGGTGAATATGTAACCACAGCCATTTTAACTTCACCTTTTACCTGTATGGGGACACAATTACAAAGGGCTGTCAAAGGGAATGTGCCACAAATATCAAATGTCCTCACAGGTGCCTTGAAACTGTCATCTGCTCATGCAGAGGCTACTGAGAATTGCTGGTTTAGTGAGAAGTAAGGGAATTTAATTTCACTTGGGTTGCTTAGCACGTACAGTATCACCTGAAGCAAACAAACAATGGATATTTTACTGTTCTAAAAGTACATGAAACTAGTGTCATAACATTCTAAGTTTTCAGAATCCAAGTAACTGGACATGCATGCAATCCATGAACTGTTTTACATTGGTTTAAGTTGCTGTGTAACTTTTACTCTCAACTTCTTGTGTCATTATGGACAGTGCAGTCTGTGTTTACTTCTGTGTCTGTTACATATTTATTATTATCATTCATACTCTTTCTCTTCTGAAGAACTCCTACTTGTCTGGATGTGCTGTCCGTGAAGTCATATTTTTATATAGCACTATGATAGGTACTTGAATGTACAAAGTGTAGGTTATTAAATATATATTGTTCCTACTCAGCATTTCATTTAACTTCAGAATACATTACTCCCACCTCCGGTCTGTCACCCCTTACACACCTACCCCTATTATGCAGCTTCAGTTCATGCAGTTTTTTCAGTTCACAAAATTATGCACAAAAATAATGAAATAACATTTTTGACACCTGTGCCACATTTTTCCCTACAGGAATAACAGTGCACTTATGCAGCTGTGGTGCAGGAATACTGAAGGGTGAGATTGGTTGTGCATTCACACTCAATGTTGTCTTGCAGCTGCTACTGAGAGGACAATTGTTTATTGGCTGTTACTGTGCTGCTTTGAACTTTGTTTTGATCCATTTTCTGCCCATAATCATGACTGGAAAGTGCCTTAACAACAAAGTTGAGGGCCAGTTTGTAAGGGAAAGACAACATGTTTAGAACTCAAAGTGAAAACAGAAAACAACTCTGAAAACCGTAAGGCCCTAACTTCATTTTCTCAGGGATTTAATTCAGCTACTTCAACCATGAGAACAATCTTGGAAGAAAATGAATGCACAAAAGTCCATGTGACAAGTTTCAGCACCTCTGAAATCTACAATCACTATGAAGAGGCATACATGTACTGTTTAACGATGAAAGTTATTGATACTGTGCATGGAGAAAGAAATTTTTAAAAAAATGTGACAGCGTTTAACGATGAAAGTTATTGATACTGTGCATGGCGAAAGAAATTTTTAAAAAAATGTGACAGCGTTTAACGATGAAAGTTATTGATACTGTGCATGGAGAAAGAAATTTTTAAAAAAATGTGACAGCATTTAACGATGAAAGTTATTGATACTGTGCATGGAGAAAGAAATTTAAAACAAAAATGTGACAGCGTTTAATGATGAAAGTTATTGATACTGTGCATGGAGAAAGAAATTTAAAAAAAAATGTGACAGCTTAATTACTATTCAAGCAGAAGCTCTATGATGTTTTAAGGGAGTAAAAGTAAAGTTCTGTAATCGAGATTCGTGGCTGGTAATGGGTGGTTTCATAGATTTAAACCGTGCAAATTTCTGTAATGTGAAGGTGAGTGGTGATGCTGCAAGTGCAGATATAAAAGCAACAGTATCATATCCTGAAATTGTAAGAGAAATTATAGACAGTGGCAGATGTACAGGATAGAAAATCTATGATGTGGATGCAAGTGTATTATTCTGGGGGGGAAAAAAAAGCCTGAGAAAATCTACACTTCCAAAGAAGATGGGGCAATTCCAAGATTCTAAGCATCACAGGCTGGCTAATGCTTTTGCTTGATAGCAATGTACCCACAGGTCACAGGTTTAAATTACATCTTGTTTGTCACTCAGAAAATCCTCATGCGTTTAAAAATGTACACGGGGCCAACCTTGCACTTTATTACCAATCAAATCTCACAGCTTGGATCCCAAGAGCCCTTTTCAAAGATTATCATCATCATTATATATGTGCATTTTTTCATCATATGTCTATGTTTACAATAATCACTGGCCACTACAGTGTGTGTCGCACACACGTGCAGGACACAGCATGTACATATTTTACCATATACTTAATTCCCATTTGCACTGGACCTTCTGGAACGTAACTGCTGCGTAGGAAGGGGTGTACATATACACTGTGTATTTCATGTGGCACAATTATTTGGTGAAGAAGGTCCTTGGAATTTAGCTTCCATTGCAAACCCACTATGTCTGTGTGACAATTATTATATGCTTGTGCAGCAGTAATCCACATTTACTGTCCATACATAACACAGCAATTCCTTCAGGCAAAACAGACATGACCAGGAAATAAGCTCAACAAATTTTGTTTATTTGTATCTTACTTAATGTCAGTAAGTCA
>Ga0131853_10025463_pt1 | contig 10663 bp, 10 predicted proteins | sample TergutLab28metaG_FD_92764 | JGI IMG/M metagenome (GOLD analysis project Ga0131853, IMG submission 92764) | Labiotermes labralis P1 segment gut microbial communities from Petit-Saut dam, French Guiana - Lab288 P1 (version 2) (version 2) | ecosystem: Host-associated > Arthropoda: Insects >... | reverse complement strand
TGTAGATGACCGTCTGGTATGCAGGAGCATATGCTCCAGCATACCAGACGTTAAATGAACACGCTGCACGTCCACACTTGCTCCGGCCCTAACCGTATCATCCCTTTGATGTGACAGCCAAATCCCGACAGCGCACCGAACAAGCCCGTAACGTGACGGCGTAACCAACTTTTGATACGTTACGCGGTCACGAGCCCAGTTCACACTGTCACGATACGGTGTTACGTTACGCAGTAACGTTACAAGTGTGGACCCCACCTTAATGGTGCCTCTCATATCTCATGGTGACCAGAATATGTTGCGACCCTTCATTAAATGTAGATTACAGAAGTAGGATCAGATGTGCAAATGGTTACGAAGAAATCGAACAGACCAATCATATATTTTACGTCAGTACAGTGTGAAGGTTCAGACTGCTTAAACCTTTAATCCCCAGTGGTTACTTTATGTACCAACGGGTTAAACATTAAAAATTTCTACATTTTGCCCACGCAGTGCATTTAGGGCCATATGTTTTGCAAACATCTCGGAACAAATAGCAGTTATTTCCCTCACAGTGTTTCCCCGAACTTTCTTACATGGAAGAACCCCCACCTTTGAAAATAGCGGGATAAACCATTCATCTGCTGATAAGCTATTTCCAAGAAAATATGTGTAAATGGCCGTTGTATATACATATATAGATATATATATATATATAGAGAGAGAGAGAGTAATGCTCTTTTCGTGTCTTCAGACGGATATTTGAAATTTTTTGCTGCATATCAAACTTTCAAAATTTTTGTGTATATACTACAACTACCCGTTGAACTCTGGTTGGGAAACACTGCTCTACGGCATTAACTGATTGGGATTTTATATCCGAGCGAAATGTCTCCCCTGCGCAGTACAGACTGAGTATTTATGTATATTTCAGGTTAATTCTCTTCCTTAAAGGGTAACCTAAGTAAAATCACTGAACAATACGATGAGTGCAGCTGTAGCCCGAACCGTTTCATTTGTTTTCAAAACACACTGAACTTATTTGATGGCTGCAGCTTCGGCACTATGTACCTTCTTACAGTGATAATCACATACCATGACATCGACTTAAAAGGGCAACAAAATGACAACAGAATTCCAAGATGCTGGGTGGGATTTAGTGATTCACACTACAAACAGTTTTTCCACGAAAGTAAACGGCACGAGGGACGTCCCTGCATTTGTGTCTGTGAAATACCGTGTTCCAACTGATAGCAATTGACTAATGCTTGCAGTCTTTCAAGTACAGGGTCATAATTTTATCCGGCCAATATCGTTTGTCACTTCCCACAGCTGTTCCAATACGCGTGTGGGAAGCCGCTGGGTCGGCCACATTTTACATAATAAGCCAATCGACACGAAGCGACAAACGATTTTATTATTATTATTCTTCTTCCATTTTGCACTACAGCCCACTGTGGGCTTTGGCCTGTCCTTCCATTTTTTCCTATCTGCAACCAACTCTCTCCATCTTCTCATTCCCAGCACTTGAAAATCTCTTTCTACTTCCTCTTTCCATCTTTTCCTGGGTCTTCCCCTTCTTCTCGTCCCTTCCAGTTCTTGAATGAAAATCTTTTTGGCCATCCTATCCTCCTCCATTCTCTCTAAGTGACCTAACCAGCTTATCCGACAAACGATTTTGGTCAGATAAAATAATGTCACTGTATAACGACCCAATTATCCATGATGCTTGCTGTTTGCAGAAAATCTCTCTGCCTTACATAAGGGTTCAGTACTGTACCAACGCGCAAGCTGGCTCTAGCTGTAAAGTTTCTGGCTTTTATTCAGGCAGTGCCTCGGAATCTAGACTGGGGCACATACTATCCTGTATGAACTAATAGGCAGGGTAATTACATTCAATAACACAACAATGTGGACCGTGGTAGCACAGTGGTTAAGGTGCTGTGCTACAAGTCGGAAGGTCACTGGTTCGATCCCGCATTCATACAGGCAAATAAATACAAATTGTACCAAACAGTGAAACGGAGACTTCTTGTGGCAAACTACCTCTGTGTCTTGGACAAGCCATAGAACAATGAATGAACGGTTTGGTTCCTCACATAATCTTTAGGAATGTAATTAAACATCACACCCTTGGTGTAGTTCTCAATCAGGCATAAAATATACAACCACACATCAGTGCATTGACTCTTTGAAAGTGGCATACGGTGTTTAAGGTAATATCCAGTGAACCAGGATTGTGTCCGATGTTATAAATACTGCCTCCAGTTATAGGAATTCTCAACATAGTAGATGTGTGGGATACAGCGGACAGATAGTCCGACCAAAGCATGGGGGTGGTATGTGAATGGTGGGGATGTTTTGTGTTTTGGACTAGTGACATAGAATCATGTACCTTCCTCAGCTGATGCAAATATTGACTATATCGATGCAAACGGGACTCAGACCAATAATGGATCTGGACGGTGCTACTATAGTCACCAGTAGTACTGGAATAATATTAACACGATCCCCTTTCCCATTGTCAGCATTATATCTTAGTCAAATTCTCTGATATAATGTCTATTGAAACTATGTGCTACTGTACAATAGGCATATATGAAAGAAGCAAATTTAAAAAAAATCCCAGCTGGTGTCTTTGGAATTTTTTTATTGAAATAAAATCCTTCCGATCACACTATGGCCCTGGGGACGACTCAGCCTCTAACAGAAATGAGTACCAGGAGTATTTCCTGGGAATAAAGGCGGCCGGTGCGTAAGGCTGACAACCTACCACCATCCTGTGCCGTTGTCACGAAATCTGGGAGCCTTAACTTCCTGGAACCCTCTGGGCCCCTCCGAGCCTGTAACGGGACTGCTTTTTTACACAACAGTGTATATCTAATTGATGTTTCATTAGAAAATTTTCTAATAGAACGTCAATTAGATATACACTGTTGTGTTATTGACTGTAATTACCCTACCTATTAGTTACTACACACAATGAGGATGGCACAATTCAAAATTATACTGTATGAAGTTTCCCGTTCTTTACCTCGGTCCCTCCAGGCAGATTCCAGATAGTGCCTCCCAGTAGGGCCTAGACCGCTTCCTTCTGAATCCTTTCATTCATAATTCACTCCTCACCCCACCCACCCACCCACCCACTCCCCGATCTGAAGCTACATGCTGAGATACTGACAGTGCTGTTAAATAAATCACATACTAATGGATGAAAGAGTGAACAGATAAATACTGTAATGCTCAGAATGGGAAAGGATTCATCTAAAGAGTGGGCTCTCTAATGTTACGTCTTAATAAGATTCTGAAGATCTCTATGTTACGACTCAAATGTACGACAGAACTTCCGACGCCTCTGTCTTAACCGCGGTCGTGTTTCGAACCCTGATCCACAAAGTTTCACAAAGTTTGTGCCCAAGGTACAAAACGAAAAGGGTAACCTTCCAGAAGATTTAGACGTAAGACACGTTGTAATCGTTGCGGAGACCACAAGCATGTTAAGGAATTCACCCACCAGTCAAGCTGTCAATTAACCAACCCAACAAACATATCCTGCAATACCAGTTATCCGTCCTTGTGCACATCACGTTACCGGATGGTGTCCAGCTGCCTTGAGGTAGTTCGTAGTAAACTCAAACAATCATCTTAGCAAGGCTGTTTCACTGTTTTGAAGAAACGGACAAGATAAAAAAAGTGGTATTATCGCCCAAGGCTAACAGAGCGATAGCTGGAAAGGATTCCCCTTCGCTGTTATGCATACAGGCACATTTTGTTTTTTTTTCCCCCTGTTTATATAACAAGGAATTGCGCACTCATGCTGAAAATTAAACTTTTTGCTACGTCCGCAATGACACATCTTTATTTGCTGACGCCGCAATTATTCACTGCCCTCGAGAGATAATGTGAAAAAGGGAATTAATTTCTCCCCCCCCCCCCCCCACCTCAACAAAGACAGTCCACCTCCCAGCTGCGAAGAATGTAGTCCGACCAAGCTACACTAACTGAAGATGCCACTTGATATTTTATTGTACTTCTTATAGGCTCAACATGTTTCGGGCACTACTATGCCCATCATCAGGAGCTCGCGACTATAAAGTTGGTTACCACATTGGTCGTCTCGTTCTTGGTTTGCACCTTACTCGTTATGTGGAAGCCCAGAATGTTTGCCTCACTGTGATATGGGATGTCCACAATACGTACTGCCGTGTCCCATGGACCGACCGCTAGTGCCCTTGATTTTCCGATGTTTACTTTCGCCCCTGACGCCTCTTCGAAACAATGCAGTGCCTCTTGTATTTTAGGCATGTCTGTTAGTGACGTTACAAAAGTCGTCACATCATCCGCGTAGGCAACATCGGTTGTTTTGATGCGACGTCGCCCAATCTGTATGCCAGCGAGGTTGTTCTCAAGTGTACAGAGTAAGGGGTTCAGGCACAATGCAAACAGCTGCATGCTTATCGAGCTTCGGATCGGTATCGGACTGGACCTGTGTCCGTTTATCTATACTGATGCTGTTGCACTGTCATATAATGATCCGAACTCTCTGCTGAAAGCGATCACTGAAGCCGTATTGTCTAAATAATGCGTATAAGTACGAGTGAGAGATTTTATCAAAGGCTTCTTTAAAGTCAATGGTCAGTACACACAAAAGAATTTCGGTCGCCTCTACGTAAGCTACGGCGTCTCGTGCCGTCGCGACGGCATCAAATACCGTGTTTCCTGGCGGTCCACAGTGCTGGCTCGGCTGCAATATGCCGGCCAGCCACGGCCGCAGGCGGTTGGCAATGATTCTGGTGAACAGTTTATATTCTGTGTTCATTAGTGTTAGGGGTCTGTAGTCTTCTATTCTCGTAGGGTCCGGCTTTTTCGGCAGGCAGACTAGTATTCCATGATTCTGTTGGTCTGATATTATCCCGTCTCTGTACATATTGTTCATTACTTCGAGTATGTCGTATTTTGTCACCTCCCATGTTTTCTTGATGAACTCGAGGCATATTCCGTTTTGACCAGGGGCCTGATTCGGTTGCCCTGTTTTACCGCTTGAAAGAGTTCCTCCATGGTTATGGATTCCTCCAGTGCTGTGTTTGCAGTCGATGGTATCGTCCTTAATCCGCAGTTCATCATGTGCCTCATTCTCTCTTCGTTTACTTGTATATATTCATACTTTGGTCTCATGTAGTCTGTAAAGACTCGCAGTATGTCTGCTGGTGACGTCTTCAGGGAGCCATCCGTATCATACACCTGGTGGACCGTACGTTGCGCTTGCCGCTTTAGGATTTTCAGTAGGTGGTGGAGGGATGGTTCTTCACCCGTTATACGGTCCTGTTCGCCACTGTCTATAAACATTCCCAAATGGTGTTTACTGTTGAGTCTTATTATCTTTGCCTTTAATTTTTGCAGTGCGACCGCTTGAGTTGTCTGGGGTATCGTGTCTTATAGAACACTGTAAATCACGCTATAGTAGAAATTCTCCATTTCTATACGGTCGCGGCGGCGGTCGGCTCCTTCACGGCCCAACATTTGGCGTAACATTCCCTTCACGTATCGGCACCGCCACATTACTCTGGTTGGATAATATTTCATATGTGTCCGCCATTTTTCCCAGTTCTTCTTCCTTGTTTGTAGGAAGTATGTGTCACTCAGGAACGATACATTCATTCGCCAATACCCTTTTCCACGAGGGCAGCATGGTACATCCATGGCCAAGCGCAGGATTACTGCAATATGGTCCGTGAAGGCAGCGACCACCGTCTTCGCACCTTGTTGCCTCCTCCTTAGGTCATGAGTAACGTAAATTCTGTCAATCCTGGAAGCGCCAGTGGTAGTGTAATGTGTGTATGCAGTTCGTGCCGGAGTCGCCTCCCATACGTCTATGAGGTCCAATCCCTGTACGAGTCTCGCAGTCGCTCTGCTTAGTTCCGCTGTCCTATACAGTCGTCGTTTGTTATAACACAAAATCACCAGCGAGTATCATCGCCCTGCTGGTAGAAAGTATCAGGTGTACGACTTTGGTGTTATAAAAGGCTTCCCTTTCCCGCCTCTTCTCTGCGCCGGAAGGGGCATAAATATTTACTATCAATGTGCCGCGGAATGATGCAGACATTCCTCGTCCCGATGGGAGGCGCTGGATGTTTGTGAGGGCTAGACCATCCTTGGCCAGAGTTGCAGTCCCACACCTGTCCGTACCTATATTCATATGGACAGTGTATCTACGAATCGTGTTTAAAGTTGTGGGCGACGCTTCCTGCAGTAAAGCGAAGTCTATGTCTTGTCGCCATAGGAAATCCTCGAGCATTTGTAGACGCGTGCTGGATGATATCGCATTGATGTTCAGTGTTGCTATCTTAATGTTTGGTACATGATTGTGATAATGAGGGTGGGGGGGGGGGCACAGGGACTGCAAAGCTTATTGACTCTGTACGGTTTTGTAGCGCGTTTTACTACGCGTCCTTTCTCTTGATAAGAGCGTCTCCATGTCCGTCTTCTGTTTTTGTTGCGCTTTGGACTTAATTGGAGGGGGGCCATTTGCGTTTCCCCATCACTGGGGGCAGCATCATTTCCCTCCCATTCTCTGGAACCTTCTCCTTGCGTGTTTGCATGCAGGGGTCGCACAGTCTGTCTGGTAGGCCTATCGTCAAATGCCGTCATTTCCACGTCCACGGATATCACTTCTTGGGGGACAGTACAGGTTGTGATGTCGTAAGGGGGGGGGGGTTCTCGTACAGCGGTGACAGATCATGCCTTCGTTGGTGACTGGGGTCCTGCTGTTCCCCACCAATATCTAGCGGGGTGTCTGTGGTCATCAGGTCGTCGACTGAAGGGGAACATCCCGATGCCTGGTCATACGGTTCTCTCTGGGGGATCACCTATTTTCGATTGTCATCCTTGCCGTGTTGGTTTTGTGCGCCTTTAGCGGCGACATGGACCCATGTATTGGGGGTCGAATCTGATGTTTTCATACCTCCTCCACGCCTTTTGGGGCATACCTGATTTATATGTCTACTGTCCCCACACCCATAACATGTAACTGGCTGGCCGTCACAAGACGGTATTGCTCTGTGCCCTGCAATATTAATTTGGGACGGAAGGTGTTTGGCCAGTTTCATCATGATTACTTTAACCCCGTTAGCTGCCTTGTAGCGGTACGCCTTAGACCACATTTCATCCTTGATCGAGACAGTATCCCCATATGATGCCAATGCGGCTCGAATGTTACTTTCAGTTACTTCTGGGGGCAGGTTGGCTAATCGAATACGCCGCATTCCCATGCCGGCCACCTCTAGACGTACTATTGATATTTCCCCTGTCGTGTGGCTGTATTCAACACTCCCATTCATACATAGCAGAATGTTCTGTATGTATGTGTCATTAACTAACTTCATAAATACGTGTCTTTTCATCCCATCAATCTGTATCATAGTTAGCGATTGTTCTGATGCCTGTTGCTGTTCATGAATCCATTAATGTATTTCATAAGCTGAAATACGCGGACTGGTAGGGTCAAAAATACATACCATTGTATGCTGTCGTTCTGTCATGATCGATCTTACAAATTTGCCTGGTGAATCACTACACCACACTTGTAACCACTACACGGACTCAGCTACTACTTTCACTACACTACGCAACGTAAACACTACAACACGCCCTGACAAACTTTCTGCTTGCCTGCTCGTTGTAGACTGATCCCGGACCGTCCAGCCCGTAGTCAGTCGCTATACCGACTGAGCTACCCGGCCCACTAAACGTCAATGTGGTGACCGTAAACAACCAATATATAAACAACACCGCTGCAAGAACCTCAAATCTCGCACGTCTACCCAGTATTTCTTCGGGATTCTGCAAAATACTACCCCAACAAAACTTGCATGTTTTCCAAGAGTTATTTAATTGCAGGATCCTAAAGAAAGCGGCCCTAGTGTCGCTCCCGCCTCGCAAATGCACTCGGCTACTGTGTTGTTATTACAGAGTTCAGAAAATTAGGAAGTGCGCAACCGGGGTGTCCTCAAACGGAATTGCTAATATTCATTCCAAGTTTTAAGCAAATCGGTTGTCTGCTCAGTGTGTGAAATGCGAATATATGTATACACACACACACACACACACACACTCATACGCACTCACACACACACTCACACACACTCATACGCACTCACACACACTCACACACACACACTCATACGCACTCACTCACACACACAATCATACGCACCCACACACACTCACACACACACACACCACACACACACTCATACGCACAGCAAGCGGCCCTGATCATTGAAGGTCAGCAACTAGAAGACTTTTTCAGCATCGTACGTACGAATTTGCGAGCTTAGCTTAATATATTGAATCTTGGGGCAAACGACGCAGGTGCGGGATGTCGTAAGTCGAGACGACGTACGTCGGAGGGATGACTGTATTATGGAAGATCACATTGTAAAGGCCAGCAAACAGTAAAACTAGAAACGTTCTTGTCATTAAACTGACGCCTTGGTATTATCTGTAAAAGAGTAACGCCAATATGATCGAAATTAAAAGTGTCCATAAAAATGTAATGGGTTCCCATTAATAAAATTTAACAGCTATAAGTTTAACGGCTGTAAGTTATAACGAGTCGAAATTTGCTTAGTAGTTTTGTTGGTTTACTGCATGACAGCACTTGCTGCCAACGCTATTGCTACAAAACACCAGTAGTGTTCAGAGCTGTGACACTTTTAGGAAAACGAAACTATTAAACTGTAATCACAACAGTTTCCTTGAAATTCTACTCCTTCTGCCTTGAATTTCATCGATTTAGGTTTTAAATAATACCATCTACATTCACCACACTTGACGGCCGGGGTGTCGCAGTCGGCATAGCGACTTGCTATAAGCCGGATGGTCCGAGGTTCGAACCCCGGTTGGGGCGAATTATCCGCACCCGCCCAGACCGGCCCCAAGGCCCACCCAACCTCCTGTACGATGGATACCGGGACTCTTTCCCAGAGGTAAGACGGCCGAGGCGTGTCGTTGACCACCCACCCCATCTAGCGGCGAGGTTACAGAAAGAGTAGAGCTACACCTCTATGCCTTCACAGTATGTTTCAGAATGAACTTTTTTTTAATACCTCACATTGACGACACTAAACACCACTGGCAGCCCTCACAGTGGCATTGGAGAGATTTAATGGTGAGTCGCGTTACGAGTTTGACCGTCCATACTTCAAGGCAGCGAGAGGAAAACGAAGAGAAAGAAACAAGCGGGTAATGTGTGCAGAATGGCCACCTGTTCATTCCGCGACACAAACAACACCTTCCCCACGGGCGTGCAGTAAGCACTCTGGAACCGGAAGTAACCTAGCATCATTCCTGCATCGCAAGGTCGCATGGTATGAATTGCATTTTTTATCGGCTCATAATGCTGCATGACGACGACAAAATAAAGAAGGAAGTGTGGCTACGTCATGGTTGTTCGTGCCTGACAGCCATGGCGACCTTCCAACAGCTCTGCCAGCCATCCTTGATGGCACCTCAACGCACTGGTTAACAGCTCCCACGCCTTTTAATTCACCAAGTAAATCCCTGCGTGTGTGTTCCATTACAGCCCTTCGTTCACGGACAGTTCGGTAACATTCTTCTTTTACGTTCGCTTTTTTGAACACAGCACGTACCTACTGCATTCCGTTTGTTCACCCGGTGAAACATATCGACTGTGACTCGCAGTAAGACAAATGCTAATCGCACGGCGAGATCCTCACCATAAGTTGCTGCGGGAAGTGTACACATAATCTTAAGTATCAGTAGTACAAGCTGTATTACTACCCACTTGCCCGTCATATGGCGGACTGCCGAAATATCCACAGCAACACGTTAACCTCACATGCACAAGCCAAAGCTGTCTGACGCCACGCATAAACTAAGCTCTGTCGTAACCACGAACATGCGGTATGCTAACCGACAGCCCCGGAAACCGTGGTGTGACGTCATGAAAAAAACCATGCTCTATCGTAACCATACAACTGGGAGGTATGACTTACACAATGGGATTACACCTGTAATGGAGATGATGATGATGATGATAAATCATCATACTCACTACAACAATCAATATTACCTAACTCTCAAAAGCACAGCCGTTTCTGAGAAGTAGACAGTCGTTCAGCTGACAGTGGAATTCCTCGTCTTTATGGAACCCCACGCATTGTTAGTCATTTAAGTATCCAAAGGGACCCAACAATAGAACAAGTCCTCAGCCAGCTAAATACCTCTTTATTTTATTTTATTTTTTTTCGATCCGTTTTGAACGCTCGACCACTAATGTCTAGTCTCATTTTTGGATTTCAGTCCAAACTATCACATGGATTTCGTACTGTCACCGCACTGCGTGCTACATTTCCGACCTGTCAAATTCTCCTTGATTTGATTGCCCTAATTAACAACTTGGGTTAACAGCAATATTATATAATAAGGTTCAGAATCCTAACAATACAAGGTCCAAATCTTGTAACTGACGACTCAGTTACGTAAAGTAGATGCTATAAAAACTATCCAAAAATATAAATATCAAGATATATAGAATTATAATTTTGCCTGTTGTTTTGTATGGGTATGAAGCTTGGTCGCTGACATTGCGGGAGGAAAGGAAGCTGAGGGTGTTTGAGAACATGGTGTTGAGGAGAATATTTGGACCTAGGAGGGACGA
>Ga0131853_10025461_pt1 | contig 10663 bp, 9 predicted proteins | sample TergutLab28metaG_FD_92764 | JGI IMG/M metagenome (GOLD analysis project Ga0131853, IMG submission 92764) | Labiotermes labralis P1 segment gut microbial communities from Petit-Saut dam, French Guiana - Lab288 P1 (version 2) (version 2) | ecosystem: Host-associated > Arthropoda: Insects >... | reverse complement strand
TGGTGCAGAGTCCTTCTTGAGAAGCTAACTGGTTTGCAGCTAGTCAAGAAATTCCCCGCATTTCACAGAACCCGAAGGTTCATTACCGCACTCACAAGCGTCCGCCACCTGTCCCTATCCTGGACCAGCCCAATACAGTCCATATACCCACATCCTACCTCCTGGAGATCCATCCTAATATTATCCACCCATCTACGCCTAGGCTTCCCCAGTGGTCTCTTTCCCTCCGGCTTCCCCACCAAGACCCTATACACCCCCTTCTCCTCACCCATACACGCCAAATGCCCAGCCCATCTCATTCTTCTCGATTTTTTTTAGATGCGCAAAAAATATGAGGAAATTATTAGCATCATTTCAGCAATTTGTCATCGCGGAAGCACCGGTGAGAGCTAAAGGAATAAATATATACGGACATGAACAACAGTTTTAAAGCAAGTTTAATTTAGGCACAAATAATCAGATTTCAAAGCATTTGGTCCGCTAGTCTGTATATAGGAAAAGTACTTTGGGTTCAGCCATAAGATAATTTGCATCACTTATTTCTACGACCGATGTTCGTTTCAGGTGTTTCAGGTGCAATTTATTTAGTTGTGATTAGTCCGTTTTCCCGAAAAAGCCGCTGGACCTGCTCCTTGAATGCAATTTTTATTAAATCTGTTGAGCGAGAAACTATCTTGAATAGAAGTTACTCGTTCAGGCGTGACTCCTGGCACCCATTCTTACACTTTCCTTGTTCTCTTAAATTTTACCAGTTTTTTAAACCTTGTAATCACGAAATCGGACTACAGTCTCTCCGTCGTGTTTGATCCATCCACTCAACGGCGTTGCTTTTTAAACACTAAGGAAGCCCCCTTCGCGCAAAATCCCAAAAGAAGGGAACCATTATGGATTTGCCTTGTCACCACTACCTATGGAGTAAAGTAACGCTGATATAATATTTTTATATATTCGAAGAACTAACTAAGAAATTATAAAAAGTTGGAAAAGATGTGAACCTGAAAATCTGGAACAAGATGTGCAACATAAAACTGTGAACAAAGGTGAGAAACATGAAAACGTGGAACAAGATGGAGAAAGTGAAAGTGTTGGAAAAGATGGGAAACATGAAACTGTGGGAAAGAAATGGAGAAAATTATACTGAGTCACGAACACTTCAATAACACTTAATCGTCATGTAATTTTTTTAATGTGAATAATGTCACCACATTTCAAAATATGTCGACTCTTTAATTCTAAGACCGAATTCCGTGCCGAAACTTTAGCACGGCTGCTTCATATTGGGGAGTGAAATTTCTGACGGTAGAGCTTTTCTGAATTTTCCTTAGTACTTGCAGGCATAGGGAAGAGTAGATAAAAACAGGTCATGACACTTTTTTTACAGATGCATTAATTCATAATTACAAATAATTTTACAACCCGCACTACATTTCTAAAGAATTTCACAAAAGTCATTAAACAGACTGTGACAACAATTATGTTACTTACCGCTAACTGTACTCTGCACGCAACCATTTCAGAATGCTCGGGCTACAAATTTTCTTCATCTTGTAATTGCTTAGAAAAATTTAAAAAGTAACATTAGAGACTTCTTTCAGAAGCTACACACATGTTGCTCTACACAGGTAAAGCAATCCCTGTACAGGCCTGAACAGGCCCTTAGAGTTCCAGGAATTTGACGCTCCAGATTTCCAGACAATCGGCACATGAGAGTGGTAAGTTTGTCAGCCTTACGCACTGGCCTTCTTTACCCCACTCCCCCCAGATGTACTCCTAGTACTCATTTCTCTTAGAGGCAGAGTGGACCCCAGGGATATAGTGCGGCTGAAAGGATTAATTCAATGAAAAATTCCAATCGGTAATCGAAGTCGCGACCTTGCGTCTTGTAGAGCAGTGCTGCAACCAACTGTTCCACCGCTTGCCCCTGCTGCTATACATAGGCTACATATATTCTGAAAGTGTAGCTTATGGGTGGGGTGGGGAGAATCATCTTACTGGAAGCAGATCTAATTTGTAGACTGATTACTGGCACGTGTGACAAGGCCTGGCTGTACCGCTCATACACATTCAGTTCATATCGTATTCTGCCTGCAGTTTTCTTCTCCATGTTCTCATTAAATTTTACTTTCCCAGGTTCTTTGCGTCGTATTGCTGTCACTTTTTATCTGTGGTAGATTCCAACCATCTAGAGGAGAAAGGATGAAATATAATAAGAAAATGTAATTTGTCAATCGCAAGTCATCATGCTAAGAAAATAAAGAATTGCTTCACACGAGATGGAAGGAATGTTAATGAAGTCATGTTATTTAATATTTCCCATCGCAGTTTAATTGAGTTGCTTTCTCTTTGATTAATTTTCGTAGGCTTTCTTTTATAAGAACTGTATCATGCACCGTGTGTGTGGGTATTAGTTTGCATGTGTTCTTCCTTAAAGGATATTTGATTGACATGTTACGAAGAAAATAGTTAAGAATATCACGCGCGGCACTACTTATAAATTAATAACAAGTAGAAAATCAGGAAAATTTTAATTATTATTTGAAAATATCAATTATTGATAAATTCTTCCGCATTTAATGAGAAGATTGCAGGTTTTACCACTGTGCAGTTTCAAGGATAGTTATGAGCCCTTCCTAAGCTGCAAGTGTCAGTTAACATGTTCTTATAACGATAATGATATATATAATGGCATTATTCTAGATATGATTTCCTAACAGTGGTGAGTCTTAATATACCGACTGTCTGAGATGTGACACTGGTAATGTGGTACTAGGTACCAGCTTTTCAGAGGAACCTGTTGTCTTCCGAATTCTTAACAAATGTCTACCAAACTATGGAGGGTCACGTCAAAGAAACCCGTGACATTAAGAGTACTGTTTTTTTTCCGCTCTGTAGTAATGTCATCGTGAAATATAACGAGCTACGATTTTACATTAAACACATATTGGGTATTTAAAGACACGCAATACTACTGCAGTTCAGTTTTACGTCCGTGATATGTGATAAGACAATTTCCACAATTTGCACTTTTGGTATATTTTAATGTTACTACATGTCGCATAGAAGCTGTTATATCGTTAAAAGCCCTGTCGTCATAGGGAAGCCATTATAGACATGAAGCTGACATTTTAAGTGTATATAAAAAAAGGAGAGTTTTTATTGCTGTTGTAAAGTATTGAAATTTTTATACAAAAAATATGGCACGTTTCAACCAACGACTTGCAGTGTGCCGGCAGTGTGCAGTGTTGTGAAAAAAGTCAGGCAACATTTCGCACGTGTGTAACATTTTCCAGTATGTTGTCCCAAATTCGCAAGCTTTTCGTTTCCTTTATTGACTGTGGTTGTTTAAGTGTTTTACTTTCTTGTGTTTGTGTTTAAATTGTATCATGAATATTATTCGGAATTGAATTTTGATACTGTAGTTACATTCTTGAATGTAATGTCATGATTGAAGAATGAGATGGGTGCGGCATGTAGCGCGTATGTGGGAGAGGAGAGGCATATGCAAGGTTTTGATTGGAAAACGAGAAAGAAAGAAACCACTTGGGAGACCCAGGCGTAGATGGGAGGATAATATTAAGAAGGATCTTCAGGCAGTGGCATGTGGGGGCATAGACTGTATCGAGCTGGCTCAGGATAGGGACAGGTGTTGGACACTTGTGAATGCGGTAATGAACCTTCGGGTTCCATAAAATACGGAGAATTTCTTGACTAGCTGAAAACCGGTTAGTTTCTCAAGAAGGATTCTGCTCCATGGAGTAAGTAAGTAAGTAAGTAAATAAGTAATGTCATGACTACAAAATGCTGAATTACTGAACATAGTCAGTGGAAAATGAACGAATGCACTATGGTTTAATATTGCGTGTACCGTGCATAGTGTAGAAATCAACTTGTAAAGCCAACCTTCCTGGCACTGCTATATACACAGAACAGATGCACAAAATCTCCTCTTCATGTTTCGGCACTCCATGGGTACCATCCTTACATGCACTGCATATATGTACACACAACAGATGCACAAAACCTCCTGCTGCATTTTTCAGCACTATGGTTGTCATCCTGCATTTCCCGTGCCTAGTTGGAGCTCGAAGAAATATTTCCGCTATTGTTTTAACATTTTAACATTTTATGACTCATTTCTCCTGTGTCTTAATTGAAATTTAGTACGTGAACAATTGTGTTACTGTGCTGCATACTGCGGACAATTTCGAAATCACTACTTTAACTAACGTGAAGACTTCCTGAGGACGGCACCCCTGGAGTACCGAAACATGTAGGAGGCGATTTTTTTCACTTGTTGTTTATATATTCCAGTGCATGTAAGGTTGATTTTTTAAGTTGATTACTGTAAAGTTGTGCCTTATTTTTCATATTTCTTTACCAGAAACCAGACATCAGTGTTCAGGGTTTAATGCAGATGGAATGTTGCCCAAAATCTGCATAGATATAACTGTCGCTAAGAAGACTGGCTGCATGCTGTAGGATTTTTATAATCTCAGACTCTTCTCTCTAAATTTCGAACATACAAGAAATATATCTGTTACCTTACTCAACTTTCAGTTACTGATATCCATAGGAAGTGCGGTGGAGTTTACAAATATTCAAATGTCATCCTCTGTAGATGGAATTCTGAGAGTTGTGTTGGACACTCTCGCGCCATCTTCATTTGCATAACCCTGTAGCTGTGAACGTAACGACTTCCCTCTTCTGTATATTTCCATTGCAAAGGAACCACGGTCCGTGGCGATGTACGGCTGGACACAAACGAAACACAGCTCCCTGCCACACTGTACTGGACTGATAAATTATAGTTGGGCTGATGGCTGATCCTTCAGCATTGAATTCGCTTGTAGCACCCCTTCTCACAAGAGAGGCAGTAAAAACCGAGAAACGAGCGTCACCAGTGTCACTGTTAATATGAAGGGTAGGCCTATTGTGAATGGCAGTTTTTACATGTTCTGTGTTTGGAGTTAATAAAATTTAGCTCTTCATCGCGAGGATAAACAAAAGCTAATTAAAGCATCGTTATGAAATTTAATGTTCTCGAGGTGTAAAATGAAAACTGTAGGTCAAAGTTTGTCAGTACACGTGGCTATTTATTTATTTCTTTATTTGTTTTTTTTAAATTTATTAATGTTGATGTTAGGAACTCTGCCTGTATGGGTTCTGCTAGTGGGATGAATATAACTGTGGAGACGCGTCAAGCTAAGAGGAAGGAAGTGACAGTAGCTAGGCAAATGTCATAAATGAAGAGTTTCGTAATCCATTTGCTTCACAAAATATTATTAGATTATTGGGGGAGGGGGGAAAATTCTTGTCGACCTGAGCGACTGGAGGATTTTGAAGGACTCCGCTCCATTGTGTTAGTTATAATTGTCGAAGCCATAAATACAAGTCCTACATTTGTGACAAGAGAATCGAGTGACTTATCGTGAGATGTAATACGCCTGTATGACCTTCCCTGTCCTAATTTTCATATTCCGGAGCTTAGCATTGATAATTTGCCGCGGTGACACGAGTCTTTGAAATTGCACAGCGGTGTCTGAGAAGTACTGGTACGCGTTTTGCGTCTTTTCGCTGCAGCGAATCCTACATTTTCTTTCGTCTTTGTTACGTAGACGGAACAGTTTCTAGACGACCTGTCAATGTGTTTTGAAATTATCGTTATTAGTAGAAGGCCTTCGTCATTTGAGACCTCAGTGACACAGTGCGCAGCCTTCTGCACGTGTATGAACTTTTACAGCGAGACAGCGAAGTACTGAAATACACGATGTCTCTTCCGTTGCTAGTTGCAGATGCGGCAGCGATGTTGACTTCTGTAATTAATTGGGACCGATAAAACCGACACGAATATTGGAATTCATTTTAAATATAAAAGACCCTTTTGTTTCCAAGAAAGTATGAAACACCAGTTTTAAAAACGTAAAGTAACCACAAAAAGCATGAAAGGCTTGGAAATTTATTTCTAATAAAGTGAAACAATTTGGGAAGCATAAAGCTCACTAAATGACTGAAAGAGAGTCTCATTTTATACAACACGGAAGCAATAAACCTGAATTACAGAGAGGCAGAACTTGACTGAACTGCGAGTGATCCGCGCAGGCCCTGATATAACCAAAAACCGTAACTCAGCATGACTGACAGAGGTCAACAAAAGCTGTGTCTCTGTAAGAAATCTCACTTTACCAAGTCTTATCTGAAAATTCTCAGAAATAATTTATTGCCTTCGGAAACGACATGAAACTACCACAGTTATAAATCATTGAAATTCAACTGCATTCATTATACTCTCTTGTGCATTAATTTTGCCGTGTTTGCTTATATTCCAATAGTGCAATCTAACACACATATCGGTGAATTTTGAGACGTGGTGTTCTGTTTTTAATGTCGTATGTTGAAAAGATGAAGATTCATAATAGTTTTTATTACGTAAATATAAAAAGGTAAAGTGATCCCGTTACAGAGGGTGGGTAGAGGTATAGCTCTACTCTTCCATGACCGCGGCACTAGAAGGAGTGAGTGGTCAGCAGCACGCCTCGGCCGCACTTTACCTCCGGGAAAGACCCGGTACCCATTTTACAGCAGGCTGGGTGGGCCCCAGGGCCGATCTGGACGGGCGGAAGATCTCGTCTTCACCGGGATTCGATCCCGGATCGCCCAGCGCGTAGTCAGTCGCTATACTGACTGAGCTACCGGGCCCACATTACGTATATATATGTATATATATATATGTGTGTGTGTGTGTGTGTGTTTGTTTACATTATATTCGAATAATACATACGTATGTGTACTAAATTTATACACATATATTGGATATATTTTTGTACCATAGACATGTACATACACTTAATTGCATAATCAGAGACGCAAGGGCCTTAGTACATGTAAAATTACTATGTCCTGCCACGAAGAGAATGCTTTAATACTTTTTTTTATAAAACAACAGTTTTTCAGACAAATAATACACCAAATCAATTTTAAGACCTTCTTTAAATAACAGATAAAGGCTATGAAAGCTGAAGTACGTAACGAGTTGCGTAAATGCAGATATAAGAACTTGCTGCAACCAGGGGTATTTCCTACAACGAAAACTGATAAATACAGATAATACATTCGCTTGAAATGTTTTACTGCGAACATCGTAGAGCACTGTTCTGCAGCTTCTGGTTTCTCTTGTCAGCTGCTTGCATTGTTCACCGCTTGCTTCAAAGTGGTTATCGTTCCAGCCATTCCCGTTAAACTTTGAAACAAGTTCGTGAGACATGTATATGCATATATGTACAGAGACTGATTGATTATACAAGCATCAGCTGGATCAAGTACAGCGCTGCTGTGGCCAGTCCGTGCTGCAATTACTTCTTTCAATATATGGATATAATTCACGGCAGCTCAGCGCACAGCGTATGTAAGTGATCTGAAATTATCAGGAATAACTCAGTTTTCCGTTCAGAAGACAAAAAGAAGTTTGTATAATTATAAATTTATAAATTATTAACCTCACCTCTTAGGACATTTCGATTATACCTAAATCTGTTGCTAAGTTACAGTATGTGTAATACAAGAGGCACTTAGGGAATTAATATTAATGGACAATAACACACTGAAAGCGCCAGTCGTGTAATGTTCTTGGGAAGTTTTACATATTGTTAAATATATTTTTTTCCTTATATCGCTGATCTATTTAGTGAAGTATATTCTCCACGACTGAAATGAAATCCAGTTGTGATGAATAGAATGGTAACACAAATGCTTCCGAAAGATTTAAATTTATTATGAAGAGTCGTGTAACGAACGTAGCAGCAAGTTTCTTTTTGGAGTCCATCGCCTAATAACATACGTTAAGTTGTACCTCACATTGATAAAAAGTGCTGTTAAATAGTTTACAAATCTTTATAAATTTAATAGATTCTTGGTGGAATGTACCGTAGGCAATTTGACAATGACGTGTCAAGTTTTGACTAGCTCACTTTGAAAGAACAGTGAAGAAAATCATAAAGTGCCTATTAAAAAACCGCAGGGAAAGTAGTAAATGCCTTAAACTAAAATCCCTGTATTTATCTAGACAGGCTAAAGGAACTCACGTACGAATCTTTCTGCTTGTTTTGATGAATAAGTTTAGTAGTGTGTAAAGTGTCTAATATTTTGATGAATAGGAATAATTAATAAAAAGTTTTATCGGGTTTTCACCATCGTCACAAAATTATCCTCTGACATGAAATATAATTTGCGGATTTAAACGCGGATTTTTCCCACACGTTTTAATGACAGTAATTGCTTCCTCTTCAGCACTTCAGCTAACTTGTAGCTAAACCTTGTTTCCCAGACATATTGTGTGTTAAAAAATCTTCGAAAATATACACAATTTTTAAGTTCAATTATTTTGTTGAGTGAAAAATTATCAAATATCCCCCGTTCGAAATCCCTATTTAGCTATAGGCGTGATGGCAATAACTAAGGAACCAGTGGGAATAGAATGCAAAAATTGGTGTATGAATAGTTAAAGGGCGGGAATAAGAAGCTGTTAATATATCAGTAATTCTATACGTGGCCGCGGTGCATAATTGTGGGTTTAGAAAGGACTTTAACCTAATGGAAATCTCTATTGTGGAAACTGTGCAATACACTTGACTGATCTAATTATCCTTTCACAATTAATATAGTTTCAAGCATTTAAATAAACTTGGGTGCAAATATTAGTTCTTCCGAGAAAGTCTTTTTCTTGATTTATTGTGAGTTTTTTTTTTGGTGTATTTATGACTTGTTCCACTTCGTACTGTCTTTATGACACACTAATGGATCCATGGATATGTATGTTTGTATGTATGTATGTACACACGTGTACGTATCTATGTACGTATGTATGTATGTACATACGTGTACGTATGTATGTACACATGTACGTATGTATGTATGCATTATGTATATGTATGGATGGATGTATGTATGTGTATATGTATGTATGTGTATGTATGTATATGTGCGTGTATGTATGTATGTATTATGTATGTATATATGTGTGTATATATATATATATATGTGTGTGTGTGTGTGTATGTATGTATGTATGTATGCATGTATTATGTATGTACTTATATATATGTGTGTATGTATGCATGTATGTACGCATGTATTATGTATGTATGTATGTATATGTATATATTTGTGTGTGCATGTATGTATGTATGTATCCGTGTATGTATAAGAATTGAGCTGCATAAAGTTTTGGAGCTTATTCTTCAGTTACAGCTTAGTATACCATTGGTTCAATAACATATCTGACTTTTCCATGTTCTCCGTAGAAGTGATATCTGATCCTTGAATAGTGTAGCTCGAGACAAATGTAATCTGGAGCCTTGCAAAACTCACAATCCATCAAATTGATAGATTTTAGAAGAAAACTGCCAGAAACACTACTTTAAAGTTGATAGGAAAACTTTAGTTTTAGCAAGAAGCAGTGTCTTTATACTGCGAGCAGTGTCTGAAAAAAAAAGGTCGAGTTCAAAGCAACTGCGTTAGAAAAGAACAGGGATGTGATAGAAAGGATGAGTTTATTGACTTGCTGAAATTGCTTGAGAAAAAGTGTTTGGAGGTACTGTGGGTTGTAAAAATCGACAAAGTAGCCCCTTCTACTAGATTCAGAAAACATATTCCAGGCTGAAGTTCAGATCTTTCTTAGACATTTGGACTGTATTTCAGAATTGCCAGGTTTGTAAGCAGAATCCATATTTTTAAACCATTCCAATCAAACTGATAGTTTCAAAATATATATCTTCAACACTTTAAACATAAAGATAAATGATTCATTTACCTAGAATGACACCGTCTAGCCACTGATATTTTGTCACAGGTAGACGGACGTGGTCTCCAAATAGAACATAGTCTTTATTTCTAAAAGTAAGCCTAGAAAGTTTGATCCGGAGACTATTTAACGAAATACAAAACAAATAATTCCCGTCTCTGTGCAGTGTAGCATTTGCAGCGCAGCATAATATTGTGCTTGTGTCCAATTGTGAGATAAACAGCACAGCAAATGAAGTATGCAAATGTAGGGAAGAAAATATGCGCTCACATGCTTGTGAAAACTAGAATAGAACTAAGCAATTTCTACACAATTTTATTGTAGAGTGCAATAGGTACCGAGTCTTTCCCGGAGATAAAGCGGCCGGGGCATGGCATTGACTACCCATCCCATCTAGCGCTGAGGTTAAAGAATGTGTAGAGCTATACATCTACTCCCCCTCTGGGCCTTCGTGGCTTGTTCTAGTGTGAACTTGACATAATTTTTGTGCACAATCCGTGTTATTCTGACAAATGTTAAGAGTCTAAATAACAGTCGAATTTGTCTTTAAATTCTAAGCTTAACCTTGTAAAATGCACTACGTCTTCAGCAAATACACTCTGCTTCACCCTAACCCCCTCGTCCGCTCTATAGGAAACTACTCCCTAGCTGACCTTCATCGCCAGTATAAGAAATACATACACAAACGACCCAAGCACCTTCTACTCTAACCATTCCCCCAACCACCACAGTGTTATACTCTAGCCGGTCTGATTACCTTGCACATAACACACAAACATACGAAGCATGTACCGCTTTAATTAGCTTACCAGAAGCCGCAGTGTTTTTTTTGTCCCTTTTTCACTGCCGTTATTTACACCTATATTT